>Ga0160423_10000535_pt1 | contig 31241 bp, 26 predicted proteins | sample CRUFie14St8metaG_FD_108191 | JGI IMG/M metagenome (GOLD analysis project Ga0160423, IMG submission 108191) | Marine microbial communities from the Costa Rica Dome - CRUD Field 142mm St8 metaG | ecosystem: Environmental > Aquatic > Marine > Oceanic > Photic zone | place: Costa Rica: the Eastern...
CGACATGTATGAGAATAAACACAGGCGCGGCGTTGAACGCGCCCTCAAGCAGGCCATGAAGAGGGATAAAGCGCGGGTCGAAGTGGGACGCATCTCCCGATTTGGCCTCCTCGAACTGTCCCGCCAGCGCGTCAAAGCCCGTTTACTCTCGAGCACCCATAACGTGTGTCCAATGTGTGATGGAGCAGGGTATGTCATGTCCACAGATGTGGCGGCGATGACCATGCTTCGGCGTCTTCAAGAGCTTGCGGTCAGTGCGCCGCAAAATTCAAAAATTCGCGGGCAGCTGCCTGTGAGCGTCGCCTTAAAACTCTTGAATGAACATCGACAGTCCATTGCCCAACTGGAGCAGAACTTCAATGTGTCGATCGAAATTGTACCGGAGATCGGCGCTGTCTCGACCCGCGATGCATTCACCATTCTCACGCCCGGGTCATCAGACCGGCCCAAGGAAGAACGCAAGGAACGACGAGACCGGCGTGACCGACGAGACCGGAATCGCAAACGAGGCTCAAGTCAATCATCGAACCAACAGAAGTCAACACCAACCACTGATTCTGACGAGCCGTATGAACCACCTCGGGTCATCGGCTTTATCGAACCTGATGCCTTGAAAACAGCGGATCTTGGACCGGTGGATGATGACGATTCGAGTGACACTCCCTCGCCAGAGCCGGCGAAGGAAGCCAAGGAGGATGCGGGTCGTGAACGAGGGCGACGACGCCGACGGCGCCGAAGAGGCTCGAGTGAAGAACGCGACCCCAAGCACTCATCATCTCAATCTCAGACTGAGGCTGCGCCTGATGGGGACGAAGACCCAGCGACTCGCCGACGTCGAGAAGCACGCGAGAGAAATCGGGCCAGGCGAGATGCCAGAGCAAAACGTCGTACAGAGAAGCCCGACGCCGTCGCACCCGTTGCTCAATCGGAATCCAGTGAAAAACACTCTCCGAGCACGTCAGCAGCCAAATCCAAAGAGACAGACAGTCGGCAAGCCAGCCGCCGTGCTGCCCAACGACTGCGTAATCAGATTCGCAAGACTGACCGCACGGACACCAAGGCTGTTGAGCCCGCGCACACAGAGGCATCGAGTGTCGAGGATGCGCCAGGCACAGCATCGCGACCCGCAAGAAAGTCCACAGCGCGCATAGCGGATAAGCTCAAGGGGCGGAAGAAGACGTCACAGACATCGAAAGCCGCGCCCTCCACACACGATGAGCAACCGGCTCAATCGAAACGACCAGCACGAAAAAAGAGTGCCGATGTGCGTTCGATCGCGGCTGCAAAACTCAAGGAGACAGCAAAATCCTCGGCGGATGCAAAGACAGACTCAAACGAAGACGTATCGAAAGCGCAGAAGGCTGCGCCAAAGACAACGACACGAACAGCAAAGAATTCCACTCGAAAATCAGCGAAGACATCCATGGCCGAAAAACTGAAGGCCAAGGTCAAAGCCTCGGTGGAGTCGGCCGGAAAGAGCGAACAACCGGATTCAGAAAAAACACCTAAAACGACAGGGCGACAGACAAAAGACACGTCTAAAGCCACGAAGAGTCGACGGTCGAATGCCGTCGCCTTGAAATTGAAGGCGAAGCTCACCGAATCACCCTCGGCACAGCAGGACGAGAACACGACGGAGCCGGTCAAGAAAACAACCCGCACTCGACGGTCCAAGGCCAGTGCCACTGAGTCCGGGGCCACGAAGACGTCCGCCCGAACCACAAAGACCACGAAATCAACCACGGAAAAGAAGACAACGTCCCGTAAGACGCCTGCCAAGGCCTCAACAAGTACAAAGAAAGCTGCTGGCAGTAAGGCTTCGGATACTGAAACCCCGAGCACAGCTAAGACGAAAAAAGCCGCGTCAACGGCCAAGACAAAGGCAAAGGCAAAGGCCGAGCCAGACACAACACCGGAGGAGAAGCCAAAACGAAAAACCCCGGCCAAGGCCACGACCGCGAAACGAGCCGCAAAAACCACATCGTCTAAAGCGGCAAAAACGAAGACAACAACGGCCGTAGAGGACAAACCGAAGAGAACACGGAAGAGCACATCCACCGCGTCGGCAGATACGGCAAAGAAGAAACCTTCATCGACTCGAGCCACAACGAAAAAGGCTGCGACGGCGGATGCTGAGGATACGCCGAAGAAGACCCGGGCGACTTCTCGAAAAGCTGAGCCTAAAAGCGCAACTCAGAAGAGTGCTCCCAAAAAAGCGTCCAAGACCGCAGCGGAGGGCGAGGAGAAACCTAAGCGGACTCGTAGGACAACGGCGACGACCAAGAAGGCCGGTACGAAGACGGCAAAGTCAGCTGATGCGAAAGCCAGCGCAGAGGAGACCCCGGATACACCGAAGCGAACTCGACGTGCACCTGCAAAAACAACCACGAAGAAAACAACGGCTCGATCAAAAACGACGGCGTCAAAGGCAAGTTCAAAACTCAAGAAGTCCTTGAAGACTGACGAAGGATCGGACGAGAAGGCAGCTGATTTGGCGAAGAAAAAGGCGGCCTCAGTGCTCGCTACTTTAGACAAATAAGGGTGATCAGGGTGCGGAGTGCTCAGTAGGCACCCGCACCCACCGGTCGGGGGCCACATGAACGACATGCCCATCTTTAACAAGCTTGTTTAGGTGGGCTCGAAGCGATAAGCCCGCCAGCCCACCCTGTGGACCACGCCTGAGTTTTTCTGGCACATCTCGATAGACCTCAGCCACCAGACCGACCAAGGACTCATGCGTCTTTAACGCGTCTAAGCAGGCACGCTCCCGCGCCAATCTATGCTCAATATACTGATCTAATTTAGCGGCGGCTCCACCAATGACAGGTCCATGACTGGGCATAAGAAACGCCGGGTCTTCGGCCTTGATTCTCGACAAACTGTGCAAATAGTCCCCCATATCACCCTCTGATGGCTCAACGAGAATGCTACCAACGCCAGCCACCATATCACCCACCACCATGCCTCGACTCTCTGGCTCGATTAGACAAATGTGACCAGGGGCGTGGCCGGGTGTGAAAAGGATTCGCCAGGACAAACCATCTTCAAGCTCAATCACTTCACCGTCCTCTAAAAAATGTTCGACAGCAAATGGTACTCGAGATGCGGTCTCTCGATGAGCCCACACTGGAACACGATATCGGGAACGGACAGTCTCAACGCCTCCGATATGGTCGTGGTGATGATGAGTCAGAACGATTGCTCTAATGCGAGCACCTTGATTCACCTTATCATCAAGAAATTTGAGGATATAATTGAGGTCTTCGCTTGGGGCAGATGCGGGCTCAATCACCAGTAGTTCTGTGGTGCCCAAAATGTAGCAATTCGTATGCGTGGCGGGAGGAAGGGTCGGTGTTCGTGTGGGGATCATCATTTTGTCGGGATGCACAGCGGAATATGTGGGCTCTAAGCCGGTGGCTTCTGAATTTTCAAAGATGTGAGAAATGTTTTCTACGTCATGGGTCGCCAAAGCACGCAGCACACAGAGCGTGGGCGGAGCGACTAAACATTGGCCATTTTCCCATCGATCAAGCGCATCGACGGGACGAATCCATTCACCATCTTCAACCTCGTCCGAAGCCACGGGTGCCCAGGACTCTTTTGGAGGACATGCCATCGTGAAGAAATAGGTTTCCATGGGGAAAACGAGATAGGGAGGTGTTTGCCAAGTGCCCAAAAAAGTCAGGTCACTCACCTGGTGCCCAAGGTCGAGCCCAATCTCCTCATGGATTTCCCGGACCGCAGCCTGACGGGCTGCCGACTCTATATCGTCTCTGTGTTCGGGATAATCTATTGGGTCAATATGTCCACCTGGAAAGACCCGATAACCACTCAAAAACGGGGCAGACGAGCCACGCCTGACCCAATACACCTCCAGCTGAGGAACTCGCCGAGTCAAAATCAGAGTTGCAGACCGATGCATGATAAAACCCCTCACCGCTTTCTCGCGTGACCACTCAAACGGCACATCAGAGAACTCTCAGTTTTGGGTGAATTGAGGTTGGACACAAGAAGTTCATCACCCATCGGTATGGTTTCTTAGACATTCTCCCGCGGACAAAAGTTAGACACGAGAGAAATAGCAGGTAGGCTCGAACTATGAATATTCTACCATTTGAGGCCGCAGAACGGGCCGCAGACACCCTGCGTGCTCGTATTGAGGCTCCGCGAGTGGCCATTGTTTTGGGCAGTGGTCTAGGCGCATTTGCCGAGCAATTGGTCGATGCTGAAGTCATTTCTTACAGTGATATTGAGGGCTTCCCCTCCGTCGGGGTTGTGGGCCATGCAGGACAGCTTGTTGTGGGGCGCATACATCAGAACGGGCCCCGAGTGGCCGCGTTGTCTGGTCGTGTTCACTTATATGAAGGGCATGATGCTAATGTGATCGTGCACCCCACCCGCACTTTAGGTCGTTGGGGAATACATTCCATCGTTTACACGAATGCCGCCGGTGCCATAGACCCAGACTTCGCGCCGGGTAATCTGATGCTGATTACTGACCATCTTAACCTGACAGGCATGAGTCCTTTAACCGGTCACAATGACCCCAGATTAGGGACTCGCTTTCCCGACATGAGCCAGGCGTACGATGCAGAGGCATGTGCCTGTTTTCGAGAGGCTGCGGTTCATCAAAAAGTCGATCTCAAAGAGGGGGTCTACGCCGGACTCAAGGGGCCCTCATATGAGACACCCGCAGAAATTCGAATGCTCGGTATCGTAGGCGCAAACGCAGTAGGCATGTCCACCGTGTGCGAAGTGATCGCAGCCCGACATATGGGCGTGCGCGTGGCGGGCATTTCATGCATCACCAACTTTGCAGCTGGACTGTCTGACGCCACGCTCGATCACTCCGAAGTAAAAGAAACAGCTGACCAAGCTCGGGGAGCGTTCGTTTCGCTCTTAAATGATGGTCTCGCTCGTTTGGACTCTCTGTCCGGATAGACTCACTGTAGTCTCTGATACGCCACTTTATGGGAGACGCGTATGTCCACGATTTTTTCGAAAATTCTCGCCGGGGAGCTGCCGTGCGATGCCGTGTACGAGGATGACCAATGCCTTGCATTTCGGGATATTAACCCCGTGGCACCGATGCATATTTTGGTGATTCCAAAAGTTGAAATCGCGCAGCTTGATCGGATGACTGAAGCACAGGAATCTCTCATTGGACACTTGATGCGAGTCACTGGCATCGTGGCTCGCCAAGAGGGCTTTGAAGATTACCGGGTGCTTGTCAACAACGGCGCCGGCGCCGGTCAGACAGTGTTTCATCTACATCTACATGTCATCGGTGGACGAAGCCTGTCTTGGCCACCAGGCTAACGTCAATGAGGACGCGCGTATTAACCAGTGATGGTGATTAACGACGAGGAGGTCGACGGTTCCTCACTTCCGCACGAGCTTAACGGCGCCTCGTCATTTGGCTCCTGGTTCCGAGTTGATGAGACCGTTGTGTCGAGGAGATGCGTAGGGCGTACATTTTTAAGCGCAGCCAGCATCACTTCTCTAACATTGGGAATATTGTCTTCTAATTGAGATAAGAGGTCCCCCATACGCTCTCTCTGAAGACCCGACTGACTCCCGCAAAGATTGCAGGGTAAAATTGGGAAGGCACTTTGACGCGCATAGTCAGCGATGTCTGATTCTGCACATTCAATGAGGGGTCGAATGACCTGAAACCGCTTGTCATCAGTCGTATATACAGCAGGCATCGCTTGCAGCTTTCCGGAAAAGAACATGTTCATCATGACTGTTTCCAAAGTGTCATCGCGATGATGACCCAAAGCGATTTTGTTGCAGCCCAACCTCTCCGCAGTATCGTAAAGAATGCCACGGCGCATTCGTGAACATGGCGCGCAGTAGGTCCCTCCGGGTTTGGTGACTTCCAACACGACAGAATACGTATCGCGTTCCACGATTTCATATTCATAGTCGCTCTTATCCAGCCAGTCCCGCATAGGGCGCCCGTCATATCCAGGTTGCTTCTGATCGAGGTGAACCGCCACAAGTCCAAAATTAACGGGTGCTTTTTTTCTGACACGCCAGAGCAGATCCAACAAAGTGTAACTGTCTTTACCGCCGGATATGGCGACCATGATCTGGTCGCCTTCCTCGATGAGACCAAAGGTACGGATTGTACGCATCATACGCCGAGAAATTTTTCGACGCAGGCGATCTAAGGAAGATAACCCTTGGGACATCCTAAATCTCCGTTCGGTTAGGCGCGCTAAACTGCCAGATCAGATGGGAAAAAGTCAAACGGAGACCGACACGGGTGAGGATAATTAGACGGCTTCAGGTGAGGGAGTGTTCCTTCATTGAATGCCCCCAGACTTCAAAAGTCCGCGAGACGTCGAATGTCAAAGACGGGAATCGGTATCCTGACGAGTGGGGGAGATTCGCCGGCCATGAACACAGCAGTCCGTACCGCAACGGGAATGGGTTTGGCGCACGGCTAAGGAGTGTCCGGAATCGAATGAGGGTATGCCGGACTGCTCACGGGTGAGTGCTCGGCTCTGGCCGCGCAAGCTGTTGACCCGATCATCGGTCGAAGAGACACAGCTCTCGGCACAGTGGGCTCACCTGAGTTCATGACGCTTCACGGTCGAGAACAGGTGCACTCGCATCTGGCTAAGGCTGGGATGGGATGCTTCATGGTGATGGGAGGTCACGGTTCACTCGCGGGCGCGATGGCATTGAATGATCAACGCGAACAGGGTCAGAGACCCTGTTCGGTGATTGGTTGACCGGCCTTCATCGACAACGACATCGGTCGTACACGTTTATCCATAGGAATCGGTACCGCAATGATTACGATCATCGATAGGTGTGGCCGCATCTCTGACACAGAGGGGACCCATGATCGCATGTCTACATTGAGGTGAGAGGTCACAATTTCAGGTACTTGGCCGCGGCTACCAGCCTAGCGGCCGCTGCTGAGAGAATTGGGTCAATCGAATCAAGGGTTCATAAATGAAATGACGGCAGCCATCATCGATATACATGGTCACCAACCATATCGCCGAAGTATGGTGATCCAACCAGAAGGCGTTCAAATCACGACCCATGAGCGACACGCGCAGGTAGACACCCGATTACGCACAAGGCGTGTAGACATTGAGAGTTGTGTCCCCTTTTTGGGTCACATCCTGCGACGTGGAAAAATATCTGCACTGGACCGAATGATGAAGACATGATGAGGTCATGTGGCTCTGAGAGCTTTCATCGAGGGGGCGCATCGAAAGATGGTTGGATGGAGCCCGCCGGGACCACTGCCGACCCACGCACGACGTTCTCAGCATGACCCAAGATGTGCATTCATTCCTTTGGGAGATGTTCTGAGTAAAACATATCGTCTGCTGACGAATGGGAGCCCGTTGACCGAATGGCGGATGAGAGTTTTTGATGAAATGGGATATGTGCTCTCACTTTAATGCACACATTGGGCGTCGCACCGACGCTCAAGATTTTTTTGAAAGAGTTGGAGTCCTGTCCAACCGGGTGCATCCAAGCCGAGCGCTCGATACCAATCATCGGCACAGAGATCATCAATGATGAAGGGGGTCTGATTCCATACGCCTTCGAAGCGAATCGGACGCAGATGAGGCACATACCAATTTCGATGCATCGTGGCCAAAGCGGCAACATTCCATAAACCCGACTCTAAAATTTTTTCCCGTCGAGGACGCTGACCCTGTCCGATGTCGGCTTTCGTCAGTCGAATGTACGGGTCTGGTCCATGCCATTGCGCGGGAACGACAATGGAATTGCGGCACGGCTCATCGATTCTCAGATTGCTCAGCATCGCTGCTGTATGTTGATACTGTATCCCTGCATAGGGAAGTAGACTGTGCAAGGTCCAGACACACAGTGTGGCGTACGCTAACGGCGTACCCTGACGGTCACTCGAGGATGCCCAAGTGCGAGCTCCCCTCGAAACATGTCCGATAAAGAGTGCGAGAATCAGTCCCGCGATGACTGCTTTCGGTGTTGTCGTCCAAGGCCAATCGCCTGGCACCAATGCATACTCAAGGCTTATAAAGGTCAGCCCCCACATCCAGGACCATCTCATTCGACGTCCAGTATGCTTGAGCATCACAAGTTGTCTGGGGGTAATGGCTGCAGCATATGACGCGAACATCACAAAACCGAATGCAGGCGCAAGGGTGACTGTTAGAGGCCAATGAAAGAGCAAGCCAACAGGCCAAACCCAAAGGCTTCGACGCAGCAAGAGAAAACCGAGAAAACACTCGACAATAATCACCACGACACTGAGCCAAACACCTTCAATAGAAGGAAGGTCTAAGGGCATCCAATGGGCTCTAATTTGTTCCGCAGCATAGTGGGCGCAGCTGAGTTTGGGATCAAAAAACGCGGTGTTGAGCTTGTGAAAAGACGCGACAAAATAGGTGCCTGCGCCCAACCAGCGAATGGACTTGAGAACTGAATATCCGGTGGTGGACCCCCATAAGCCAAGCAGTGACCAACACATAAGTAAAACGCTTTGGGTTAAGACATCTCTGAGGAACAAAAGTGGAATGAGCGTACTGACAAATGAGAGAAACCAGCCGATGGGCACCGGACGCCACAGAAGAATTAAGGCACCGACGCATTCAAGAGCAGCGGGCCATTCCCAACCTGGCTGGTCAAAATCCCCAAGGGTCAGATGGATGAACGAAGACACAGCAAAGATCTTGGACCAGAACCGCAGTTCGCTCGAGCCGTGAGCCCATCTGATATGGAAAGGGTGAGAGAGTTCCATGAAGACTGTATATTGACGCAACATGACTTCGGAATAAATGGTGCAGTATGAACGATAGGCAGTTTGAAGCCATTCTTTGTGCAGTAATCACGGTATCAGACACGCGCACTCGGGAAACCGATCGGTCAGGAGCTCTCATCTGTGAACGCTTGGAAAGCATGGGACACCATCTCCACCTGCGAAAAATTATTCCCGATGACTATGAGACAATTCAACAGTCGGTTGACGAATGTATCAAAACGAGCGACCTGGATGTGGTGATCTTAACCGGCGGTACCGGCATCACGCGGCGTGACATTACGCCCGATGCAATACGGCCACTTTCCACAAAACACATTCCTGGGTTTGGTGAACTGTTTCGATGGCTAAGTTTTGGAGAAATTGGTGCATCAACCATTCAATCAAGGGCCGATGCATGGCTCTGTGATTCGACTTTAGTGTTTGCACTCCCAGGGTCGTCGGGAGCAGTACAGCTTGCCATGGACAAAATACTTGTTGAGCAACTCGATGTGCGAACCCGACCGTGCAATTTTATCCAACTCCTGCCTCGCATTCGATGATGTCGCACCTCATGGCATCGATCACCACCTGACAGTGGCGTATTCAGTCAAGTCTGCTCCTTGGATATCTCTACTTCTTATCCTTTGCGGCAGAAAGTTCCAACCGGGCCCGTCTCGCATAATCCGACTGTCCTTGCGCCGCCAGTCTTAAGAGTTGGTTCGCTTTCGATGTTCGACCAAGAGCTCGATAGCTTTGTGCGGCCTCATACAGCGCCCTTTCCGTCTGGGCTCCGGAATCTGGAGCCGTTGATAGATAGGTCTCATAGGCTCTCACAGCATCGCGATGTCGACCAGCAGAGCGTGCACGCCGTGCACGCGTCAGTACCTGCATTGTCGAGTTTGTCTGAGTGGTACGAGAACCAGAAGGCGTCATTCTCTCGCTCTTCACAGAGTCCGCTTGACCCATGGCGGAATCATTCAATGACAAGCCGCTGGTTACTGAGTCATCTTGGACAATTGGAGGTCTCGGAGTTTTTTTCACCTCAGCGACAGTCTCCGAAGGAAACGGCACCGGAGCGGCAGCTTCATAATCTCCCGTGAAACTGAGCGGAGCTTCGAGGGCGTCACTGATTTTTCCCGACCGATATGCATCTGATGTCCTCCCATTTCTGGGTAGACTCGCCTTCGATTGAGCTGGTCCCTTTCGCAAAGGACGGGCCCGCCGGGATTTTTTCGATGACATGCGAAGACGTTTACGCGACTGAGTTGGGACAGGCTTCGGTTGGGCACCAGACTCCGATTCAGATGCCGTATCTATCTTCATCGATGGCTTAGCCCTCGTCCGCGACTGCCGTATACTCGCTCGTTTCTTGGACCTCTTCGGCGCTGGAGCAGCTGTCCGTTTTACACCTTTGCCATCTCGAATCTCAGCGCGGGGGGAACGACCTCCAGAGGTCTCCGCAAGCCTTCGATCGTCCGAAGACGTAAAGCTCGGATTGTCGATTGACAGTTGTCCAATGGCCCCATATTCACTCTGCTTATCTTGCATCTGCAGAGGAGACTTCGCAGAGCCCGGACCCTCTTCACCTGAATTCTCGTCAAGTTCAGGTTCTAAGACTGTCGATTCCACGACAGGCGTGTGCGGGGCTGGGTCCACCGCTGACTCAACCGTGGGCTGAATCGACTGAACGTCGGCATCGTCCTGTATGTCGTCGGTCAAAAGGCTGAAAAGAGTTCCAGCGAATGCTGCCACAGCAACGACTGCGAACGCGGGCGATGCAAAAAGTGTTTCAAATCGCGACCAGAAACTCGACGTTTGATGCGACTCAGATGCGGCTAACCGGGCTTCTCGGAGAATATTGTAATGTGACTGAGGGTCGGGTTCTATATCGTTCAATTGTTCGGCGACAGACTGAATTCTGGTCCAATCCGCCAAGGTTTGACTCATCTCGGGGTCAGATTCCAGTGCCTCACGAAGGCGATGCATCTCATCAGCCTCCATTTCGTCATACAACAGCTCAATGAGCTGCGTATCGACATCTGTTCCTCGTTCTGACATCAGACCTTACTCCGTGCAGGGACAGGCTCCACTGCTCCAGGCATTTCAACCGCGTAATCAGCTAAACAGAGGCGAAGAGATTCTAGGGCATATCGCATCCGGCTTTTGATCGTACCCTCTGATGCACCGATGACCTCAGAAATTTCTCTGAACTTCATGGACATCATGGCTCTCATCACGAAAACCTCGCGTTGTTCATCCGGCAATTCAGAAATTGCCGACTCCAATCGTGTTCTAATCTCTGCGGAGTCGGTGCCCTTAAAACCGTCATCGTGACTCCCTGCGATTGTGTCCTTGATCGCCCAACCATCGTTTTTTGAGTGCAACGGTTGCTCAAAGCTCTTGTGACGTCGAAGTTTCATCTTTCTCAGTTCATCGATGCAGACATTTCTCGCAATGGTATAGAGCCAGGTTGAAAACTTTGAATGTGGGTCAAATCGACTTCGATTTCGGATGATTCTTAAAAAGGTTTCCTGAAGGAGGTCATTTGCACGCTCCCTGTTTTGTATCTGCCGGTAAATAAAATTGAAGATTCTTTTTTCATAGCGCTTCAAGAGAGATTCAAAAGCCGACACATCGCCATCCTGATACCGCACCATCAGAGTTTCATCATCGCGACGATCTGCAATGAGACTGCTCTTAATCGCCATGAAAATGAAACTCAACATTGCCTACTCGGTACCGTGTACGGATAGGTTCATATTTAGATCTATTTCAGATGGAATAGAGATGGAGTTGTCGCGGCGACTCACTTATCGACCGCCCCGAGATAAATCTGTCAAAAGTTGGGCCGCATCCAAGTAGCCTTTTTCGGTGAGCTGCAAAAGAGCTGAAAAGAGAATTTGAGTCTTCAAATCACTCGATGCATCTCTGCATTTCAATAAGATCTCACGAGCTTGAACTGGGGTAATGGCTTGTTGCCTTAACCTTGCCATAACTTGATGCAGCAACTGGTCAACGGATGCGACAGCATTCAATGAATCTGGCGGAGGGGCGGGCATCGTGACATCCGGACTCGAATGGACAACAGGTGCAGCCCCAAAGAGCGGCTCAAAAGCGCACTGGTATACGCGCGCAATCGCCTCACATACGTCTGATGCTTCCGCAACAAGTGGTTCTACGCGAAGACTTGTGCGCTGATGAATATCCCGGATAATCTGAGTATTCAGGGGATTCGCCATCGCGATCACCACATATTCGAGACCCTCCCTCGAACCCACATCGATGGGAAAAACCAACTCAGCTCGACAGAATTCGGCATCGAGTAAGGTCATCGATCGTCCATTGGGTGTGCAGTCTTTGAGACTCACTCGAGGGATTTGAAGTTCTTGAGACAGTAATCGAGCAAGTCCCGACTCAGAGATATCTTCACTGCCGGCGAAGCTCTCAACAAAACTGCGACTGTGCTGCTGCGCGTGCTCCTTTGCGGCCCTAACACGGTCAACATCTGCAATGCCTGCCCGAACAGCCAATTCAGCCAGAGCAGAATTTCCTCGTTGACCTTGTTGCACCGTTGGTATCCTCATATCGTCTAAAGACTCTCAACCACAATGCCCCTAGGCGCGTCTAAGGTAAAGGTTGCGTCCAGGATTTTCGGATTTACAGTCACCTCAATCAACGTCATATCGACCGTGACCGCCCCTTGCTGGGATTCAAAAAACAAACGATGGGGAACGTCAACATCACCCGAACGTCGATAATCTCCCAGCTTAATTCGGTAATCGAGCTGGCCGTCAGTCTTGCGCTCCAAACGCCGGACTCGAAAATTTTCAGGTTCCATTTCGATCGTTTGCGACATCGAGGCCATCGTCTGAGAGAGTTCGTAACGACCTCTCTGTGAATTCCAACTGACCGTCGAGTCTGCTGATACCCATTTCGGAACTGTACCCCTCAGCAAAGCGGATAAATCAGCAGGGGCGATGGGAATCGACAATAGACGTTCCAAATTCCTGGCCGAGGCCGCACCGAGGAAAAATCTCTTCTGCTCAGCATCATAAATCATCAAACGCGCGCCATCACTCGTAAGCGTAGTGATCGGATGTCCGAAAGATGAAAGAATCTCGAGCCGCACGCGCCCATGCTGATCCACGGCCATTAATTGCTTCAATTTCACTCGACGATCGTCTTTCCAGACATCGAGTTCGAGTTCGGCGCTCAAGGCATTTAATGCATTACGCTGTACATCAAGGGCCTCTAAAAGTGGAACCGGTGATTCGCTAAAGTTCTTGGGTTTCGGCAACCCACCGCAGGCCGTTAAAAAGAGCCCTAAAAGAAAGACTAATCTTTGTGAATGGATTTCCATTCTCGCTCATACCTTCCACGCTGCACCGGACTCTTTTCCAAGGCCATCGCGCGCTTGTAACGTTCCAAGCCATCACCTGTCAGTCGATACTCTATACATGCGAGATGAAATAATAATTCAGAACGCATCTCATTTCTTTCGACGATGGGGGCCAAAATGTCGTGCGCTCTCTTAAATTGACCTTTTCGATAGAGTATCCAGGCCTTGGTATCTAGATAGCTTGTGCTCTCCGGATGGACTGTCAACGCGATCTCAATCAATCTCAATGCGCGCCCCAGAGTTCGATTTTCTTCCGCCAGTCCATAGGCAACAAAATTTGCAGCGAAGGGATCTTTCGGTTGCACCCTTAAAGCATCTTCCATGAGGGACATAGCTTGTTTGAAATCTCCCGTCTGAGCTTGCGCCAAAGCGAGCAAGCGGGTGATGTCTCGGTCCCGTGGAAATTGCAAAAGAGATAGCATGGCTTCGGACCGCGCTCTCGCGGGCAATTCGGCACGTAAGAGGATACGGATTAATCCACGACTATTCTCTCGTAAGTACGGCTGAGCCCCCCGCAGACGGCCCGCCAGCGAGATGGCACGTTTCGGCTGATTCAACTGAAAAGCCGCGTCGATCGCGAGCGAATAGATAGAGACCGCGCCCCTCAGCTTAGGATCTAGTTTTTCAGCCAATTCTAAGAGCTCAGACATCCGGCCATGCGTCTTGAGTAGCCGGGCTCTCGCCAAATTCAACTCTGAGGATTGAGGGTGCTTTGCAGCCAACAATTCAAGGACGATGGGTAGTGCCTCCGAGTGTGTTTCTCTCAGAGCTTTACGAACAAATCGAATGGCTGCATCTACAGGCCACCGTTTCACCAAATTGAACATCGCAAAGGCAGCGAGACGCTGGTCGTTTGTGTCTTGAGCAAGCACCATCGTGGATGTGAACATATCTTTACGCAGATTCTTGAGCTGAACATCATCATGTCTGCGATCATTGAGAGTCTCAAAGGCGAAGAGGCAAACCGAACCAGCTGAAGCCTTGATGCCCCCTTTCTTCAGGGCCTGACAGAGTTCGGCGACCTTCCTGATTCGTGTGGGCTCTAGCCGAATCACCGTTTTCAAATCTCTTAAGGCGGACTCGATGGCACCAGAACGGGCAGAGTCTGCGCCCCTCACAAACCAATAATCGACGGGTTTCCAATGTGCCTTCGGTTGTAAATGAGCAGGTAAAATCATCCGAAGGTCAGCCACAGCATCATCGGGTCCCGACCATAAAGCAGCTTCCAGAAAAGCCTCTTCTGCCTCGATCTGACGCCCGGATTTCATGGATTCAACCGCAAGGGCATTCCACAAGAATGGTGATGTTCGGCCCGTCGCTAATGTCTTGAGAATTGTCCTGGCTGCATCATGGTCTCCCTTTTCCGATAGCTTCTGTGCCTTCTCCAGCGGATTTCGAAATGCCTGCATATCTTGAGGCAAAGGCTGAGGGGACCCTGCACACCCTAGAAATACCAGAGCGCACAAACAGAGTTCCCAGATGAATCGCTTGGACGTTATGCATTTCACCCAAGTCACAGGTTTACTCCTTTATTCACGATGGGAATCACATTCGTAGCATACGGTAAAACCGCCAATTCTGCGCCTTGAACCTCCGCAAGGAGCGATTCAACATCCGGACTAAACTGAGCGAATGTATTTCGAACACTGTCGGCATCCAACGAAGACACCAGATATACCCGATGGTCTTGAGGTAATTTTGGAACACATCCCAGTTGATAGATGGCCTGATTCACGACCTTCACTGGCTCCACTCCATGTGCACACTCAGCACATAGAATGATGGTTCCACCAGGTCGAAGGATTCTTCCAGCCACAGGAAGCATCTTGCAGGCCTGATAGAGGCTTTGAGACACCGGGTATGCATCAGATACGATCACGGTCTGAAATTGCTGGGAAAACGAACGTTCAAAATAGGGCCGAGCCTTTGCCACACCCGCCCGATGCGCCCAGATCGGATGTCCACAAGTGATTTCAACAGGGCGCTCAGAATGATCACGCACGACATTGATGATGAAAATATGTCCAACGAGATGCGCGGCATCTTCCATATCAGCTCGGCACGGATTGCCCTCCACCTGCCCAAGTTGAGAACCAGGTAGTGACTTCATCTGATGGTTTTTCCAAATTCCGTCTTCACCTGCGACGCCGGGAAAGACTGTTTTGGCCCCTCCTGCGTATCCTGCAAAATAGTGCGGACGGATTTCACCGACCGCGATAACTAAATCCGAATCGAGAACCTCTGGAGGGTAGGACACAGGCGTGCCCTGTCGAGTATAACCACAGTGAATCAGGCTTTTGGAACGCGCATCGTGACGCCACATGCCAGACGGTGGTTCGAAGAATGGATGTTTCCCTGCCGCGATACCATGTGACGTTGAGTGTGATGATAACACCTCGGCCAAAATGGGTCGGAGAAGTCCTGAGAGGTCCCTTCTGGACTCGTCTGGCCAAAGAACGCATACCCGTTTACATGTTGCTAAGCGTTCGGACAGTGGCCGTGAGCCAATCGGATGCTCGAGAGCGGATCGAATCGCATTCGAATCGATTTCTCGACCATGAGATTCGGGTTGATTCACAATCGTTGTGTGCGGCGGAACATGAATCAGCTTCGGGGTGTGTCCCCAGCCAATTTGAACTTGTGTTTTTCCTGAATGGGTCAAATTATTCTGCCTTTTTGAGCTCTTTTCAGCCTCAGAACGGGACCCGACCGGGACCCAACCGCACTGTAATTGTAGTCAATCCTAGATTTTTGACACCCACACAGTGTATTACGGGGTTCGAGTAGCTCGAGGGTGTGAGATGCTCCCTGAATTAGGGAACCACAACGTCGAGTGTTTTTGGCATCTCATTTCACCTAATTGAGAAGCCACGATGAGTTAAGGGAGAGTTCCATGAAATTGGCAGTTGCAGGCCGAACCCATGTGGGCATGAAACGTGCGCATAATGAGGACAGTCTTCGCATATGCCGAGATGAAAGCCTGTTTATGGTGGCTGACGGCATGGGAGGCCACGCGTCGGGTGAGGTCGCAAGTCAGATGTCCGTTGAGACCATAGCGGAATTCTTTAGAGCAACAGCTGAAGATGCCGAGATGACCTGGCCATACAAGATGGAAAAGGACAGACGGTACGAAGAAAGTCGCGTGATTACAGGGATAAAGCTCAGCAATCGTCGCATCTTTGAATCTGCATCTCGAGACTCTCGTTTAAAGGGCATGGGCACGACCATAGTGGTCACGTTCTTCACTGAGGAAATGTGTTACATCGGCCATGTGGGTGACAGCCGAGTATACCGATTTAGAGACGGAAAACTGATTCAGCTGACGGAAGACCATTCGCTGTTGAATGACTACATCAAGATGCGACAACTCTCCCCTGAGGAAATTGAAGCATTCCCACACAAGAACGTCATCGTGCGCGCGCTGGGAATGAAGGAAACTGTTCAAGTCGACATTGCTCAAGAACGGCCTCAGGACGGTGATGTGTATCTGCTCTGCTCAGACGGACTGTCAGGTATGATCACTGACCCAGGTATGGAAGAAATTCTTCGCTCGAATGATGACCTCGATGCAGCCTGCGAGACTCTCATCGATGAGGCCAACCAAAACGGCGGAACCGACAATATCACGGTGATTCTAGTCCGATGTGAAAACCGCTAGTCTTCCTCATCATCGACTCTCAAACACTACGTCATTCATCATATCCCCCCCAGCTGAAACACAAGGCCAAACGACGCTATTTCGTACGATTGAGTTCGGACGAATGATGCTATCTCGTCCAATGAAGGTGTTCGGACCAATCACTACGTTTTCCTCTAATCGTGCACCAGGCATGATGACACTTGGACCCGATATTTGACACGTGGGGTGTAGGTGCGCCGATTCAGAAATTCGCCTTCCTTGAGTATCGACACACGGAAGATGGCTCAGAGTGAGATCGCCTGAGAGAATCGTTATGTGGGCCTCAAGATATCGATCCAGAGTCCCCACATCGACCCACGTGCTTGTCGGCGGGACGAAATGTCCGTAAATCTGACCATTCTCGACCAGGACATCGTTATAGGCCGTACGCAAAATGTCACATTCCCCGTCGGGAATCCTGCGTATGAGTTCAGTTTCAATGATTTGAACGCCTGTATATGCCCCGTAGAATAGGGTCTGAGAGTCAGCTCCGGGTGCAGATAATTCAGCAATTTTCTTGAGTTGACCCGCCCCGTCGATACCGACACGGCCAAATCGTGCATGTGGGGGTACATATCTCAAGGCAAGAGTCCCGAGAGATTGCCTCTCATGATGCACCTTAAGAACAGGTCGAAGGTCAAAATCAAAAAGAGCATCACCATTCAGTACAACGAGTGTGCCATCACCAACCGCCTCCGCAATCCCTCGAATTCCTCCGCCGGTACCGAGTAATTTCTCTTCATGAACGATGGTTATTTTTTCTGACCGATGCTGGAGACCTTCGCCAAGTCGCTCGGCCTTGTGATGAGCGTTAACTCCGATTTCCTTGATCCCCAGACGCGCGAGACAGTCGAGTGAATATTCAATGAGCGGTCGGTCAGCAACAGGTACCAGGGGCTTTGGTAGCGCATGTGTCAGCGGGCGAAGTCGAGTCCCCAGTCCCGCTGCTAAAATTGCACCACGTAAAACCATTTTTGACGCTCCTCTCACAGATCATGGAGTCCCACAGAGTAAAGCAAAATTGCAAGTATTGACGGAATGATGTCACTCTAGTCTCAGAACATATGTAGATGAAGGGTGCTTGGGAGTAATTAGGTTTTGAAGCAGAATTACAGACTTCAATGGTCCACTGTGTTGTTGATATTGCTTTTTCACACTGCCTGCGATCGACCGAACACTTCACTTGCTCCACCCCCAAACCCTGATGACAGAACCTATCAGGATGCGAGGGTGCCTTCAGTTTCATATTTGACCTTGGAAATGGCTGAAAAAGCGCTCTTAAATAGGACGAGCGGTCCTTACAGACTCCAGATTCGTGAAGTCAATACGGATGTCGTGAAAGATTTGGAAGCTGCCCTATTCATTGACCAATGGCCGCACGACATACAGGTTCCCCTCGACCTGTCTGGTCGATACCAGGTGACGGCATACCTAGACGCCAACAATGATGGAACACTGAACGATTGTCCTTTTCCACCGGCTATACTCGACACCGAAGCAGCTGATGATTTCGACAACATTCAGGGAGAGGCGACCTTCAGTTTTCCGATTCAAAGGCAACCAAAGATTACTCTTCATCGACACATCTGTGGGCCTGGACAGATCGAGACCGGTCTTCAAGGCCGGATGGAGGGCCTCTCCGATATCGAGAGCGTATCCATCAAAGCGCTGATTGAAAAGGTGCCGGAACCACAGGTGACCGATGAATTACCGTTACGTGTATCTTTGTTGCCGTACCCCATGGAGGACCCAACCACATTCGGCTTTAGCATTGGTGAATTATTACCAGGCAATTATTCCATCACGATTTTCATGGATAATGACGAAGACAATTCACCCACGCCCTGTAGCAGTCGAGGAGGCGGTGCCGATCGAGGGCTGGCCTCGGCAAGCAATGTCGTCGTTCAGGATGGTCAGAGAGTCATCATCGAAGAGCCATTCGTATTTACTGATCTAGAATGCCCAGATGAACTGACTGGCTTCACGGGTGAAATTCGGCTGGGCCCCACTGTCAATCCCCTCACAGCCAGTGCAAATGCCTTAACGAATGAAGTCAACGGAGAACTGTGGATCCAGCTTGTTCGGAGCGACGGAAGCGAAACACCCACCCAATTGAAAATTCTTCCCACGATCAAAGGGCGACCGAATCCCCTCCGCTATACCGTCACAGGACTCGAGCCTGGATTGTGGAATATCACTGCATTTCTAGATAGAGACGACAGCAACGACTTCTCCCCGTGTAACGTAGTCAGCGGGGGATTGGATGTCATCACCGGTCGCCTGGAATCTATTAGAGTACGGGAAAAAGCCATTACCGATGTTGATACCGTCGATTTGAATGCACTCGAATGTGGAGACGAATCTCTGAGTGGCATCAGGGGCGAAATCACCGTAGAAAGAGAGAGTGGACCCCTCGGAAGCGGGCGACCCATCCTCATGAGGATTTATGGAGAAGAAGAACAAATACAACAAACTCTATTTCTGTTTGAGAACCACAGTCGCGTCAGCGGAAACTTCGATCGTTTTGTTCAAAAACTGTCACCGGGATCATATACAGCCGATATTTTTGTAGATACGAATTCAAATGGCGTTTACGAGCCCTGCACGGAAGACATCTATGGCGACCGATACCGTTCGGAGAGAATCCCGATCGAGCTAACGGCAGGCTCACTCCTCGACTTAGGACGCATTGACCTTAGCCCGAGGAATGAATGCTCAAGCGCAGAGCAAAACATTAATTTAGCATTAACAATCGATCCAGAAGTGGTACCGGAAAGACCGAATGCGTTAAATATTTGGGTTCGGGAGTCCGGTGGTTGGGGTATGACGTCGTCCATCGAAAGTTGGACAGAAATGGAGAACGAATGGATCGTCCAATACGGACGATTACCACCAGGGAGGTACACGTTCTCAGTCTATTCAGATGATGATGGAAACGGTTCATTGACGACATGTAATGTCGAGAACCCAGATAGATATTTTGCCGAATTTGAGCTTAGCCTCCGAGCTGACTCCCCCTTTATTACTCCTGTTGTTCCACTCGAGGCTCAGTGTGATTGAGCGTGGTTTTGGAGATAAGCCGGTCCCGAAAATCTCAGGTTTGACAGGTTAAACCCCTTCGAAATATAGTCTGCCTCCCTCAGCGAAACCTGCGAGTTGAATCTAGAGAATGATGATCGGTGATGTTGCACTCTTAGTTCTTCATTTCACCGTGCTTTCCATACTGTCGGTGTACGGCCTCCATCGTTACCATTTAGCCTGGCTTTCACTCCGCCACCGCAATTCCGCGCCAACGATACAGAGCGACCAGTCAGTCTCTAAATGGCCAAAAGTAACCATTCAATTACCGGTCTTCAATGAAAGATATGTCGTTGAGCGTTTGATCGATGCTGTTTGTGAAATCGAGTACCCTACGGATCTCCTGGAAATCCAACTCCTTGATGATTCAACCGATGATACTCAAATCATCGCTCTCAAATGTTGCGAAAAGTGGCGCGATCTAGGCAAAGACATTCACTACATTCATCGCACTGAACGGATTGGATTCAAGGCGGGTGCGCTTGAGGCTGGAACAGCAAACGCCTTTGGTGAAATCATTGTCGTTTTTGATGCTGACTTTCTTCCTGCAACGGACTTTTTAAAGAGAGTCATACCCCACTTCGAGAATCCCAATGTTGGTATGGTTCAAACACGTTGGGCACATATCAACCGAATGCAGAATCAAACAACAAAGGCACAGGCTATCTTACTCGATGGCCACTTCTTGGTGGAGCATTTTGCACGAAGTCGCGCCGGTAAATTCTTTAATTTCAATGGAACGGCTGGAGCCTGGCGCAAGACGGCTATCATTGACTCGGGCGGATGGCATCATGAGACGCTTACGGAAGATCTCGATTTGTCTTATCGAGCGCAACTCAACGGTTGGACCTTTATCTACCTCGATGACGTAGTGACGCCGGCTGAACTCCCCTCTGGACTCAGCGCTTTTAAAACCCAACAGCACAGATGGGCAAAAGGCTCTATCCAAGTATGCATAAAACTTTTGCCAACGATTCTGAGGAGTTCGATTCCCTGGCGGGTGAAACTCGAAGCATTCATTCACCTTACAAACAATTTTGCATATGTACTCATGCTGTTCATGTCACTGCTGATGCCCATGGCGCTGCATATCCGAGTCAGTCAAGGCTGGCACTATGCATTATATTTGGATTTACCAGTATTTCTTGGCGCAACGATTTCAATCATTTGCTTTTACGTCATCGGTCAAATCCGGAGTGGAGAAAGGTGGCTCAAGCGATGTCTTGACTTGCCCATTACTCTGGCGATCGGCATCGGCCTCTCTGTAAACAATACCGTGGCCGTGCTTGAGGCTTGTATCGGCCATAAAACACCGTTTGTTCGGACGCCTAAATATGCCTACTCGGCCGGCGCGAAGACATTGGTAAAAAAAGGGAGTGACCGAAATAAGTTAAGCCTGATTCCGTTCATCGAGATTGGATTCGCATTCATTTATTCATACAGCGCCATGTACTGCATTCTCAATCAAGTATGGACAGCACTTCCATTCATGTTTCTCTTTGCTTGGGGCTATGGGTATGTAGGCGTCTGCAGTCTTCTTGAAAGCATTGGTCTGAAAAAAAACTCCAAACAAACCATTCACTCTCAGCGGATTGCATGAGCCTGACAATCACTCATCGGACCATCCTTTTGGCTGGGTTCTGTGTCGGCTTCATCCCTCTCATCAGTTATTGGACACTGCCCCAATCAGTTGTGCATCCTCATCACGCCTTTATATTCGGCTATGCCTGCTCGACTCTACCATTTCTGTATGTGTGGAAGACAAGCCACCGTTTTGGAACGCAAGGTCAGGATTTTGCAGTTCTGCTATTCGTCGCATTCGCGACACGGATCGTTCTGCTCACAGTTCCGCCGGTTCTTTCTGAAGATTTATGGCGATACATTTGGGACGGTTCTCTCCATTGGTTTGGACAAAATCCATATCACTATGCTCCCATAGACTCACGCCTGGATTCAATCGCTCAAAATGCGGATTTAGCACAGGTTAGGCAGGCAGTTGGACACCCGCATGTGCCCACAATCTATCCACCTTTTGCACAGGCAAGTTTTGCCCTTGCGACGATAATCGGCCCATCACAAGTTGCACTTCGTCTCTTGGTCATCCTGTCAGATGTCAGCATTGTTGCAATCTTGTGGTTATGGACTCAGCGAGCACAACTATCGCCTCGTCCAGCGGTTCTGTATGCATTCCTTCCACTCAGTGTGATCGAGAGTGCAGTCGGTGGCCATGTGGATTCGATTGGAGTGGCAATGCTGTTGTTCGGCCTCTTTCTCTGGAATGCCAACAAACCAATGCTCAGTACACTCGCGATTTGGTGCGCAGCAGGAGTGAAACTTGTTCCAGCTGTGATGGTCGCATTTTTTTGTAAACTCAGAGCGCGTCAAGGATGGCGAATCATCCTACTGTTCATCGCTTTAACGAGTGCATCACTCATCCTGTATCAAACATATCCACACGGATTGGTCACCTTTGCCCAAAAATGGAGGGGGAACGATGGGATCTTCGCTCTTCTGAGCTGGGCTTTCGAAACGTACGGCATTGGCTTGATGGACGGTCTCACATCCCTACCTTCAGTGGAGCAACTTGTCCGAATGGTCGTGGGCGCGGATGCAAACACATCACCCTCATTGAGCTCAGGTCAGATGGCTTTTGCATACACGAAATTATGTGCCGTAGGAATGCTCGCAACCATCGGTATTTACGGACTCATGACATGTGACCGAGTGGAACGTTTTTGGCTTCTGATAATGTCAAGCCTACTCTTACTGTCCCCGATGGTTCACCCCTGGTACATCCTTTGGGTGATGCCATTCGTTTTCTTACTCGAAGACTCAAAGGTATACATTCGCTTCGCATTCACATTTTGGGCGTTAAGTATGTGGATTACGTACTGGCCGAGACCACACTATTTGGAAACAGGCATTTGGACACCCATCGATTGGGTTCCGTATGTCATATATATTCCAATTATTGTCGCCCTGCTCGGAGCGCTTTATCGCGGAGAGTTTATGACTCACCCCAAACGTGCAGCCAACAAAAACTCTTGATTACCTCGAGTACCCTTAATGGGTGACGGTGCAATTCCAATCACTCGGCAACCCAAAGTTTTCACGGCTCGAATCACATCGTCACATACAGTTCGGTGGATGGCTGGGTCAGTCACTATCCCTCCTGGACCAACCGCTTCTTTGGGCGCTTCGAATTGAGGTTTGATCAAAACGACAAGGTACGCATTACTGGCCAAAAACTCCATGACGGAGGGTAAAATGCGGGCCACAGAATTGAAACTTAGGTCGGCAACGAGAATATCAATTGCCTCAGGGACTTCCGCTCGTGTCAATCGTCCGGCATGCTGTCTTTCGAGGCACACCACCCTTGGGTCTGCCCGAAGAGACCAGTCCAATAAGTTGTAGCCGACATCAACAGAAAAGACTTTCTTGACGCCTGCCTGGAGAAGGCAATCAGTAAAACCGCCCGTCGAAGCCCCGAGATCCAAAGCGACAAACCCCGATACATTTAAGTTAAAAGCGTTCAGTGCGCCTTGGAGTTTCAGTCCCCCTCGACTGACAAATGAATGACGCTTCCGCCCCCGGATGCGTATTCGAACATTTTGGTCGAACACAATGCTGGGTTTATCAATTCGATGGTCACCAACAATGACCTCTCCTGCCATAATGCGGGCTCGCGCTTCGGCAATGTCCGCTGAGAGTTCTCTCATCAGAAGCAACTCATCGATTCGCTTCTTGGTCATTAAATCGTTCTTTTGGAAATGTACTGAACAAAGTGTATCAGGGGCTCACAATTCGCATTCAAACCTTTGAGTGCTGAGATGGCCTGGGACGCCGTGGCATCTCGCAGTGCATACACATCGGACTCGGACAAATGGTGAAATAAATTATTCCCATCAGCTTCACGATCTTCCGTCCGATCTAAAATATCATCAGTCAGTTGAAAAAGAGCTCCCAGAGAGGAGCCATACTGCGCAAGCGCATCAACTTCATCTGGTGAACGATTGATGGAAATCGCGGCACCTTGAGCAGATGCCCGAATCAATGCACCGGTTTTCAGCGATTGCATGTGACGGATAGAAGCCAAATCATTCAGTTCACCCTGAATATCGTAAATTTGGCCGCCTACCATACCAGATCCACCTGAGGATCGTGCCAAAAGGGCAATGAGTCGGGCGCCCACTGCAGGACTGAACTTTTCGCGGGCGAGGACTCCAAATGCCTCAGTCAGCAATGCATCACCAGCAAGTATGGCGTTTGCCTCGCCGTATTTGACGTGACAAGTCGGTCGCCCCCGACGAATCGCATCATCATCCATACTTGGTAAGTCGTCATGAATGAGACTGTATGTATGAATCATCTCTATAGCACACGCCCATGCACGAACATCTACGATATCGCACCCAAAGGCCTCGCATACCATCATGGATACGACCGGTCTCACGCGTTTACCGCCACCGAATAAACTATGAGTGGCCGCCTCTAAAAGAATCGATGGCCACTCATCCCAGGATTGTACTTCCTGCAAAAGGAGCTCTTCAAAACGGCCTGCTAAATGTGAAATCGATGTTTCCAAAGGATTCATTAGTCGTGTTCCTGAACAGAGTTCAGAGTTTTCTGGAGCTCAGTAATTCGCTTTTCAGCACCTTCGAGCAATTGATTGCCGGTACGCGCCAAGCCAACCCCTTCCTCGTACACTTTGAGAGCAGCATCGAGAGATAAACCACCTGTTTCTAACTGGTTTACAAGGTTTTCTAACCTTTGAATCACATCTTCAAATTCTGGTTTTTTATCTTCGGTCATTCCGTTTTTCCGTGCTTGTTTTCATGACTCATATGGTGTTCTGAAAGTGTAGTGATTGAAGCCTCAAATTGACCTCGAGCTAACAGAACTGTGACCTGATCATCGACCCTTAAATTTTCGATACCCGTAAGAACCTCACCATCTTTCCGAGTAATGCTGTGGCCTCGTTGTAAGCTCGCCAACGGCGATAGAGCATCGAGTCGAGCTGTTGCCTCGCTGAGCCTGTGCCGTGTTTGACTCAAGTACGAGTCACCCAACCTTTCGAGATGTGTCTGTATCGCGGCCAAACGGCTTTTCGCACGCCCAATTCTCAGAACTGGACTCAACCCCTGAAGAGTTTGTTCAAGAGAAATGAGTCGACTTCGCTCACGACCCAAAAGGGCTAAAAAGGCCGAATGAAGAGCATGACACCGGTTGGTTAATGGCGAATGCAATGCATCGGTACTTAAAGATCTCTCTATACGCAGCTGCAACTGGGAGAGCTTTTCGCTGCAACGCTGGAGTTGAGAAGACAAAGCCCGCTCTATCCGCTGGCAGTATAAATCTATCGTATAGAGCAGATCATCGCGCACCGGTACGGCCAGTTCTGCGGCAGCTGAAGGTGTTGGCGCGCGGACATCAGCTACGAAGTCTGCAATTGTCGTATCCGTTTCGTGGCCTACAGCACTGATTGTAGGTTTGCGAGATCGAGAGAGCTCTCGGGCAACGATTTCCTCGTTAAACGCCCAAAGGTCTTCAATGCTACCTCCACCACGCCCCACAATAATCACGCTCACTTCGGGATGTTCATTGAGTAGACGAAGACCAGCGACGATATCGGGAGCCGCCTGTTTTCCCTGAACGTTCGCTGGATACAGAATGATTGGAATATTGGGGCATCGCCTATGAATCACTGATTCGATATCCCGTCGGGCAGCACCTGTAGAACTCGTGATGACTCCAACGCCTCTCGGTAAAAGTGGAAGCTTTCTTTTACGCCCCGCCTCAAAAAGGCCCTCGGATTGAAGCTGCGCTTTTAGAGCGTTGAACGCCGCCTGCAAAGCGCCCAGACCCACGGGTTCAATGCTATCGATGATCAGTTTATAGCCACCCTGTGGAGCATATACATTCAACTTTCCTCGAACGATGACCTTTTCCCCCGGGTCTGGACGATATTGAAGTCGAGCCACGGTTGATCGCCAAACCACACCATCAATACGGGCACCTTCGTCCTTGAGAGACAGGTAAACATGACCGCTTCGATGAGGATTGAGATGACTCAATTCACCTTCAAGCCAAACATGTCGAAAAGAATCTTCGAGAACCGATTTAATCTGCTCGGTAAGTTGAGTCACCGTGACGGGACTGGATGGAGAGAACGCTGCATTCATAGCTGCCCTTTAGCATGAAGCTCGGCGGGCAGCTATTGGTAGTCGGCAGACAACCTATTCTTTCAAATAAAAGGCGAGAATAAGTCGACCTTTCTTGTATGGAATCCCTGCCTGATAGAAGAGTTTTTTGGGGGGGGCACTGAGCTTGACCTTCACTTTGTGCTTCGGAATCTCAAGTTGCAATTGGTACGCCCGGCCTTTTTTACCGATCAAAGACACCACCGCGGTCTGGCCTGTTGGCAACTTCAGAGTCGCTGGTGTCCCTTTTGCAATCTTCTTGTTGGCTTTTTCGAGCTGCTCGAAGCCCTTATAAGCCCCAAAGGTCGCTGCCAGAGATTTTTGAGTGACCTTCGTGATGTTCGGGTCCATTTGGCCGGTCTTCGTTGCATAGATAATGGCTGTTTTGAGCTTGAGAGCGTTCTTAGCTTGCGCCGTTGACGCACTCCATACACCGCACAAACCCAAGAGGATTAGACCGCCCACTATTTTTTTCATCATGTTCATTAGATTGGATCCTCCCCTTCCACGGGTTCCAGATTTTCTTCGTCATCAAGCAGCCAAATCACCGTACCCTCACCTTCCTGCAGAGGCAGACTGACCAAAACGGTTTTCGGACCCTCAAAACTGACAGAATCAATGCTTACAATTCCAGGTGCTGTGGCCTGCTGAGAGGCAACGGACGACTTGTTAGGGGGTATCGAATCACCCTCACTGGGTGATTGAGCCGCCATCGAAGGCTCTGATGAACCACCCACCGCCGTAGGCGAGGCATCGTCATTGCCAATCACCACAAGTGCCACTGCGGCAGCCACAGCAGCCCCCAAGAGAAGTGGCTTCCATTGCGAACCCCACCAGGACGTTAACTTTTCAACGAAACCCTCGGACTGAGCATCAACCTCGACGGACATCGGCTCTTCCATCGCCATCGGGGCGGCCATCACGACACTGTCGGCGTCGATCCGAGCACTCACTTCCTCTGCAAAACCAGTAAAGTCGATATGTTTAAGTTCCTGCTCAATGTCGGACCTCAGTACCTGCCCGATACCCATGAATCCATCTCTAAGCTCGGCCAATTCAGGATTAGCATCCATCATTGCTTCAAACTCTACCCGCTCTGCATCGGACAGAAGGCCATCCACACATCGGTTTAATAATTCGTCTTGTCGCTCTGTCATTTCCGACTCTTTCTCGCTTCGGCACCTGTCTTGTCAGATACGAAAAGTCCTGAATCATCCATGTAAGGTTTCAAAACCTTTTGGAGATTTTTTCGAGCATGATGCAACCGGCTCATCACAGTACCGAGGTGGCACCCCATAGTATCGGCGATATCCTCGTAGCTCATACCTTCGACTTCTCGCAGCAGGAGAATCGTTCTGTGGTTTTCGGAGAGCTTTGCAAATGCATCTTTCAATACAGCGCCTAACTCCTCTACTTCCAAAGCAACTCCTGGGTGTAAAGGACGCGTGTTTCCAACCAGCGGTACTGCCGCAAAGCTTTCATCACGCCGCTTGAACGTATCGTCATACTCGACTGTCTTGCGGCGCTTTGCCTTACGACAACGGTCGATACATACGTTCACCACGATCCGATAAAACCAGGTGTAAAAAGAACTATCTCCTTTGAACGACTGAATATTACGAAAAACCTTAACAAACGCATCCTGAGCCGCATCTAATGCATCTTCACGATTACGCAACATTCCATACGCAATTCCGAAGGCACGCCTTTGATAACGCTCAACAAGTACGTGAAATGCATTTCGATCGCCTGTTTTACACTGGGCGATAATTTCTGCATCTGTCATTTCAGTCGAATCGATGGCCATTGACGGCATCCAAAGCATTTAATTCAAGACGGAGTGCATCTTATGCAAAAAAAAGTTCTGCGGTACAGGCAATCGCACAGCAGACGCGTATTTTTTTCTAGGTTTTAAGGTTCATATTTTTCTTTATTGGAGTTCAAAAGTGAATAGGAGAGGTCGATAATGGAACGAATTTCCGGATGTGTGTGTTAACCGTCGAACGATGGCAAAGACAAACCCATTTTCATCCATCCACCAACAGGTAGAGAAAGTCTATCGACGGCTCGCTTATCAAAGCCTGCTGCACGCAGTGTGCTGCGCCATTGCTACTCTGTCCCTCTGTGTGTTGAGCGCGCTTTTCATTTTCGGTTCATGGGAACCAAGCCAAGACGATTTTTACTGGACCATCGGCTTCATTACAGCCTGCACATCGGCTGTTTTTTTCATCACACTCGGCATATCACTGAAACGCTGCCCTTCGGTCGAGAAGGCTGCCGAATTTTGGGAATCCGTCCAACCTGAACTCAAGGATGGATTAATCGCGTGTATACATTTCGAGAAGAGTTGGGAAACAGATTTCCGAGGTTCGAGGGATCAAGGTCGACAACTGGCCCAGTGGGTCGAAGAAAAGATTCAATCGAAATCGATAGCCGATATCGTGCCATGGACACGAGTACGACGCGGACCTGCTCTTATACTCTTTGCCGGTGTTTTATGGGGTCTCGGAGCGCTTGTGGCCATGGACCGAATCGCCGATGGCTTTGACAGTCTCCATTGGGACGTGACTCCGGAGAGTGGCTTCGTTTATGAGCCGCTTGTGGGAGATATTCATATTACGGTTGACCCACCACCGTATACTGGTCAGCCACGACGGTTTATTCCCAATTCATCCGGCACCATTCAGGTGATGGAAGGTGCCAAACTCACGATCAGGGCCGTATCGACCGAACCTATTAAACAGGCATTTGCCATTGTCGGTGCGGACGAATTCTCCGGTGTGGTTACGTCGGAACGAGAATTCAATCTGTCATTCAATGTCTCTGGTGCTATCGATTGGCGATTCGGGATCGTCACAACAGACGGCACCCAAAAAGTCGAGGGGGATTCAAGACGAATTACGATCATCCCCGACCGCGCACCCACCGTCGAGATGACACAGCCAGATTCGGATATGGAATTGGAAAATGTGCGTGCTGTTCCTGTCGTATTCGACGCGCGTGACGACATCGGGCTGTCGAAGGTGGCGATTCAGATTGCCCTCGCAGGTGATGAAAATAACAGCGAAGAGATCATTCAAGAGGGATTTTCAGGTCGGCGAGCGTTGGGCAGCGACGAGATCGACCTGACAGTTATTGAAGCGCAAGCAGGTGATCGGATCGCAGTATGGGTCTCGGCGCAAGACAATCGAGAGATGAATGGCCCGCAGAACAGTCAGTCCAATATCAGATACATCACGATACGCTCACCAGAATTCAATCATTACGAAATTACCGAAGCTCTGCATGAACTGGTGGGACGACTCCTAGACACTCTTGCATCACGCTTAGAGACAGACTTTTTGCCTCAAACACAATCGGTGGTGGGAACCACTCGAACACTTAACACGCAGACGGCGGAAACCATCGATGAAGCCGAGATATTGCTGGCTCGTATGATCAAAGACCCGCTGACGGCAGAAGAAATTACCTCAGGATTCAGACGCCGGCTCGATGCACTCAGCCGGACGAATCAACAGGAGCAGACCAGTCTTCAACGCTATCCATCCGCGACCACGACAATCAGCGAACTGGAGCTGGAGAACGTTGTTCAAGGCAATGAGGGCGTGGTCAAAGAACTAGAAGAGATGGTCATTTATGTGGAAGCGATGGTGTCCCGGCTTGCACTCGAAGATATTGCTGCGATGACCGATGAAATTCGAGCTGCGAAAGCACGTCTCACAGACCTCATAAACGCCTATAAGACCGATCGGAGTGACGCTCTCAAAGCGAGAATTATGAGGAATGTGAAACGGCTGAAGTCTCGAATTCAGGAACTGCGAGCCAGGATGGCGAAACTCAGACAGAAAATGCCCGAAGAATTCCTCAACATGGAGGGTCTGAAGTCAGGAGAGGTCCAACAAGGTCTCTCGGATACTCAAGATCAGCTCGACACGATCGAGCAAATGCTCGAAGAGGACCGTCTTGATGATGCAATGAAGGCTCTGGAAGAGATGTCTGAGACCCTCGACGGCTTGTCCGAGGCTTTGAACCAGGACATGCAGAATCTGCATGATCAAACGAATCCGCAACTCCAAAAAGCACTCAGCAAGCTCATGGATGAAGCCAGAGATTTATACAAACGCCAAGAAGGAATTGCTCAAAGCACCCAACAACGCGCCGATGAAGATGCAAAGAAAAGACAAGCACTCTTAGAACGAGAAATGAAAGATCAAATGAAAGACATCATGGCCCTCGCTGAGACGTTTCGAGGTACCGTCGATGAGCTTGCAGGCAAAGATTTCCCCAGTTACGCGGAAGAATATCTCGCTGAGCTTCAGGAATACGCGAATGGCATTATCAAGGCATTGGACGTTCAGAGATTAATAGGAGCCTTAGAGGCGGCGAAAGCAGCGGAGGCGAGCCTATTTACTCTCAGGGGCTACGCTCGAATCAATCGAGGCCAAAATTCTCCAATACAAACAATTCGTTTGGCCCTGGCTCAGGATCTCGCCCTGATCAAGGCCATCGAAGAATTGTTGAAGAAAATTGAACAACAATTGAATCAAGAGCGAGATGGGTCCTCGATGGAGCAATTGAGGCAATCTCAACAAGCATTGTCCGAGAGTGCTCGGAGACTTCGGCAGATGATGAATCAGAATAGCCAGATGATTCCAGGTTTGAAAGGTAAGCCGATGGACGCCATGGACCAAGCACAGAAATCAATGAATCGAGCTCAAAAATCACTCGGGAAAGGCCAACCACAGCACGCTCAATCAAACCAATCTGATGCACTCTCGCAACTCAAGGGCCTCATGCAAGGTTTGAAACAGGCGTCCAAACCTCAGAATCAACGGCAGAACAGTGATGGAGAGGGTCAAAAAGGTCGACGGAAACCGAGCAGTGAGAAAGTAAAAATACCCACTGCAGAAGATCATGAGGCGCCCGCAGAGTTCAGAAAGGAACTCATGGACGCTATGAAAGAGAAGCCCCCCGAAGCGTACCGCGAATCCGTACGCCGTTACTACGAATCCTTGGTCGAATAATGACGCATACAATGTACCAGACCTGCCTCCTCTTCACCGTTCTGTCACTGCCTTTTGGTGCAGCCTGGTCAAAGACAACCGCAGATGTTCATACACTCATTAG
>Ga0160423_10000536_pt1 | contig 31213 bp, 18 predicted proteins | sample CRUFie14St8metaG_FD_108191 | JGI IMG/M metagenome (GOLD analysis project Ga0160423, IMG submission 108191) | Marine microbial communities from the Costa Rica Dome - CRUD Field 142mm St8 metaG | ecosystem: Environmental > Aquatic > Marine > Oceanic > Photic zone | place: Costa Rica: the Eastern...
CGTTCCTAGTGAGTTGAATCACCACTCACCGTATAATAAGTTCTCAGAAAAGTTTATGCGTGATTGGATTGCAGAACCACCTAGCATCCAAAAGTATATTGACTACTATCTTATACATTATCAGAACATCAAGGGAAAGTATAAAGCGGTTGCAGATTTTAGCAATTGTAACAACTGGTTGAGAGAACCTTTTCTTGACAAGTATGTGCCAATACTCAAAGAGCACTTTGACATCAAGGTGGTCATGATGGCAAGAGATCCTGTGCGTAGAACTTATTCAGACTTTTACGCAAAGTTCAATGGTAATTGTAATAGCAGTGAGTGGTATGAAAAGGGTATGTTCTATCCTAAAATGCCTATGAAGGAAAAATACGATAAGATAGAAAAACTATTCAAAGGCGAGTTGCTCACAGTTGAAACTTTTTACTATGTGCCCTTTTATAGAAAATTTAAGAAGTATTTTCCCACACTTCAACTTGTGATGGAAGAGTTTTGGGAACCAAGCATGTTCAAAGAACAGACTGAACTATTATCTAAGTTTTTAGACTTCCCTATTACAAAGATACATGAGAATGTATTTTGGCCTCATCAAAACGCACCCAAGTATGATTATCTAAAAGATCAATGGGGAGCAGTAGATAAACCTATAAGCAAGGAATTATATGAATATGGGAAGAACGTTTTGTTCCCCATATATAAACAGTGGAAGGATGAATTTGGAGTTCTTCCTGATACTTGGGGGAAGCATTTATGATTAATTATTGGGCGATTCCTAACATGGGTAAGATGCACTTAATGCAACTTATAGAGATGAATGAGAAGGTATATGTAAAAACAGGTGGGAGATTTTACTTTTATAAACAGTGGCATGACCCAGATAATTATAAAAGAAGAATTGAAAAAACGTTTCTTTGTAGAAAAGGAAATTCAGTAATAGAGACACCAATAAAAACAAAAACAACAGCAGGTGAACAATCTGATACGTACATTAATGAAAGGCATGAGTACCTTGATCTAGCAGCAAGATTGCCTATCGATCCTACAAAAGTACACTCTAACACAAGCGAAGTTGGTGGTGAGTTGATGGTAAAATACTTTGGAAGTGTGACTGACAGGAAACCTCCCGAAGAATTCATGAAAGATAAAGATCCTGTCGAGGTATTTTTTACAGACAAGTATTTCGCTGAATTGCAAAAACACTTTCCAGTGTCACCATCTGGGAAATATTACAGAACATTTTTAGAACCATACATCAGTGGAGAAAATAGTAACAATGATCTTGTTATGACAATTGTAGATGAGTTATTAGATTGTGATGTACTTTTTAATCCTTTTATGCTTTGTGGAAAATATATGCTAGGTTATCTCAAAGCAATTGAATTGGAGAAAACTGAACTTGAGAGATATGTGGTTGATCAATATAAATCAAGAAAAAATATTATTCCATACAAAGAGAATCTAGTTGACTGTTTTGCAAGTAAACTGCTGAGAATTAAGAAATATGACGTGTTGCAAAAATATAAAACAGATAAAAGAGTGGTGTGGGCACATCTTGACGGGGTTGTCAGGAATACAAGAAGAATTGAGAAGTATTTGCAAGATAATGATATAGATCCCGTATACTTCAACATGGATAGAGATGATTATGGGGAGGTTTTTGGATTTCATAAGAATGAATTACCAAGAGATCATACACATCCTGGCGAATATCCAGAGCGTGAACAATATGAGCAAATCGCAAAGGAGTATGTTACAATGAGGGATATGAGAGATATGAGGAGGCGAAACAGATTACGTGATTGGATTTAGTGAAGGGTTTCATGACGCTGCAGTCGCTGTTGTCAATGATGGAAGAATTTGTTATGCCACACACTCAGAGAGATACTCAAAGATAAAGCATGATAAGCACTTAGACATCACTGCTGCGTCTACAGCACAGTTATTATGTCATGATGGTAAGATAGCATTCTATGAGAGACCGTGGTTGAAGAGGACAAGGCAATTGTTTGCAGGTCAGAAGGCATGGTATAGACCTAGACACTTGACACTCGAACCAACAGAATATCATAGTCATCATAAATCACACGCTGCAGCAGCGTTTCAAACATCACCATTTGAAGAAGCAGCGTGTGTAGTTGTAGATAGTATAGGCGAGTGGGACACTACTTCCATATGGACTGCGAAGTACAAAGACGGAAAAGCAATATACAAGAAGGTGTGGTCGCAGTGGTATCCGCAATCAATTGGTTTATGGTATTCTGCACTGACTAAATGGGCAGGTCTACGTCCTCTTGATGAGGAGTATATCTTTATGGGTATGGCAGCATTCGGTGATCCCGTGCACATGAATGTGGTAGAGCGACAACTTCACAAAAACAATCATAAGGGTGCGAGACTAGGTAATTATAAAAAGGAGGACATTGCAAAAAGTGCAGAGCGAATACTACAGCTGGAACTTAATAATATATTTGCGAAAGCAGCAAAGTATAGTAACAACATTTGCTACGGTGGTGGTGTCGCACTCAACTGTGTCGTAAACACTGGATTGAGAGAGATGTACAATATGTGGATTATGCCATGTCCTGGTGACGCAGGTGGTGCATTGGGTGCAGCATGTCTTGCTTATGGTCGTAAGGTTGCTTTCAGTCCATACTTGGGATATAATATACAAAAGTTCTGTGATCCAAGGAGAGTTGTTGATGCACTCCTCGAAAAAAGAGTCGTGGGGGTTGCAAATGGTCGTAGTGAGTTTGGTCCTCGTGCTCTCGGTAATCGAAGTCTATTGGCGGATCCGAGAGAAGCTAGTACAAAAGACTTAGTGAACGAAATCAAAAAAAGAGATAAGTTCAGACCTTTTGCACCTGCTATACTTGAAGAGCATTGTCAAGATTACTTTGATATGCCCAAAGAGTCAAGGTACATGTCCTATGTTTATAAATGTAAGCAACCAAGGGCAATACCTGCCTGTATACACGTTGATAACAGTGCTAGGGTACAAACAGTCCCAAAGGATTCAGAGAGCATTCTGAGACCCATATTGGAGTGTTGGTACAAACGCACAGGTTGTCCTGTGTTATTAAATACATCTCTGAATATCAAGGGAAAACCCATGGTAAATACAATCGGAGACGCAAAATTATTTGAGATGAATTATGATGTCACTGTGTTTTAGTGGTTGCAGCATCACATGGGGTGATGAATTAAAAAATAGATATCAAGAAAGATATAGTACACTTGTGTCAAAACATTATGATTGTAGGCACTTCAACTTATCTCAATGCGGTATCAGTAATGATTCAATCGTACGAACTACGATAAACAATTTAGAAAACTTATCTGCAAAACCAGATGTGGTTGTGATGCAGTTTACCGTGCATCCTAGAATAGAATATTTTACTGACGATGATATCATTCAAAACTGGACACCACAGAGTGTCGGCAAGTTTGATAAGTGTAGAAATTATTATGTCTCAATCTATAATGAAATTATAGGTAATGAGAATATGTGGAAAAACATATTTTTATTCGATGCATATTGTAAAGCAAATAATCAAAAGTATGTTTCATTCATCGCAGATCATTTTGAGCGTATTGTGGTGAAGCCTGAGAAGTATTACAACAATGATGAGGGTTACTGGAAAAAGATGTGTAGAGACTATAACCCTAATTTTTTACAATATCACTGGTTAGGAACATCTCAACAGTGTCCAGAAAATTATGCTCAAGGAGAGAAAGGTGGGCATCCAAGTGCAAAAGGACATAAAAAAATGGCAGAAAAAGTTATTGAGTTGATAGACGCTATATAAGGTGTTATAATGATTATGACTGAACTCTAATTATGGCTAAAGGATTTAAGGTGGTATCTAAATCACCAATTGAGAAGAAAGATGAATTTGACTTGCAAGCAGCAAAAGCACTACTTAAAGGTAAGAGTGTTGTTTTCTGTTTACCTGGCAGAGGAGTATCATATATCTTCTTGAAAAACTTTGTATCACTCTGTTTTGAGTTGGTGCAGAATGGGGCGAACATACAGATAGCACAAGACTATAGTTCCATGGTCAACTTTGCAAGATGTAAGTGTCTTGGTGCGAATGTGTTGAGAGGACCTGATCAATTACCGTGGGATGGTAAATTAGAATATGATTATCAATTATGGATTGACAGTGACATTGTTTTTAGTGTAGAAAGTTTTTATCGTGTTCTTGCAATGGATAAAGATATTGCAGGTGGTTGGTATGCTACAGAAGATGGACAAACTACATCATGTGCACATTGGTTGGAAGAAGACGATTTCAAAGAGAATGGCGGTGTTATGAACCATGAGATGGTTGATAGTATTGTCAAAAGACGTAAACCATTCACTGTAGATTATTCTGGGTTTGGATGGTTACTTATCAAGAAAGGTGTATTTGAACACAAGGAGATGAAGTATCCTTGGTTTGCTCCTCAGATGCAAGTGTTTGATTCTGGTGAGGTACAAGATATGTGTGGTGAAGATGTATCATTCTGTCTCGATGCGATCAAAGCAGGTTTTGAAATATGGATAGATCCACAATGTAGAGTTGGTCACGAGAAAACAAGAATCATATAGATACTTGCGGTAATCAATGTAACAGAAATGGAATTGTATGACATATACATCAAAGGTTCGCTAGAGTTCAAATCAATTACAGAGGATGAAATGTTGGAAATTACGCAAGAATTAGCAGACGATTATTACAAAGAAGGGTTCCCTCACCCAGACGAAATAGAGGTCAGATACCTCGGACATGAAGACGACCCTCAATAGAGGGTCTTTTTTTGTCTCTAAATAATGATAAATATACCCAGACTATAAAGATCTCGTGCCAGCACAGACTTTTTCACAAGGATTTAAAGATATCTCACTATCTTTTAAGAAACATCCCGTAACGGATGATATTCTTGTGTTGAGAAATGAAGATGCAATAAAGCGATCTGTGCAAAATTTAGTTCGTATTCAATTAGGTGAAGTATTTTTCAATAGATTATTAGGCACAAAAATTAGTGGTTCTCTTTTTGAACTTGCAACATCTAATTATATCGATCCCATAAAGTCTGAGATAGACACAACAATTAAAAATTTTGAACCAAGAGTTAGATTGACAGATGTCAAAGTAATCTCTACACCAGACGATAACGCAATTGATATTACAATATTTTATGACATCATTGGTTTGTCTGCTCCATCGCAATCTGTAAACTTTGTTCTCGAACCAACTAGGTTATAATGGCACTTCAACAATTCACAAATCTAAATTTTGAGGACATCAAATCCTCGATTAAAGACTATCTAAGAGAAAATTCAAATTTCTCTGATATGGATTTTGAGGGGTCAAACTTATCAGTAATTGTAAATCTTTTAGCATATAATTCATATTCAACTGCTTACAATACAAACATGGTTGTCAATGAGACATTCATTGACAGTGCAACATTAAGAGAAAACGTCATATCTTTAGCAAGAAATATAGGTTATGTTCCACGTTCCAGAAGGGCAGCAAAAATGGTTGTGGACTATAATGTCACTGGTATAAGTACAAGTGCTACCTCTATTGTATTTCAACCAGGTCTTATAGCAAATGGTGCAGTATCTAATAAAAATTTTCTTTTCTCTATTCCTGAGAAAGTAACTGCATCTGCAAAAAATGGATCTGCTACTGGGACGATAGAAATATTTCAAGGTCAGTACCTTGAAACAACATTCATTGTAAATGACTCACTTCCAAATCAAAGATATGTCATACCCAATAACGGGGTTGATACATCTACGATAAGAGTTGGTATACGAGAGAATAATTCAAGCACCACATCAATAGATTATAAACTTGTTGACAATATCGTAGGTGTGACATCAACATCAAATATTTTTCTCATACAAGAGACAACTGATGAAAAATATGAGATTTTGTTTGGTGATGGGATATTCGGTTCTAAAGTCGCAAATGGAAGTGTGGTAGATATATCGTATATTATTACTGAGGGTAAGAATGGTAATGGTGTTGCAAGAGTTTCCTATAGTGGCACATTAGAGAATGAGAATGGAGCGTCAGAGACTGGTTCTGCAACCCTTAGACCACAGTATGCATCGGAGCAAGGAGATGATATTGAAGACGTAAGAAGTGTTAGATACTATGCTCCTAGGTTATATTCTTCACAGCACAGAGCAGTCACTGCAACTGATTATGAAGCTATTGTTCCATCTGTTTACCCAAATATTGAGTCTGTTAGTGCTTTTGGTGGCGAAGAACTTACACCTCCTAAGTATGGCAGAGTTTATATTGCAGCTAAACCAAAAAATGGTTCTTTCTTATCAGAATTTACAAAAAGACAGATACTTACATCTCTAAAAAACTATTCTGTTGCAGGTATTGTGCCTGAAATAATTGATTTGAAGTTTTTGTATGTAGAGATTGATTCTTACGTTTATTTCAATGCTAACTTCATAAGCGAACCTGACAATTTGAAATCAAGTGTAATAAACTCCATGACTTCTTTTGCAAGCGGAACAGAGTTGAACAAATTTGGTGGCAGATTCAAGTATAGTAAAGTATTATCTTTGATTGACAGAACAGATGAATCAATAACATCAAACATTACCACAATTAGAATCAGACGTAATCTTGTCGCTCAGTTGTTTGTTTTCAGTCAATATGAAATATGTTTTGACAATACATTCCATAGAAACTCCGATAGTTACAATATTAAGTCAACTGGATTTACTGTGAGTGGTGTTTCAGGGACTGTATATTTCTCTGATCAGTATGTTTCTGGTGACACAGGCAATCTATTCCTATTTCAATTTGATTCTGATACCACAGTCAAAATATTATCTACATCGTTTGGTTCAGTTGATTACGCAAAGGGTGAAGTGATGATTGACACTGTAAATGTAACATCAACAGTTTTACCTGATAATATTATTGAAATACAAGCGATTCCTCAATCAAATGATGTTTTAGCGAGAAAAGAATTGTATTTGCAATTTGACGTAAGTAACAGTAATTTTTATATGAGAGAAGATCCAATATCTTCTGGTGCTAATACATCAGGAACAAGATATAATCCTCAATCAAGTTACAGTAATGGTGCAAAAGTCAGAGGAGCGATTATCGCAAGCACTTCATCTGCTACAACACTCGTGGGTTATGTAAATGGAAGTCCATATTATGGACCGTTCCACACTATGCCAAATGGCAATAAAATGACGGGTTCTAATCACACTTCTGGAAGTGTGTTGATAACAAACACTCCTACAAGTGCCATAGATACTTCAACGCCTTCGAGATCCATGTCCTCGACTACATCAACAACAACTTATTCTTCCTCCCCATCATCTTCAGGTAGCGGATACTAATGATCCAGACTTCAATTACAAAAGTCAAAGTAAACGAGATAATTCAGAGTCAAATACCAGAGGTAATTGATTCAGAGAATCCTCGTTTCGGTGAGTTTTTAAAACAATATTATATTTCACAAGAGTTTCAAGGGGGAGCGATTGACATCGCTGATAACCTTGTTGAATACAAGAGTCTTGATTTTCTCAACAATGAGACACTAACAGGATTTACATCTATCTCATCATACGTCAATAGAAGGGACACAACAATTTTTGTTGACTCTACAAGGGGCTGGCCGAGTCAGTGGGGATTACTAAAAGTAGATAATGAGATAATAACATATACAGGTATTGGAAGCACATCCTTTACAGGATGCGTGAGAGGGTTTAGTGGTATTGAAAATAATAGAAGAACAAACGATCCTGAATATCTAACATTTACACAAACAGGTATAGGCACTCACGGTGTCGATACAAGAGTTGTAAACCTTAGTAATATATTTCTTCAACAATTTCTAAAAAAATTAAAAAAACAAATATTACCTGGTTTTTCAGAAAGAAATTTATTCAATAAATTAGATCAATCAAATTTTATAAAACAAGCAAAAGATTTCTACAAATCTAAAGGCACGGAGGAAGCGTTTAAGATATTATTTGGTGCACTCTATGGTGAAAAGGTTGATATGATTCAACCATCGAAATTTATCTTTGCCCCATCAGACGCTCAATACAGAGTCAATCAAGTGCTCATATGTGAGTTGATTTCTGGTGACCCTTACAAGATTATTGGTCAGAGTATTGTACAAGAGACCACACCTCTTCAAACAAGTGGATCGATCACTGGTGTAGAGAAAGCATTATTTAATAATGCAACATATTATAAAATTGCACTATCAAAAGACACAATCATAGGTAAATTCCAACAAATTGGAAAAACTATTATTACTAAGTCAGCACCAGCTGGATCTACAGTCATAGATGTGGACTCCACAATAGGTTTTGGTGCCACTGGTGTATTCTCTTTTGAAGATAGGGAAATAACATATCTTGGTAAGTCACTTACCCAATTTACAGGTATCACAACACTCCCATCACCTTGTGGTATTGGATCAACTGTCAGATCAGGTATTGTTGCCACATCATATGAGAATGGTAACTTGCAATCTCCTGTTACATTTCACGTATTAGGTGTTCTCAAAAATTTTGAGGGGTCTGCAATCAATCAACAAGAAGACGCTGAAATCAATATCAAACAACTTGGTAAAATAGAAACTGATTTGAGATATAGCACATGGATATACAATACATCTTCAACATACAATATTGATACGTTCACACTAAAGAGTATAAACAGTTATGACTTCAAACTTGCAGCACCAAACTTCTCTCTCTATGTGGGTGATGAAATTGAGGTTATCGATCAAGATGATCCAGATAATAAGTTAGATGGTACTATAACATTCGTATTTGCTAGAAATCAAAATGAATCCATAACAGTCAGTGTACCCACACTTGATGATACCAAGAAATATAAGATAAGAAGAAAATTAAAAATACAAGGAACAAACACAGCCGACGTACAAAATACTTACACTGATGGTCGTGCAGTTCATGTTGCTTCCAACAGTTTACCACACTGGACTATCGATCCACAAAAAAGAATACGTGCCTTTACAAATGTAGGTGTCACCACAACGCAAGTAGAAATAAATGTACCCGATCATGACTTTCATGATGGTGATTTAGTTGCATATAGTTCTTCAGGTATCGGAACTTTGACAAACCTTAATGATGGTGAGTCTTACTATGTCAAGAGAGTAGATAATAACACTGTAAAATTAGCATACACTGGAGAGAATGTCAGAAGAGGTCAGTTCCTTACAGCGTTTGTTCATGGTGATATTGGAACTGAAACATCTCACTCACTAAGACCATCAAATTTATTTGGAACTGATTTAGGTGCACAAAAAATTCTAAGGAAGTTTGGTGAGCCTGAATTTAGTGAGATAAAAGATAAAACAGTTCAGGGTGGTGTTGGTTTATTTGCAAATGGCGTAGAGGCATACTCTTACAAGTCATCCGACATTGTGTACTTTGGACCTTTACAAGGTGTGGAAGTATTGAATACTGGTTCTGGATTTGATATCGTAAATCCACCTAGATTGACAGTGACACAAGACGGACATGCAGGTGTTGCAGCGTCTGTGTTTGCACAAGTAGAGGGATCGTTAGAAGAAATTTTAGTTGATACAGAGGGTTTTGATTATCAGGAGATCCCTACAGTAAAAGTTATTGGTGGTAATAACACAACAGCAATAGCAAAAGCAAAGATGAAGTTGGATCATCAAATTGTAGAATTTGATTCAACATCAACTGGTGGTGTGGTCAACACTGCTACAGACAGGTTTGTTTTTCCACAACCACACGGATTTGAACACGGTGAAGAAATAATATATCAAACGAATAATACCACTGGCATAGGTATTGGTGTCACACCAGGTGTCTTAGTAGATACAGCACCATACTTTGTGGTCAAACTTGATGATTTTCAAATACACATATCAGAAACTAGAACTAAGGCACTTGCAGGTATAGGAACCATTGATTTAACCTTAAATGGTGGTGGTTTACAAAGTTTCAAATCAAAAGCAAGGAGACAAAAGGTTGATAAGATATTAGTAGAAAATGCTGGTCTATTCAAAAATAGAAAAGTACAGACAATCACAGGAATCAATACATTTACAGACACCATTGAGATAAACTCTCATGGATTCAATAATTTTGAAACAATAAAATACTCATCTACACAGTCTGCTATAGGTGGTCTTACAAATGGTTCTAGGTATTTTGTAAGTAAAATTGATGATAATAAATTCAAATTATCAAATGATAAGAACTTGGATTCATTTATACGTTTGAATGATAATGGTTTGGGAAATCATATATTTCAGGATCCACCAATATCCGTAGATATAAGTGGTAGACAAGGTATTACAACAACTAATGCTACTGCAACGCCTATTATAAGAGGAAAAATAACTGCTGTACATGTTTATGAGAAAGGTAGTGATTATGGTTCAACTGTCATCAACGATAATTTCAAAGCAGTAATCGATCCTGTAGTTGGAAGATTTGCCTTCTTACAACCCTTTATAGTAAATGGTCGAATTGATCAAATTATTATCAAAGACGGTGGTCAAAACTTCTTTAGTGCTGATATAGTAATTGATGGTGATGGTGTGGGTGCAAAGGCAAAAGCAATTATATCTGATGGTAAGATAATAAGAATTGATATGATAACAAAGGGAGCTGGATACTCACAAGCTAATACAACTGCCACAGCAAAGACACCTGGTCAAGGTGCCATCTTCTCAAGTGAAATCAAAAAGTGGACTATAAACCAAGTAGAGAGATATGCCAAGTTTGGTGACGTAAAAGATGATGATGGATTTTTAGAAACCCCAAGAAGTAGTAAATTAGGTAATCCATATGTCAATTATTATGTGCCACGTAATCTTAGAAACTTTTTAGGTGATGTAGGACAGGATCACTCGCCAATTCTAGGTTGGGCGTATGATGGTAATCCAATATACGGACCTCTTGCTGTGGTTGATGGTAAGAAGAAATATATTGAATCAAGTTATCGTAAGTTATCAAGTCAAAGGGTGGATGGACCTGACATCACTATATACCCAGCTGGATTTTTTGTAGAAGACTTTACATACGTTGAAGGGACAGGTGATCTTGATGAGCATAATGGAAGATTTGCTGCCACCCCTGAGTATCCAAATGGTGTTTACGCTTACTATACAACTGTAGAGGAATTGACGGTAAACAACCCTCTTAGTCCATTCAACGGTGCTAGAACACCACTTTTCCCCTACATTGTAGGTGACACTTACAACTCCAAGTTTCAAAATTTCAATAACTCATATGAGTCTAATCAAGATATAGATCTACCCTCTCTTGGTCTTGTAAGAAACACAGAACCATATAATATTTCAGAGTATGAGTTCATAGCACAGGCTAATAAAAATACGATTGTTAGTTCTAAGATATCTAAAACAAGTAATGGTAGTCTAGAGAGAATTGATATTGTTACTGCTGGAAAAAATTATAGTGTTGGTGACAAACTTGTATTTGATAATAAATTTACAAGAGGATTTGGTGCTACAGGTAGAGTGAGTCATGTAGAAGGACCTGGCATCACTTCCATTACATCAGAGATAACAGAAATACAAGATATAACTCTTGTTACAAGAGGAAATAAAGTTATAGGTATTCACACAGAACCTCTCAATATTTTAGACAACTCTTTTGTTGAGATATCAGGCATATCCTCAAATACATTCTCTGATCTCGCTGTAAGTAATAAAAAGATCCGTGTAAAGAACACACAAACAGGTCTTGGTATGACAATGGGACGAGTCGAAGGTGCTAGTTCGACAGGAATGACCACCAGCATTATTATTACGGATTGGGTGCCAGATGTTATCAAAGGGTATAAGTTCAAGGTCAATGATATAGTAAAAATCAATAATGAGCAATTAAAGATCATAAATTTTGATGTCACCAACAACAGACTTGAGTTAGAAAGAGGACAAAATGGAACATCAGCATTCTTTACACATGAATTTGGATCTACCATAACAAGACTTGAAAATGAATTTGAATATAACTTAGATGATTCTATCAATCTCGTAACACCCGAAAACAGAACTTACTACTTCAATGCTGAAAAGGTTGTAGGTACAGGAAATACTTTTGGAGTGGGTATAGGAACCACAGTGTCAGTAAATGGAAGAGGTGGTCATCAATTAGTAGAATTTTTCAACAATGATGTAAAAGATGTATTCATACCGACTAGATCAATATACATGCCAAATCATCCTTTCCAAACAGGAGATAGATTAGCGTATAGTCCTGGTGCTGGAACATCACTCTCATATATTGACCCTATAATTGGTGCTACAAGACCTTTACCAGACGAAGTGTTTGCACAGGTTATAGATAAAAACCTTATAGGTATAGTTACTACACAAACAGGCATCAGTTCCTCGCTTGATAGGGTGATGTTTATGGGTAACATAGGAATAGGAAATACACACTCTTTCACAACTAAGAGAGATGTTGTCACAGGGACTCTAAGGATTATAAACACCACAGCGTACGCTCCTAATCATACTTTTGAGGTGGGTGACAATATAGATTTGACAATTGTTTCATCTGCCACCAGTTCTGTCACAGCAACTTATGATCCAGGTTCAAGATATGTAAGTATTGGGTCTTCAGTAAATCCACCAATATCACTCGTCACAGGTGACACACTTGAAATTGATACATCAAATATAAGTCTCGAAAATACTAAACTTCAATTCTTCCTCGATCAAGATTTCAAAACACCGTTTGTAGGCACAGGTAAATCTGCAATAGAAGTTGTAAACAAAGGTATACCTGGCAACACAGGTTCTAAAACATCAATACACTTTACTGATCGTGTTCCAAACGTATTGTATTATAAGTTTCTACCATTACAAAATACAAAAGTTATTGAAATCAATAATGAGATAAAAAATTACTCTAAAATATTTGTAAATCCAAGTGTATTTGCAGGCGTTCAAAATATTCTAACAAAAGATGCAAATTCATTTAGTTGGAATTTGTTTACTGTGCCTGAAAGAGTAGGTTATACAAGTGAATCACAAATCTCTTACATAACAAATTCAAGAAATCAAAAGGGTGGTGTAGGAAGAGTTTTATTATCAGGTGGTGGTGGAAATTATAAGGATCTACCACAAGTGGCAGTAGCGTCCTCCACAGGAACCTCCGCTAACCTCAAAGCTTTTGGTTCAAGTGTTGGTAGATTGGATGACGTAGTATTAGTAGATGCTGGATTTGACTATCCATCAGATCTTACCTTACAACCACAGGCGATAGTTCCTCAAGTATTATTCTTGAAAGACAACTTTGCTGTGCAGAGTGTGGCAATCACATCCACTGGGAAAAACTATCTCGCCCCACCTGATTTTGTTGTTTACAACAGCAAAACGGATACTATAAATGAGAGTGCAGAATTTGAAGCTGAAGTTACAGGTGGATCTGTGACTAATGTCAAAGTGATTTTTCCTGGTGGTAATCTCAGCTCAGGTGATGTTGAATTATACGCTGTCAACAATACGAATGGTGTTGGTATAATAAGTTGCACATACTCAGATCCAAACGTCACACTTAGATTACAAACACCCACCACTGGATTTACCACTGCTGAACCTTTACCATTCAAAGTAGGTGACAAAGTTTTTGTTGAAAATACAGGTGTATCAACAGGTAATGGATTTAATTCTGCAGATCATGGATTTGAATCATTTACACTCACAGGTGTCAATACAGCGTTTGGTAATGTCAATGAAGCAACCCTTACCTATCAAGTAGATAAAGATCCTGGCGAACACGATTTTGAAAAGTATGGTGTCGTTGTGAGGGACAAAGATCTTGCTAAATTTAGAGTAGTTCTTGTTGAAAGTTCATTCTTAAATGGTGAACCTGTGGTGTCATCTACAGGTGCAGAGGCAAAAGTCATAATTGGTAAAGGTAAGACTAGAAATGTTCTTAGAGTAGACTCTCTTGTAGGGTTCAATACAGGTGACGTTGTTACTGGTAAGTTCTCAAAAGCAGGTGGAACAATTGATTCATCAGAAGCGTATGAGGGATACTTCTCTCTTGATACAACATATGAGAAGGCATTTGGGTGGGAAAGAGACACAGGTAAACTCAACGAATTCTATCAAAGAATTCAAGACAATGATTACTATCAAAACTTTGCATACTCACTTAAGAGTTCAGTAGGTATCAATAGTTGGAGTGAACCAGTTGACTCTCTTGCTCACATAGCTGGATTTAAGAAACACTCAGATTTACTCATAAACTCTGTACCAGCATCATCATCTGAACCTGTAGGTATAACATCAGGTGTTGGAAACGTGGTGGTTATAGATTCTCAAGCGTCTTTACTAGAGAGACATAATTTTGATTTAGTTACTGAGAATACAAACCTTGATGAAAACATAAGTGATGAGATACGATTCCTTACTGGAAAATTTAGCGATGCTATTATTTGTAAAACAAATAGAGTTCTAGAACTTGATGATATAAGTCCTCAATTCTACTCAGATCCGAGTCTCATAAGAAAAGTTGAAATTGACACGTTTGATATGGCTGCAGGCGGACCTGCAGGTGAAGGTATAAACGCTATAAAATACTATGCTCAAGTTGTCCTTGATGTATCAGCAGGTATATCCTTCAATGCCACTCAGTATTCAGAGTTTGTTGTTTTTCATGATGGATCAGTTGCATATCTCAACACTTACTCAGAATTATCAGATGATGATGATCTGGGTGAATTTACTACTGAGACAAACGGACCTCTTGCCAGTGTTATGTACGTTCCAACTAACTCAGCATTTGAGTATGACATAACATTTCATAAAGAAATTATTAGTAATACAGTAGGAGTGGCATCTACTGCTTTTGGTCTAATGGAGTATAAAGGAGTTACAAAATCACTTGCAGTAAGCAATACATTACAGGATGTGGATGAGATAGATGCAACCATGTATAAATCTGGAACTATACTCGTATCTGCAAGAGGACCTAATGGTGAAAAAGAGATTGATGAGTTTTTATGGTTAGTAAGTGGTGCCAATAATGTTCTATTCACTAACACAGGTAAAATGGATGCTGACACAGATATAGGTCAATTCTCTCTGAATAATACAAGTAATGTATTGAAGTTACAGCATACTCCTCCAGTTGGTATGGCGGTTACAGTGTCGTCGCTTACCAAAGCAGTTGGTGTGGCACAGACACACGCTGGTTCAAGTATTACTGATTTGTATGAAATTGGTGATACATGTTTAGATAGTGGATTTGTACAACTACCTGCCAATGGATCACCAGATGAGAGTATAATATCAATAAAAGAGTATGCATCTTACACTACATGTAGATTCCATGTTGAGGTGCATAATACAACTGATGACGAATACTCAGTTTATATCGTTGGTTCAAACTCGTTTGGAGGGAATGCGACCTTCAACACATACAATAATCTATACACTGCTGATAGTGAGAAGAGAAATATGGAAAATACTCGCATACATATAACTAGCACACAGACCCAACTTAGATTCTTACCTGTTGCAAATAAAGCATATACGATAAGAACATATGAACTAAAAATTGATAAACCAGATGCCACTGCTAACAATACAACAGTAACGTACTAATGACATTTCAACTAGCGTCAGTCAATAAACAATTCAATACTACGACAGAGAGTTTTAACGTGTCATTTAGACTTACTCATAAAGGTAGTTTATTATTTTCACATACAATTGATGGTGGAAACACTGGCACATTACTGCTAGGTAAAAATATAGTTCGTATACCCAATCATTTTTTTGTGACTGGTGAGGAATTGAGGTATGATGCATTTGATGGTAGACCTATTGGTATAGACAATAAGAGTCCTGGCGTTGGTGCTGCTACAACTCTACCGTCATCAGTCTTTGTTATAAAGGTAAGTGAAAATGATTTCAAGGTTGCTGCCAGCAAATCACTAGCACTTTCTAATCAACCAATTGGACTGACAACTGTTGGGGTAGGCACAACACAGTCTTTTTCAACATCAAAACCAGATACTAAGTGTATTATCACAATTGATAATGTGATACAATCACCTTTGCAAGTCAATACTAATATATCAACACCTTTGAAGAGCACGATGTTCAATCGTGAAGCACGATTTACTGATGTGACAAAGTTCAAGAATTATGATCTCATAAAAATGGGTAATGAGATAATGCGAATAAATGTCATTGGTTTTGGTACAATGCCAGACAATGTTCTGGTGGATCGTGCATGGATGGGCACACAGGAAGAGGCACACTTAGTCAATGACCCTGTGCAATTGGTAAGAGGTGATTATAATATTAGAGGACATAAAATACACTTTGCCGACACGCCCTTTGGTGGCACGAGACAAAAAGTAGGTATTCGATCTGATGATGTCAATTTTGAAGCAAGTAGATTTACAGCATTGACCGAAGTGTTCAGCACTGGTACACAGATAAAACTTAGATCAACTGGAGAACCACCTGCCCCACTGTTACCTAATGAAAATTATTTCATTATAAAAAACGGTACAAATGATTTTTCTTTTGCAGAAACCAAAGATGAAGCATTGACAGGTGTTGGCATTACACTCACATCTGCTGGTATCGGAACACACAATCTTCTTGTTGCTGACGTTGTGGACGGTAGTGAATTTCAGGGTAGAGCATTCATAAGATCTGATTATTCAGGTAATGCAATTCTTGATGATTTCTCAGGACAATTTACAGGTATTGGTAAAACATTCACATTGACAAGTGGTGGAGCAAACGTAACTGGAATCAATACTGATTTCGGTGTTATACTTATCAATAATGTATTCCAAAAACCTGATATTGATTATGAATATAACGAGGTTGGAGGTGCTACTTCAATAACATTCTCTGGTAATGATATACCAGGTCAAACAGAGGTGTACAGTACATCAGATGTAACCGCTAATAGACTACCTAGAAAAGGTATCATATCTGGTCTTGGTAATACACAGGGATTTGGATATCAACAATTAAAAACTGGATTTGGAACTGCAGTAGTATCAGATACTGGCACAATCAGTGTTGCAATGGGATACACTGGAAGTGGATATAGGGATGCTGGAACAGTATTTCAGGTCAGAGTGATAGGAGGTAATCCTACAACCCGTGCTGCAGGTACATTCTCTGTGCAAGATGGTAGAATAAAAACAGTCACCATGACTTCTGTAGGAGCAGGTTATACATTCACTAATGTGCCATTGCTTGAGTTTGACTCACCATATGGTCATGATGACATTAAGTTGATTAGTGGAAGCACTGGTATCGGTGCGTCTATTTCATTCAAGGTAAGTATTGGTGATAGTATATCAGCACCAGTTTTGACTAACACTGGATATGGGTACACAGTAGGTGAGGTTCTTACAATAGCAGGTATCCCTACGAACTTCAGTGCTGGAACTAATTTCACCCCTGCATCATTTACAGTCACAGAAACAAGTGATGATAAATTCGCAGGTTGGACTTTAGGTAAATTCCAAATACTTGATAATTTTTCAAATGAATTTAATAATAGTAAAACACAATTTACACTTCATGAAAATGGAGAACCCATCAGTATAGAGAAAAGACCAGGTAGTCCCATAAGTCTTGATGATGTCCTTCTAATCTTTATCAATGATGTGTTACAAAAACCAGGTAAAGCATATACATTTGATGGTGGTACACAAATAAAATTCACAGAACCACCAAAAGCTGGGTCATCATTACAAGTTTTATTCTATAGAGGAACTGACGCTGATGTTATTGAAGTAGAGGCAGAGGAAACAATATTAAAAGGTGACATCGTTACAATCAATAGTCCTCGTAATGATAGATCTATCCTTCAACAAGACCCAAGAACTATTAGAGAAGTAGTTTCAAGAGACACATTACAAACCACTGTATACAAAGGTCAGGGTATAACAGCAGCGAAGACACCCATGAGACCTGTGACTTGGAGGAAACAAGAAGTTGATAAAATTATTGATGGTGTGAAAGTAAGTAAGGCAAGAGGAATATATGCTGGAAGAGTTTTACCTGCAACCAGAATGATAGCTGGGATTGGCACGACATCAACAGTAGTCTATGGTCAATCAGGTGTCATTGGATTTACAAAAACTGAAGATCCAAATGTAAACGAATTCAAGTTAAAGATCATTGATACTGATAAAGACAATACTTCATTCGGTAGCACACTATTCTCTTATCCTTACAAATCATTAGAAGAAGTTGAAATGACGGGAGATCAGGGTGTCATTGTTGGTGTTGGATCTACTGCCAAAGGTCTCTCTTTTGAATTTATAATACCAAGTAACTCAGTCCTAAGAGAAAATGATTTTGGTGGATTCACTGAGACTGGTATTGGAACTGGTGATTTCTTTATTGTTAGTAGATCCAATGTTGGGTCTGGTGTGACTGCCATGTCATTCACTGGTCTAACAACTGTTGGTATGACTACTGTTGCACTAGATGGTGTGTTCCAAGTAAGTAATATAGAAAGAGTAGGTGCAGGTCAAACGATAAGGGTATTCACCGAGATTGCATCAGGTCATGGAGTGAACGTAACTGGACTAAGTTCAGGTGCTGGTAATTTCTATGGTGCATATTCATATGCCAAATTTACAACAGGAGCTGTAGGTATGGCATTTACTGTGAACGCTATGAATGGTCTAACAGGATTATCAACTGCTCCTCAAATCCAAAGGACAGAGAAATTGTCACTGGATTACACATAAATAACAATTACGAACTAATTTAGTTTCAAAATAATGCCAGCGATCATCACAGATCAGATAAGAGTTTTGAATGCGACGAATTTCGTTAGTGGAATTTCGACGAGTGACAATAGTTATTATGTCTTCATAGGTCTACCAAATGCTACCTCTGTAGCGTCGGATTGGAACACTGCCACTCCTTCACCTATTGATAATTTTGACGAGCATGATAACATATACGATTCTCTAATTTCTGCCAAAAAAATAACCTCCTCAGATGTGTTGAGGGTTATCAAAAAAATTTCATGGACAACAGGTACGATATATGAAATGTATCGTCCAGACTATAGTATTGATAAGTTGAGTCCACAGACTAATTCATCTAGTTTGTATAAATCAAACTTCTATGTGATGAATTCTGATTTTAGAGTTTATGAGTGTATATACAATGGAGCAGCTCCATCAAATAGTGGTGCTGGTGTTATCTCTCTTGAGGAACCAGTGCATACTGATCTACAACCAAGACTAGAGAGTGATGGATATATTTGGAAATATCTTTACACTATTAAACCAAGTGATATTATAAAATTTGACAGTGCTGAGTTTATACCTGTCCCTGCAGATTGGTCTACAAATTCAGACGTTGCTGATGTTAGAAATGCTGCTGTTGACGGTAAAATAGAAACAATTGTAATTGAAGATGTTGCAAACGCAACCTATCAATTCAGTGGTACAAAAAATGCTGTTCCTATAAGAGGAGATGGATCTGATGGTCTGGCATCCGTCACGTTCATTGATGGTAAACCATCTGCTGTTCAAGTCACGAATGGTGGTAGTGGATATTCTTTTGGAACTCTTGATCTTGATGATGTAGTGACAGGAAGTGGTGCTTCATTCTCTGTGATTGTGCCACCACCAGGCGGACATGGAGCAGACATATACAGAGAGTTAGGAGCAAACAAAGTTCTTGTATATTCACGTATAGAGAACAGTGATATCACCAACCCTGACTTTCCAACAGGTAACCAGTTTGCAAGAATAGGTATCATAGAAAATCCACAACAATTTGGTAGCGAAAATTTATTGACAGCATCATCTGCATCAGGTGTGTATGGTGTTAGATTGACTGGTGCAGCGACAACCAGTATGTCAGTTGCAGTAGATGGTCAGATCACACAAACAGTAGGAGTTGGTTCCACTGCTGTTGGTCAGATCATAGGATATGATCCAGTCACAAAATCATTACAATATTGGCAAGACAGATCCCTTGCTACTAATGATGACTCAGGTAACAAACCTACCTTTGGATACAAACTAAATAGATTCACTGCAAGCCCTGCAAGTGGAGGCAATACAAATCTCATTGTAACCACAACGGGAGGAACAGAAACCTTATCGATTGATACAGGTTTTACGGGAGTTTCAACCACGGTAAACTCAAGAACTTATTACTTTGGACAAACATATAATAATGGATTAGCGAACCCAGAAATTAAAAAATATTCTGGCAATATAATCTACATTGACCAAAGACCTGAAGTAACAAGAGCAACAAACCAACGTGAAGATATCAAAATCATCTTAGAATTCTAACGATGCCACAGAACACCAACCTAAACGTCAGTCCATATTTTGACGATTATGATTCGTCTAAAAACTTTAATAAAGTTTTATTCAAACCTGGCAGTCCAGTACAAGCAAGAGAACTAACCACACTGCAATCCATCTTACAAGGACAGATGGAAAAGTTTGGTAAACACATATTCAAAGAGGGGTCAATGGTGATTCCTGGTGTGTTCAAATATGATGGTCAATATACATCTGTCAAGTTAGAATCTACATTTTTTGGTGTTCCTGTAGAGTTGTACTATGACAAATTAGTTTGACTAAGAATACAAGGTAAAACATCTGGTGTCATCGCTCAAGTTGTAAAAGTTTTATCTTCCGCATCATCAGAAACAAATCACACTACACTTTACATCAAGTATGAAAAAAGTTCTGATGATTATCAAGAAGATACTTTTTTAGATGGTGAAACTCTTACAACATTAAAAGACTTTACATATGGCACAACCACTATCACAAACGGATCTGATTTTGCGATTGCTATAAACTCTAATGCAACAAGCGTAGGATCTGCTTTTGCAATTACAAGAGGTGTATGGTTTGTTCGTGGTTCTTTTGTGGAGGTAGAACCAGAAACTATAATACTCAATCAGTATAAACCGTTTGCTTCATTTAGGGTAGGACTCAATGTTAAAGAAGAGATTATTACTGCTGTTGATGATAATAGTTTATACGATAATGCTGCTGGATTCTCTAACTTTACTGCTCCAGGTGCTGATAGGTTCAAGATTAGTGTTTCTCTTATTAAGAAAGAACTAACGGATTTCCAAGATGAAAACTTCATAGAATTACAGCGTATTGAGAGAGGTATAGTCAAAAAAATTGTAGATCAGACTGTATACAGCGAGATAGCAAAAGAATTAGCAAGAAGAACTTTTGATGAGAGTGGTAATTATTACGTTGATAAATTTGATATTGAAGCAAAAGAGTGTTTGAATGACAGAGTAAACGTATTCGGTACATTCTTTCCAGAGCAAATTACAGATGATGGTAACGAACCATCAGAAGATTTATTGAATATCAGAATAGGACCTGGTAAAGCCTACGTACGAGGATATGAAGTAAAAACTTCAGGGTCAAGACATATTGATGTAGAAAAACCAAGAGCCACAAGACTTGTTGAATCAACTGCTGTGCCATTTGAGGCAGGTAATAAATTAAGACTCAACAATGTTTTGAACGCAGCACAAATCAAGTTGTCTGCTGCAACTTCTGACTATGTGTCATTACAAAAAGAGAGATTATCATCAAATAAAACAACTGCAAAAGCAGAGGTAGGTAGAGCGAGAGTTTACGATTACAAATTACAAAACTCAGCATATTCTGGTGATACAAGTGTGTTTGAAATATTTTTATTTGACATACAAACAGACACACAACTTACAATCAATCAATCACATACAATATCAGTGCCTGCTGTCATTGAGGGATCAAATTCTGGTGCTAGAGGATTTCTAAAGAGTGATTTATTAAATGGCAACATAGTTGTGTTGAACCAAGTAGCAGGTAAGTTTCTCAAAGATGAGCAAATAATAGTCAATGGTGAGAGAAACGGAAGAGTTATTACAGATATAACTGAGTTTGATCTAAGTGATGTAAAATCACTGAGGTCAACTGCAGCGTCTAGAACCTTTGCTGCTGACGTAGTATTAGAAACAAAAAGAGATTTTACAGGTAGATCGTTCACTATCGCAGCTGCATCTGGTAGTGCTTCTGTGGTTACCAGTGGCACACCTGGTTGGGTAAAGAACTTCAAAGTAGGTGACGTTATATCATATAAACGTGCAAGTCAAACAGATGTAACATTTAATACTGTAAGTGCAATTAGTCCTACAAATAATAATATAACTGTTGTAGCAGCACCTAATACTGTCGCAGGGGTATGTCATAAAGCACTTCCTACTGCTGCAGTAACTGTAAGTGACCTCAAGATTATGGCAGGTAAACTGAGAGGATCAAGAAGTGGATTTTTGTATGCTGAATTACCAAATAAATCAATTGAATCAATCGATCTTACTGACTCACTTCTTCAAATCAGAGTAGAGGACACAGGACTAAGCACTGATGGAAGTGGTGTATTGACCATGCCTTCATTGACAGGAAGTGACTTAGTGTACGCACCATTTGATGAGGAGAGATATACTGTCATCTACAATGATGGATCTATACAAGCACTTACAGCAGATCAAGTCGCTCTTACAAGTGGTGCTAAAGGTGTTACCATATCAGGTCTTGACGCAAATCAAAGTAGTAATGTCGTTGTCCACAGCACACAACAAAAATCAAAAGTAAAATCAAAAGTAAAAAATCTCACAAGAAGTGCAAGCCTGATCGTATCAGGATCTAGTAGAGCAAACTCTGGTGTTAGCACTGCTATCTCCGATGGTCTTACATTCAGCCCTGTATTTGGTAAACGTGTTCAGGATAGAGAGATATCACTTGATGTGCCTGATGTAGTGTCAGTTTCTGCTGTATTTGAGTCTCAAGGAACTTCAGATCCACAAGTGCCAAGTATGACACTTGGATCATACAACGGACCTAATGCTAATAATTCAGACCTTATATTGGGTGAGATTGGTATAGGTAAAAGTTCTGGTGCTGCTGCATTGGTTCTTGCAAGAAATACAACAACAATTGTTGATGTCATATTTAAGAACAATAATTCATTTATAGAGGGAGAGGAAGTAAATTTCTCAGAAAGTGGAGTACGTGCTGTATTATCAACTGTAACACCTGGCGATCCTAACATAAGAGGTAATTACAAAGTTGACACTGGACAAAGATCAGAATTTTATGACTATGGTAGAATTGTACGTAAACAAGGATTTCCAGAACCACAGGGTAAACTCAAGATATTTTTTGACCACTATGTAATAAATTCAGAAGACTCTGGTGACGTTCTAACAGCGAGTAGTTATTCTGCAAATGAATATAACAATATTCCTTCTTTTGATGGAATAAGAAACACTGATGTTGTTGATTTTAGACCAAGAGTTGCACCTTTCTCAGGCACTTCTCACTCACCATTTCAATTTGATGCAAGAGATTTCTCAAGTGCAGGTCAATCTGCAAAAGTATTAGTGTCAGATGAAAACCTTACGTTTGATTACAAACATTACCTTGCAAGAATAGATAGGTTGTATGTTGGAACTAATGGTAAATTTAAGATTAAACAGGGTACACCTGCTGTCAAACCTGTTGAACCAGAGAGTATTCCAAACTCATTTGAACTCGCAAAAATCGAGTACAAACCCTATGTCTACGATGCAAGACGTGATGTAACTGTAACTTTCCGTGCAAATCAAAGATACACCATGAAAGATATTGGTGCTCTTGAGACTAGAATAGGAAATTTAGAAGAAACAACTTCACTATCATTACTTGAATCAAAAACTGAAAGCCTCGTGATCACAGACCCTACAACGGGTATGGATAGATTCAAAAATGGTTTTGTTGTTGACCCTTTCAATACACTTGATGTAGCGGATAAAACTGTACCATTCCTTAAATACGGAATCGATGAAGGAAAACTCGTCTCACTTAAATACTCAGATTCTATTGATCTGCTTCCTGGTTCTAATAGTATTGTGGGTACGAACGGTGCTCCAGATCTTTCTCTTGACCCAAGGTATGTAACTGATTTTGGTAATCCAAATATAAGAAAAACTGGTGATCTCATCACTCTTAATTATGAGGAAGTCGTAGAGAGAATACAACCGTTTGCTACTAGAGTAGAGAACGTAAACCCATACATGATAAGAAGTTGGTCAGGTAATCTTACACTCAACCCTGATTCTGATGTGTTCATCACAAATTCATCTAATTCATTGGGAGAGTTCCTTTCTACATCTGATGGTTTTGGTTCTATTATATCTGAAAGAGATATACCAAACATGAGGGAGCAAAACATTGAGTTTGTTGGCACTCGTCTGAAACCAGGTACTAATCACTATGCTTCATGGGCAGGTGTGGACATGATAGAAAGTCGTAATAATATAGTACCAAAATTATTAGAAGTTACACCTGTTAGTGGTGCGTTTGAAATAGGTGAAACTGTCAGTGGACATATTTCAAATAATAATGGAGGAGGAAGTTTTGTAGCATTGAGATTTAGACTTGCATCACCAAATCATAAAGACGGTCCTTTCAATGCTCCCACAACAACATACCCTAATAATCCATATGAAGCTAACGTTGGGTTAGCAGCAGCGTATTCTGAGACCTCGACTGTGTTGAATGTTGATACAAAATCATTGGCACAGATATCTGACTCAAACTTTTTTGGATCTGCCAGCGTTGGCATGAGACTTGTAGGAGAGAATAGTAATGCAGAGGCGACTATCAATCAACTAAGACTTATCACGGATGAGTTAGGAGCAGTTATAGGTTGTTATTTTCTTGAGTCATCTCAATTTCAAAACGGTACAAACACTGCTCTACTATCAAGTGTAAGACCGAACGATCCAGTAACACCAGGTCTCAATTTCAGTCGTGCACTTGCAGATCACTTCTCAGAGGGAACACAAGTAACTGAAACCACCCTTACAAGGATAGAGCCAGAACCAGTAATACCTATTCAAAATTTCATCACAGAAATTACAAATGAAATTACAAACGAAATTACAGAAGTTACAGAGGTAACTAATGTAACTAATGAATTTATAACTAATGAGTTTATTACTAACGTTACTGAGGTTACTAACGTTACTGAGGTTACTGAGGTAACTAATGAATTTATAACAAACGTAACTGAAGTTACTGAAGTTACTAATGTAAACCAAACCATCATTCAACAGGAAATTGATGATGACCCGTTAGCACAAACATTCCAAGTTGATCAAACTGATGGTATCTTTATAACATCTATTGATTTCTTCTTTGCAACTAAATCTGATACGATACCTCTTGAACTACGTGTGGTTGATGTGGTGAATGGTTACCCATCTAGAAATATAAGGAAACATGGCGTTGTAATAAAGAATCCTGAGGATATTAATATATCTTCAGATGCAAGTGTGCCCACAACATTTACATTTGAAGCACCAATATACCTACCACTTGGTGAGTATGCTTTTGTTATAATCACCGCAACTTCAGATTACAACCAGTGGATATGTCAAATAGGTGAGGCAGACATATCAACAGCTAATTTGTCAGAGTTGGGTAAAGTTATAGTAACAAAACAACCTACACTTGGATCTCTATTCAAAGGTCAGACAGCTGGAACATGGACACCATCTCAGTTAGAGGATATGAAGTATGTCCTTAGAAGAGCAAAGTTTGTCACAGATCCTGGCACAGTTAGATTTTATAATCCAGCACTTAATATACATGATAAGAGAAATAGATTACCTGAGAATCCTATAGAAACATTTTCTAAGAGAGTTACTGTTGGTCTTACTTCGTCTATTGCTACAGGCACAGATATTGGTTCTATAGTAACACAAACATCTAACTCTACTGCTAGTGGTGTGGTTGCTGAAAAATTAGCACATTTATCACAGGCTGCTAATACATTGACAATTACTAACGCTGGATCAAACTACGAAGATGCGACTTATAGCTCAGTAAACTTTACAACCTTGACAGGTAGTGGGTCTGGTGCTGTGGGTGTCGTTACTGTATCTTCTGGTGCGATCACTGGTGCCACAGTCAAATTAGACAACACTGGTAGTGGGTATCAAGTGGGTGACACTCTTACAGCTGGTCTTGGTACAAAAGGTCTAGGCACGGGTCTTGTTATAACAGTTGGTCTCACAACAGCAACTAATGCACTTGTATTGACAAACAACACAGGGACATTCGATACCTCAAATACTATCGTAGTTGATGGAACAACTTTACCTGACATTGTGCCTGCTACGGTCACCACAAATACAGATCAATTTGATGGTCTGCATTTCAAGGTTACTCATAAAAATCATGGTAATCACGCAGCAAACAACACAGTTACAATTTCCGATATATCAGGTGATTCAATACCAACTAAAACAACTGTGGGATATGGAATAAGTGCAACCAGTGTTGTATCCATAGGAAGCAGTGCTGGATTCAATTTCTTTGAGGGAGAGCAAGTTACAGCAAGTAATCCTGGTTTTGCTTTGATTGGTAACGAAGTTATACAATACACCACAGTTGGAACAAATCAACTTAGTGGTATAACTCGTGGTGTAGATGATAGTCTAGCAATGACATATCCTATAGGAACGTCCGTTCAAAAATATGAGTTGTCTGGAGTATCTCTTAGAAAAATAAACAAACAACACTCACTTGTTAATGTGACATCTAATATAGTAGACAAGGTTACACTTGACTCTTATCATGTCAAGATAACAGGCACTAAATTCTTCTCCAAAGATAAGTTTGGTGGTGGTGTAAATGGACGAGCAACAAGTAACATACAATTTGATACTATAACTCCGACAGTTTCACATACATTACCAGTAGGCACAGAGATCAACGCAAGTATTAGAACAACAACAGCAACCAGTGTTGATGGTAGTGAAACATCATTCCAAGATAAAGGATTTGAGAACATATCAATTGTCAATGAAACCAAGTTTTCTCATACAAAAATGGTCGCATCATTTGACAATGAGCAAGCACAATTATCTGAATTGCCAGGTGGTAAATCATTTACATTGCAGATTGGAATGAGCACAGAGAATGAAAATTTATCTCCAGTGATTGATGCATTCAAAAGTAGTATAATGACAAGTAGTTCTAGAATCAATTCTCCTATTGATGATTATGCTACAAATAGCAGGGTGAATAAATTAGATGATCCACATGAAAACCTATATCAAACAAAAGTAATCAAACTTGATACACCTGCAACTTCACTCAAGGTAATTTTTGCAGCGATGAGACCTGCTACAGCCGACATTAGAGTATTGTACAGATTATTCAGAGCAGATGGAGATGAAATCGATAAGGTGTTTGAATTGATGCCAGGTTTCGATAATTTAGATGCATCAGGGTTTGTTATAGACGAAAAGAATAATAGTGGTAGACCTGATAGAAACGTTGTTGCAAGTTTAGAGGATCAATTCTTAGAGTATGAATATAGTGTGGATGACCTACCATCGTTCACAGGATTCCAAGTCAAGGTTGTCATAGCATCGACTAATCAGGCATCGCCTGTTGAATTACTTGACTTCCGTGCCATCGCTGTGGCATAATTATGTTATGAAGTTTCGATTACCTCAAAGAAAACTTTACGTCATGGCTCTACGTCTTCAACGTTGGCCAGTAAAGTGGTGGGATGAAAAGGTAGAGGCAAGACGTAGGAAAGAGGAACTCAGACGTAAAAGAATCGAATCACTTTATCCAAAAAAATGATCAACGCATGGGCACTTGCTTACGAAGTATTGGAGGGAACCTTAAATGAGACATACCCCATCATCAAAAAAAGTAAAGGTAGAAAATCATCCAAGTCTACAAAGAGATACATCAACGACAGCGATAGTAAACACTGACGACAGAGCGTATCAACGATACATGAATGAAAAAAATGTGAGACTTATACAGAAACATGAGATTGATGACCTAAGGCATCAAATAGAGGTATTGAAAGAGTATATAATAAAAGATAAATAGATTTATGGCAGTACCATCAGTCAATATACAGATAGAACAGGGAGCAAATTTTTCCTCAACATTTGATGTGAAGAGGGATGACAATCTCCCATTGGATCTTACTGGATTCAGTTTTGTTGCAAAGATGAGGAAGCATGCTGCAGCAGCAGGTTCAATAGGATTTGCTGTTACGTATGGTTCTGAACCGACTGCTGGTAGAGTGACTTTGAGTATGACAAATGCACAAACTGGTATCATTACCGCAGGTAGATACGAGTATGATGTAATGATTTCTAATAATAATACTGGTGTAAAAACAAAAATTTTCACTGGACAAATAATGGTAAACCCTACATCCGCTATGTGATATGCCTAGTATAGATCTAAGCTCATCACATGCCGACGATGATATAGGTGGACAACCATCAATAAAAAGTGCTCGGAATACAGATCAACTTCACGTCACACAAGATGATGATTTTTTCATAGTAAAACTTGGTCAATCACAAAGCATTTTTTCTGCAGGAGGCGATTTCGTGGCAAATTTAAGAGACGTTCAAGACATTAATTCAACCAATATTGGTGTAGGATTTGGTACCAACTTTGTCCTTACATATAATTCTGTTGAAGATAATTTCAGATTTGTCTCTCCCGATTCAGTCATAGACGCTGCTGCAGGTAATGTATCAGGTTCAGCAGGTTTTAGCACATCAGTTATAAACGCCCTCGTCGATCCACTTGACATAAAATTAGATGATAAAATTGATCTCGACGCTGGAACATGGTCATAATTCTAAATATAAGATAGGTAATTAATCAGAGATGGCAGCTCCAGTCTTACAGTTTAAAAGAGGTAACCTTGCGAGTTTGCCAGGTTTACAAGCAGGTGAACCAGGATTCACCGTTGATAAGTATGATTTATATGTTGGTATAGACTCTACAACAAGTAATAACCAGTTCATTGGATCTGGTAGATTTTGGGAAAAGGGAGATGCGACAAATGCATCAGGTGTCAAGTTAGTTGAGGCACAGAACAATGGTTCAAGTGCTATCACCATCAAGGCACCTGCGTCATTGTCAGACAACCAAGTCTACACAATGCCAGCCGCAGCAGTCAATAATGGATTTTTGAAATGTAATTCAACGGGTGAACTTTCATTTGATACAACTCCTCAGAACGCTGGTGCAGTAACAGAAATTACAGTCGCAGATGAATCTGCTGATACTACGTGTTTTCCAATGTTCGCTGTATCTGCTACAGGCGACATTGAACCTAAGACTGGATCTAACCTTACATTCAATTCTTCATCAGGAGTTTTGACAGCAACAGGATTTGCTGGTGCACTTACTGGTAATGTCACTGGTAATGCGTCTGGGTCATCAGGGTCATGTACAGGTAATGCAGCAACTGCTACAGCGTTAGAAACAGCAAGAAATATAGGTGGCGTATCATTTGATGGCACAGGAAACATCAACTTGCCAGGTGTAAACACAGCAGGTAACCAAGATACCACAGGTAATGCAGCAACAGCAACTGCATTAGAAACAGCAAGAAATATAGGTGGTGTATCATTTGATGGTACAGGAAACATCAACCTACCAGGTGTAAACACAGCAGGTAACCAAGATACCACAGGTAATGCAGACACTGCTACATTAGCATCAACCTCTACTATCACTGCAAACAACAGTACAAACGAAACTGTTTTCCCAGTCTTTGTAGACGGTGCTACTGGTGCACAAGGACTAGAATCAGACACAGGACTCACATATAATCCAAGCACAGGTGCTCTAACAACGACAAGTTTTGTTGGTGCTCTTACAGGTGCAGTTACAGGAAACGTCACAGGAAACGTAACTGGTAACGTTGCTGGTAATCAGTCAGGTGGTACAGTTTCTGCTACATCAGCAGCAGTGGCCGACCTCACATCTGGTAGAGTTGTGCTCGCAGGCACATCTGGTGAATTAGAAGACAGTGGTAATCTTACATTCAACGGATCTGCACTTACAGTTACAGGCACTGCAAGTGTGTCAAGTAACTTGACAGTCGGTGGTAACTTGACTGTAAATGGAACAACCACTTCACTAAACACTGTCAATACAACAATAGAAGACGTTCTACTTGAACTTCAAGTTGTAGATGGTAGTGCACTTAGTTCTGATACTAACAAAGACGTTGGTCTTGTAATGAACTATTATGATGGTTCTGCTAAGAAAGCAGCGATGTATTGGGATGACAGTGCTGGTAAGTTTGTGCTTTCTGCTGTTGCCACTGAGAGTTCAGGTGTTCTTACCAACTCTACTGCTGGTACATTAGAAATCGGATCTTTGTTTATCAATGACTGTGCAGGTAATACACAATTGATATCATGTTCTGGTACTACACGTTCACTCGAAAACATAACAATTGATGGAGGCTCCTTCTGATGAATATCATAGACTCTGAGACAAGTAGAAAAGTTGCAGAGAGATTCAATGATAAAGACAATAGAGATAGGTACGTAGGTGGTTTATTAAAGTATTATGCAGGTGTGAGTACAAGTCACTACTTAGGCACTCCACAAATAACATTAGTAAATAATAAAGGTATAAGAATAGAGGTTGATGATACACCACTTGATATTTTTTATCCTCCAAAAATAAATTGGAAGATGTCAGAAGTCAATCGCAACACTGATGCAAAAGAGAGAGGAGATCTGGCAGGTCATTGGCAAAGGCCGATATCTGAACTTGTGATTGATCACATAAAAACTATGGTGCATGATGCAGAGGCGTTGACTGGTTTTGGTACAATTACTAATCCAGTGCCTGAATGGAAAACTTTGACAAAACAATCTTATCATAATGGATTCAGAAATGAAAAAATCAACAGATATAATTCACATCCTGGCTCATTATCTAAGAGAAGTGACAGTACATTACGCCCTCACGCACAGTAATAAATAAAGCAGTTATATAATCTTTCATCATGAATGAAGAAGTAAATTCTATTCTTCAAGTATATCAAAACAGAGTAAACAATCTTACTGCTCAAAACATTGCTTTTGAAGCGAAAATTTTGACACTACAAAAACAACTTCAAGAATTACAACCTCCAACACCAGAAACAGTTGACGCTGGAGAAGGATTTGGAGAGAAGAAAAAAACTAAGTGATGGAGTCCTATTTCAATGGGATTTGGAAAGACACGAATTATCAATACCTTGAGCATTCTGGCTATTCTTTGGTCGATTACATTAATAGTAAAAAACCATC
>Ga0160423_10000537_pt1 | contig 31135 bp, 61 predicted proteins | sample CRUFie14St8metaG_FD_108191 | JGI IMG/M metagenome (GOLD analysis project Ga0160423, IMG submission 108191) | Marine microbial communities from the Costa Rica Dome - CRUD Field 142mm St8 metaG | ecosystem: Environmental > Aquatic > Marine > Oceanic > Photic zone | place: Costa Rica: the Eastern...
ACACAAAAAAACCCCTTACTATCGGGGCTACTTAAAAGTTCGTGTTCCAGCCACATTTGGCCTGTTTGCGGCAACGGCCACACCTGGCCTGCGTAGTTGTACGTTGCTACATTGAATGGATCTTCGCATGCGGCAAGTATGCTTAGTCTGTTTTGAGTGTGTACTTCTTCAAAACCTTTGTCCAAAAAAAATGACCTTAAAAGGCCAACTGTTTTTGTAAATTTGCTTGGGGATATTAGTTGCGTCATTTCTTTTCCTTTTTCGTTAGTCAAAAAAAAATTTGCTCAAAAAAAAATTGAGCCTATTTCTTAAATCAATTTATTTATCTCTTTGCAACGGAAGTTACATTTTTTGAACATAACTTCCATTGCTATATTTAGTTAAACAGGATCTATAGGACGTTCGTCTTGATCTGGATGCCAATGAGTGACATCTCCAGTTAGCCAGCCAGTATCATTATAGAAGATAGACATACCTTCCCATTCGACACCCATTTCATCTTCATAAAGACCTCCATAGTAACCTCTATGGCATCCGACTACTTCAAAAAAGTACCAACATTTAGTTCCTACTTCGGGTAGTCTTTCGTCAACATGAATCCATTCCATAATAAACTCCTTTCAAATAGATTATATTGTGTTGATGTTTGTTATGGAATTATTTTTTATTCGTGTTCGCCACCAGGATCGCCGTCAGGAAGTTCGACTTTATGTGCATTACCGTTTTTATCTCTGTAGATAGTATACATTCTTCCACGCCCATGTGAATGGTATCCATCTCCTCGCCATTCAAATATGTTCGTACCTTTTTTTGCCTGCTCAAAAGATGCAACAGTAATTGCAATAGCACCTAACAACATCACGTGTGCTATAGCACTTACACCAAAAACAAAAAAACTACCTACATAAAAACTAAAGACAATACACCATATCCATGCCAAAATTTGCATGATCATGTGTCTTGCATGTAGATCTGGAATATGTCGTAATGGGTTTCTTTCACTATCCATTACACCGTTCCAACTATTGTATATAAATTCTCTCATACTGTCACCTTATAATAAAAATTAAATATAACACGTTTTAGATTATGTGTCAACGGTTTTTGGTTAAGTAGGAGTTGAGTTGATTGGTTTACAAATATATTCTACAGTATCCCAGTCTCCATCGGCTGGAATTTCTGAATATAATACAAGCATTTTATCGCAGTCTGCCTTTGTATTAAACTGCTGAACGTCTTGTTCGATACAAGTCGAACCCAAACACACTGTAAGTAAAATATGCCAAATTAGTTCCATCTCAACTCCTAAATATGGTGCTGATGGAGAGACTCGAACTCCCAACCTATTGATTACAAATCAATTGCACTACCAATTGTGCTACATCAGCATGTTTCTACTTAGTTAACTTAAAGTAGATTACTTCTTTTTGTGAACCATCAAGGACAGTTAAAGCGGGGACACCCGAAGGTTCTGTCTTGCCAACATATTCCCAGCCATAGCCAGCCTCTACTTGTTTTTCTGCGGTTCCGAAAAATGTTTGATTGTCCCACATAAACATTCCAAACATTATTGCTAGTGTTGCTCCCATAATATTCTCCCTCTCAAAAATGGCGGAAGATGTAGGATTCGAACCCACGGTACCGTTGCCGGTACAACGGATTAGTAATCCGCCGCTTTAAACCACTCAGCCAATCTTCCTTAGCGTTTTATTTATGAAACCTGATACGGTGATGTTTTCCGTTAGAATGAAAAGTCATAATACTATGACTGTAAACTTCTTTCTGTGTTTCATTGTATCTTGTTTCGACCGAACACACTCTTTTAGTGCCGCCTGTCGCATTTGAATTAGAGTGTCCTAACATTCCTCCTAGAACAGCACCTAATGCACCACCGTTCTTAATGTCTCCGACATTGTTTCCAATAATGCCTCCAATGATTGCACCTTTCAACATGTCTCCAGATTTATCACCGCTTACTGATACATCACGACAAACTTCGATATTATAAGGTGATTGTGAAACCACAGTCTTATAATGATCAGTAATCTTTGCCGTAACTGTTTCTGCTACTGCTGGTGAACAACCAATCACACCAATGAACCCTACGATTAATAGTTGTTTTAACATTTACTACTCCTTGATAATATTGACGGTACCACCGCCTTCGACTTTCGTTACTCTATCGTATTTAAACGATCTCCAACCTTTTGCATTTAAATCCCAGACTGTAATAGTACCTTCTTTAACAACTTTGTCTGTTTTAGGTCTACTCTCTTCTGGAATATGCTCGTTGTTCTTTGTACAAGTCATAACACGTTCATCACCATCTAGTTTATTAAACGTAACAATAAGAACGCCTGTCTTTAAAATATTTAGTAATTCATCTTGCTTGGGTATATTTTTTAAGTCTGCGATTGCATCTTGAACTTGATTCAACTTTATAACTCCTCTATTACTCCTAAGACCTCTGCTAAAAATAAAACGGCGCCGGAAAACATCATTAATAATCCTGCATCAGCAATAAAAATATCTGTATACTCATTTGCTGACCATAAAATGTATCCTGCCCATGCTAACAAGCCGCTGGCTACAAATCTAAAAATACTTTTTACAATACTATATGCAAAATGTTTATTGCTTGGATCTACTGGTTCCATTATCTTTTCTCCACAATAGTATCTGCTAGTCCATATGCAACTGCTTCTTCGGCATTCATAAAGAAGTCTCTATCCATGTCTCGTTCAAAGTCTTCGTATGTCTTACCTGCCGTGTTGTGTTTAACATATAGTTTTGTTAAGTTCTCTTTTAGATATTGAATCTCTTTGAAACGTATTTCAATATCACTTGCCATACCTTGAGCACCACCACTTGGTTGATGAATCATTGTTCTAGCATTTGGCAAAAGCATTCTGTGACCTGGCTCTCCTGCTTGTGCAAGAAAAGACCCCATAGAACATGCTTGTCCCATTACCATTGTATGTACCGGCGACTTAATAAACTGCATTGTATCATATATACTCATGCCCGAAGTAATTACACCACCTGGTGAATTAATATAAAAATTAATAGGCTTATCAGGATTTTGAGATTCTAGAAATAACAACTGTGCAACAACTACATTTGCACTAGCATCTTCAACAGGTCCATTTAACATTACAATTCTATCTTTTAATAATCGGCTGTAAATATCCCAAGAACGTTCGCCTCTAGATTCTTGTTCTACTACCATAGGTATTAAAGCCATTATTCTACCTCCAATAGAGGTTCGACACTACTTGTATCATGCCAATTAGTCTGGTCCTCATTATATCTTCGTGTTGTTGTTTCTTTTACAAATTGTCCATCTCTAACTCTGTATGTTATCAACTCCTGCTTGACAACACCTTTGACATCGCTTTGAAATGCACTTGTAAGCGGTCCTGCGAACTTTGTGTTCATGATCGTCCTTCCTTAATGTTATAAGATTCTGGCCCTGGAGTAGTAAACTCATATCCAAATGCATTACCTACATATACATTGCCATTATACTTCATATGAATTTTATTAGTAGCCATAAAAATATTCATAGAATCTTTTGCTCTAAAGTTATCAACTTCTGCTTCGACAACTTTATCGTTATCTGTGCATGTAACCATACACTTATTTTCAAATACTTCTTTCATTTTTATACCTATATTTTAACATAAATTGCTTTTGATGTCAAGCGATTATTGTCCAATATCTATATCCTCTATATTCAACGGAGTATAATTTATCTGCTCAACACTAACACATTTGTAAGGTCCCGGCGGACATGCATTTGTATGGATATGTCCATGCACATTTAAGATATTATCTTTAAACCTATGTGACTCATTCAATGTTTGCTCGTGCAAAGGAGCATGACTCAAAACCATTCCCGGTAATTCAGTCCATAACTTTATACTTTTGAAGTAAGGTGCTAAGAATTTAGGATTATCGTGATTACCTAAAACCAAATGTTTTTTACCATTCAATTTAGTAAAGTTTTCTGCTAACCATTTTTCTTTGTCATGGCCAAACAAAACGTCACCTAAATGATAAACAGTATCTTCAGGATTTACAACACTATTCCAATTATCCATCATGAGTTCGTTCATCTGTGCAACAGAGTCAAAATTTCTCACAGGCTTACCTACGTAATCTTTGAACGTAAGGATAAGTTCGTGGTTAAAGTGTGTATCACTTATTACGAAAGTTTTTGGCATAACATTTGACCTTCTCTAATTATGTTTATAGTATACGGTCAAAGGTACATTTAGTCAACCGTAATTGGTTAATGAATTGTATTTTCTTGGTAATCCTGTGTAACATCTATACCAAAAATTTTTGTACACATTTCTACAATAGTCTCTGGTACATCTTCTTCTTCTTTACCCTCAGGAATAAACAAACCTTTCAGTTCGCCGTTTGATGAAATTATCAATCCCCAGTCGTCGTCTTCTAATGCGTCTTCAAATGGTATTTGTTTCTTCATGAGATTTCTCCTCTGTGGCATATATACTGTATTTATGGATTGCTAAACTTTATAAAGTCGTACGTAATTTAAAGCGGTTTCATTAACTTCAAACAATCTATTCTTTCCGTGTTCTTTGACTTTGGCTTTAAACTTTTTTCTTTCGCCTACTGGAATTTCATACTTGTTCCAAAATCTTATAAGATTGCCCATAACATCAGCAGTATAAGCATACCGCTCATAGTGACTACTGAAGTAACTATCAATGATTTTACAAACACCTTCAACTGGTTCACCTATACCTCCAATGTATAAACTGTCACGGTACTCTGTTCTAATAGTTTTCTTTAGAGCACCTTCTTTTGTTTCTCTTGCAATAAATTCAGGAATAAAAGCAACTAAACCTAGTTGTTCAAATCTAACCATATCTTGTGATGCAACATCAACAATGTCCTTTTGAAAGTCAGTTAGGTTATCACCTATGATGCCGAATACATATCTACGAAAATGTTTCATAGCATTATCTACATCTTCATAATCTTCTTTGCTTGTATGAAAAGGTTTAAAATCATCTGGCCTAAATTCAGGACGAAACTGAAACTTTACCATATCTTTGTTGCTGAAAATAGTTGAGTTGGTAGGCTCACTAAAACGTGCAGTATCTTTGATATAACCTTTATTGATTTTGTAAGCGGAAAATGCAACTGCTATTGCATCTTGTGTTTTGTATTCTACTACTGGTGTCATTCTTGCCTCTTTTGCCTAATTTAAATATATTATAGCACATTCAACTAAAAAGTCAACCTATAATATATCGTCTGCTACGCCTAGGTCAACCAATTGTTTGGCTGTATAATATTGATCCGAAGGATTTTTAATAAATTTATTTCTTACCTCTTGCACGGTCATGCCTGTTGCTTCTTTTAAAATTTGTAGACACCTTGCTTCACAGTTTTGATTCTCTTTCATTTGTGCTCTTATGTCATGCATCTTAGCATCTAAATTATCACTGTGCTGGTGATTCATAATACCTGTATTTTTACCAATGTATCTGTAACCTTGTGAACCACTTGCAAAAATTAAAAAGCCTGCACTCATTACTGCACCAATACCAACAGTGCTTATATGATGGTAACTACTTTTCATAACATCAATGAGAGCAAACATTTCATACAAATCACCACCTGGTGTGTTTATATAAAGTTCTAATACTCTTTTAGGTTTTTTGACAAGGTTAGCACTAAGTATCCATTTGATTGTTTCACTTACATTTTCATTTGTAAGTTCACCATGTAGATAGTGTATATCAGCATCTAGTAGACTTCTGTCTACTGCTTCTACACTAGTCCAATTTTCATATTTAGGCATAATTTATTATATACGTATTTATTATAATTGAGTCCATTTGTACTTGGCTAATTTGTTTTCTTCACAATATCTTACAAATAGGCCTACTTCACGTCCATGGGCTTCAATTTCCCAAGGTAGATCCCAATAGTTAACATTCTCAGGATTATATGTTTTACCCATCCAAACTTCTTTGTTTGGATCAAGTTCACGTCTTGCATATTGTTTTACATGTACCATTTCGTGTGCTACAGTTTCAAGTAATGCACGTAAAGACTGTGATTTGTCAATTTCAAGTTCAAATGTTCTTTTGTTGTCTGCTTCACAACAATAGCCCATTGCACCTGTGGGTTTGCATAAATTTACTGTAATATCTAAGTTCATTTTAGGCATTAGTTTCTTGGCACAAAATGCAACCATTTTTTCTACATGATTCTTTTGAGATTTTGAACCACCAATAACTTCAATAAACATGAGATTTCTCCTAAGCATATCGTTTAAGTATACACTAAAATAATTGATATGTCAAGGAGTTTTGGTTAAATTCGATAAGTGACGCGGCCTTTTGTTAGATCATAAGGTGTCATTTCAACTTTTACCCTATCACCTCCTACTATGCGTATCTTGTTTTTACGCATTTTTCCGCCGGTATAACATGTAATTACATGTCCGTTATCAAGTTCAACTTTATACATTTGATTTGGTAAAACTTCTAATATTTTACCTTCTGCGTCGATTGTGTCTGCTTTACTCATCTGGTTGTGTAATAACTACAACATTTTGATCGGTTTCTTTTTCTTCATCAGGTTTGGTAATAATAATTGTGCCTTTATCCCCTATATCAAACTTTAGGCGATCTCCTACTTTCCAACCTTGCGCCGCTAAAATTGCTGGCGGTATTACCATGTTGACATTTTTTGAATCTGGTTTTTCTTTTTTAAAAATTTCTTCGTAGTCGTATACGTGTTTCTTTAAAGCCATATTGTATTTACCTCCACTGAGGTCCTCTAACCCATCCAACTAGACTATGCCTTGTGCCTTTAGTAACAGGTCTTACCCTGTGCCATTGATAACTAGGAAATAAAACTGCATCTCCTTTTTTTAATGGAATTTCGTGTATCCTTGGATCAGCAACTGGTGATCCTGCTTCAATTTCAAATTCTCCGCCTTCAAAATCATCATTCAACAATACTGTAAAACTTATCTTCCTTATAGTTTCTTCGATGTCTCCTAAAAAATGATCAACATGCCAATCATATCGTTGTTCTTTATCTCCATCATATTGTGTAAATTGTAAAGGTTCTATAACCTGATGTTCAAATTCCCATTTGGCTTGGGTGTTTGCGGCATGTACCATTTCATATATAAATGCAAAAAGTTTTTCTGATTTATCATTTGCATCAATCCAACTAACATCACTATGTCTTTTATTTTTAGGGTCTTTCTCACTAGATTGTGCTTTGTCGACTTCGGGTGCAAGATCGTATACCATATCGACCCATTCCTGTTTGAAAGGTTGTTCATTAAAATGTATAAATGCTTGTGAACGTATCATTCCTTTTTTTCCTTCTTAACTAATTTTGGATGCGGTTCTTTATCATTATAGATATCACCAGCAAGTGCTTGTATTTGTTCAACCAGCATTGTTACTTTAAATACATCATATGGTTGACCATGTGGTTTTTTGTATTTTTCTCTGTGTGCTTGTACGGCAAGTCCGTGCATTGCACTAACTTTGTCCATAAGTTGTTGTATTGTGTGTTGCATATTAAAACTCCATATCCGCCGCGACTATAAAGCGATTATTTTTTGATTGTAATATACCAGGACGATGCCATACCTTGCCAGGATATATCATCCAATGTCCTGTTTTCCATGTGGTGATAAATTTACCATCACCTTCTACACCATTTGGTGCTAATTCAGTTCCTGCTGTTTCATAACTTGTTACGTCCTCAGGCAGGTGTAAGTAATACACACCACTAACAGTTGTAGTCTGATTATTATGATTATGATGATGCCAAAGTTTGTCTCTTTCTTCACCAGGCAAACATGTTTGAAAGGCCCATGACTGTATCTGTTTTATACTCACCTCTTTGTTAAGAAAAGAAAAGCAGGACCAGATAAAACTCATTTTCAAGTTTATCCAATCCTGCGAAGGTGTGCCAAATACATTCCAATTAGTTTGGTACTTCGGACTATTATGCCAGAACTTACCTGCTTTTATTCCTAACTCAATGTCATTAATCATACGCTCACGAGATCGTTGCTCTATTAACGCATTCCAATCATAATATTCATGAACGCCAAATGACATTAATGTAGACTCTCAATGTCATTAACCATATTTTCATATGATTGTAAGTATGACATCATATTTTCTGGTGTAGTTTCAATGTATGGATCATCATCTAATCCATCGTTGTTAATGCCTGGTTCTTGCCACCATTTTTCAATAACACCATCTTTGATTACACACATGTATCTCCATGAACGGTTGCCGAACCCTCTGTGATTTTTGCCTATAAGCATACCCATATATCTAGTAAAGTTTCCTGATCCATCTGGAATAACTTTTACATTTTTAATACCTAATACTTCTGCCCAAGCATTCATTACAAATGTATCATTAACAGAACAACAATATATTTCATCTATGCCATAGTCCTTGATCTTTTCATAATTTTCTTCAAAATTAGGAAGTTGTGTAGATGTACAAGTTGGAGTAAATGCTCCTGGCAAACTAAACAAAACTACACGTTTACCTTTGAAGTAATCGTCTGTAGTTTTTTCAGTCCATACACCTTCGTCAAAACTGCAACCTTGTTCTAATACAACATCACCTTCCCTTACTTTGAAAGTTACTTTTGGGATTGTAAATCCTTCAATCATATTTTCTCCTTATTACTTTTATTATATAAGATTTTTGGTTAGATGTCAACTATTTTTTCTTTGATTTTGGTTTACTTACTGCTATGGTAGCACCTTTACGTGCTTTCTTTTCTGCTTTTTCTTTGACAGATGCTTTGTGAGCATTCTCATCGTATGTTCTTTCCTGTTTACCGCCTGGTATATTAGGGGCAAATAAGTATTCTGAAGTTGTTTTATTATATCCCCAACGATCCTGAGCGGCACCTTCTTGTATCTTAGGTCTTTGGGGGACACCGATCAAACGATTCAAATTCTTTTTCTCTCCGCATTCTGGGCATTCATCTGGACTATCTTCATAACGAAGAACTTCATCCCAAAGATGATTACACTGCTGACAGTGATATGGGTAAATTGGCATGATTTCTCCTATAAGTTTACATGTATTTAACGGATAAATATGTTTGAAGGGTTTAGAATGGATTTTTTAGGATTAGTAAGTGAAGTTGGATTTCCGATTGCAGGGGCAATAGCATCTGGAATCTTTGTATTCACTACCTTGAAATTTATTCTAAGCGGAGTTACTGGATCCGTAAAAAGTCTCAAGGGCATAATTATGGGACTTGATAATCGTGTTCAAACAATGAATAACGACCTAGTTAAAATAGATACACTGATGAGTTATGCTCTAAGTGTGAAGCCCAATGTGGATCGAATTGCCGCTAACGAAGGCAAAGAAGATGCACGTAGAGACTAAGGAGAAGTAACATGATGTGGGTTGATTATACAATAGATCAAGTAGGACAAAATTTTAAAGTCAAAGGTGATTGGGAAGGCGAAGTAATGGGTGTATGCAGAGATGGTACACGCAAAGAGCATTTCCTTTATAGACCAGGTGACGTTTTTATCGTAAATGAACATGGGTGGTTAATGAAAACAGATGAACTAACTACTATGCTGAAAAAGTACGAACAGCAGAAGGAACAAAATGCGAATGGATCTGGCGCAGGCGATTAGCGATTACGGATTTCCAATTATAGCGGCAATGGGCTTAGGTTACTTTGTCTATTATGTATGGCAATGGGTAACAAAAGAAATTGATCCTGTACTTGGAGATGCTAGTAAAACACTAATTGGTTTGATTGATAGAGTGCGTATGTTAGACAATGATATGATTCGTCTAACACAGAAACTCAACATGGTTTTAGAATTCAAAGATCAATATGAAAAGATGACAGGTAGAAAACTTGATATTGATCTAGATGCAGTAGAAGAAGAAATGGATGCAATCAAGAAAAAACGAAGAAAGTTATCGAAAGACGTGTAGCAGTTGCGGTCATGGCTGTCACTGCGATAAAGGGGACTGTGAGGAGTGTGTAAACGATGTATGTTTCAGATGCACCTGTCCAGATTCCGATTATCCATTACGTTGAAAAATTAAAAGAGCACGAAGAAAAGCGTCTTAGTTTCAACGAACGGATGGAGTATTGGACAAACTATAGAAAGTTACTTGAGTCCAAGTAATTTTGCTTTAAGGATTTCTGCTTCAGACTTTGGTGTTTGAGCAACTTGCTTCGGTATATCTAATTTAGGTTCTACTTTTTTACCTATACGATTTTCATATGCTAATTGTGCATCAGCAATTCTACGTTTAAGATCCTTGACCCTATTGGTTAAATCATAACAATAATTTTCTGTTTCCCAATCTATTTTAGGTCTAAACCAACCAAACATTATTTTGTTGTGGCGATGAATACGCCATTCCAGTCTTTAGGTAAATCTTGTGTTTTCATATACTCACAGCGTTCTATCCACATTTTATAGTAACCTTCCATTTTTCCATCAAAGTGACTTTCAATTTTTTGTGCTATCCATATTGCTTCGTCAAACTTTTGTGCTTGATATGCTTTGTGCATATCTTCATGATAACGTTTTGTTGTACGCCAAGCAGGTTTAGGATCATCTAGCACTGTCCAAATACCAATGCCAACTGTTTTTCCTTTGACTGCTAAATCATCTATTTTTAAATAGAAGAAATCGTCTTTAGTTGCTTCATAAGTGTTTTCACCAACTAACAACACACATCCGTATTCTTTGCATTTGCTTTCTATTCTTGCCGCTGTTGAAACTGCGTCTCCGAGGACATCGTAGGAGTGTCTTTTGGTTGATCCCATTTCTCCAAGATATCCAAGTCCAGTATTGATACCAGCACCCATACCAACGGGAGGTCTTCCTTCAGAAGTGATTTTATCATTAAATTTCTCCACTGCTTTTAACATATCTAAACCTGTACGAACTGCTGTCTTAGGATGGTCAGCATCATCTATTGGTGCATTGTGTATATGCATTGATGCATCACCGATATATTTTATAACCATTCCGTTAGCATCTAATATAGGTTGTGTAATTGCGTCCATATATCCGTTCATAATTTTAGTAAGACCTTTAACATCATCTCCAAATGATTCACCCAATGGTGTAAATCCACGTAAGTCACTAAAACATATTGAAACTTCTTTTTTCATTCCCTCTTTTATAAGTGCAGGATTTTCTTGTAACATACGCACAACTGTTGGTGATGCGTATCCTGCAAATTGTTTTTTAATTTTTTGCTTCTCAAAGTATTCATTTACAAACCTATTGAATACTGCATGTAATCCTACAATTAATACCGTAAGGACCGGAATTGTTACATCCAGCAAATAAAGGTAGTTTTGCCAAGCGTATAACGCACTGTAAGCAAGGCCGCCTCCAAATAGAACAATAACACCACCTACTATATAGTAGGGTGTAAAACGAGCCAATAAAACTAAAATAAGACCTACAAATGCTGTAGTAATAAGTTCTGCTAATAAAGCCCAATAAGGTCTTTGTATTTGGTCTCCATCAATTACTGTTTGTAGTGTTACAGCCGCAGGTATGTAATTATGTTGTGGTCCGGTAGGACTTGCAATCATTCCTCCAACACCTTCTGCTGTTGTTCCAATGATAACTGTACGGCCAGTAACTATACTCATGTCATCACTGGCCGCACTAATTGTATTAAATTGCTTGTTCCAACGCAACCATATCTGACCATTTGGATCAGTTTTTATAATTGGATATCCAGGTACTCTAATTGCTTCAATACCACCGCCTGCTTCCTTAACTTGATAACTAGGGGCGCCTGTTGAAACACGGATAACCTCCACTGCTAAAGCAGGATACGTATCCACTCCGATACGCATAAGAAGAGGAACACGACGAACTACTCCGTCTATTTCCGGTGTTGTGTTTATAACTCCAACACCGTCTGCATTTTCTCCTAACAGTGGTATAGGTCCTAACATTCCCGGCCATTCAAACATGTATGGTAAAGGGTCACCTATCTTCGCAATACCTCTTGGGACAGAGTTGCGGTTTACCGACGTAGTTCCAGCCTGTGCTATAACTACACCGTTATCTACAAGTGCTTGGGCCAATTCTATATCACCACCTAATCTATCAGTTTCTGACATTAAAATTGGGAGTACTATAATACCCGCACCCGCTTCTCGAAGTTTCCAGATTATATCCGCCAGTACTTCTCGCTTCCAAGGCCATTGTCCAAACTTTTCAATGGCTGGTTCGTCGATAGCAACTACTACAATATCTTGGGATACACTCGGTTGGTCAGTGGTTTGTAATATATCAAATTGCTTCAACCGTAAAGTTTGGACAACGGTGCTATCCCCATAATGTACTAAAAGCATTATTATAGCCGTAACAAAGGCTATTGTCCAATGTGTGATATATTTGCTCATACTGTATTTATTAGTGATCGTACACGTAAGGACCGTCTTGAACGTATACAGGTTTACAGTAGGCAGTGATTCTATGCTCAGGCGGAACTAGATGTTTGTTACCATAATTGCCATATTGTCTAGGAATACGTTTTGCATAGTATTGACAAACATCTATGCTTCTAAAATACATAGGATTAGGCTGTTGTACATCTGCTAGTAAAACTACAAGTAAAAATGCATGTATCATATTTCAATCCCATAATGACTTTGCTTTTTTATATTTTTTAGTTGGCGGTGGTTTAGGTTTTTCTACCTTAGGCATTTCATCAACTTCGTTTTTTGGTTTACGTACTTCTTTATGCTTTGGCTTTTCTCTTTGTTCTAATTGCTGTTTAAACATTGCTCTTACTTCAGGAGCATTGTCTGTATGCTGTAAAAACATGAGTATACCACTCCATGAATTACCTTTAAAAATTAAATTGCGGCCTTTGTAAAGCCTTGACTTACCATAATCGTGTACATATACAAATTCTTTATACTCGTACACCAATTACATTATACCTCTCGCTTTAGCGGCTAATATAATTAAGGTTAATAAAAATCCACCTAAGATAGCAACACCAATGCATACTGCTACTATTTCCATTACACGTCTACGTCGTTCTTCTTGATCGTATAATGCTTTTTGTCTTTTCTTACGTATATCAGCCTCTGTCTTTAGTAATTCTTCCCAAGCACTTGGACCTCGTGTTACAGAAATAATATTTTTTAATTCTTGGCGCATGTCTTCTGCTTTCTTCTTGGCCATGAATATTTGCATTGCTTCTTCTTCTACCGAACCTGCTTGAAATAGTTTTTTGAATAGAGGAGGTTTTTTATTGTATTCTTCCGCTTTTTTAATATCCGATACCGCACCCATCCATCTACCTAAGTCACCTGCCATGCTTTCGATATCACGGCCAACTGCGAAACCTTTTTTAATTGTGTTAAATGCGGCGGTTGCACCTGCGATTGCTGTTATTGGATCGATCATATTATGTTGCCCTTTCTGAAAAAGAAGTAATTGAATGGTAGAATGCCCTCTACCTTACTTACTTTTATTTACCACAAATCGGTATTACACCAATATTGTTCTGCACCAGGATCTAGAGATTCACAACCACGTATTAACAATTCTAGCATTTGAGGAAGGTCTTGTGCGATGCCAGTTATGATTGCAAGTATAATGAAAAGGAAAAATGCTATAAAAGGACTAAGCAACATCAACCACCAATAGGTTCTAAATATTCCGTGTCCGTGTGCTTTGCGATATTCTCTTTTACGTGCAAACCAATGCACTATTGCTCTAGCAATTTTTTTGATTCCGCCAACGAACCAATCACCTATAAAGTGTCTAATAATCCTAACAAGTATAAGAACGGGACTTGCTATAACTTCCCATATCAGAAGCAATGCATCGACTATTAAATCGACAACATGATCAATCGTCCACCAATCTTTAAATCGTTGCCAACGACTTTTCTGTTCCATCTAGTATTTATTTTTAGTTTTGAGTAATTGTGACACCGCAACCGTTTGCATTTGTGCAAGTGCCTGTAAGGTTGTAAGTTTTGCTTCCGCTTGCTGTTTGATCTAAATCTAAATTGTATCCACCGCCTGCATTTGTTAAGTCAATGTTTGTAGTGTGATCTCCGTAACGTTGAAACACATCAACTGTGTGCCCATCGTCTAAAACTATGTCGGCAAACTGTGTATCAGAGTTACCACGTTGTAGTAACGTAACGTCATTGTTGTCTCCGTTAATTTCTACAAAGCCTTCATGTTCGCCACTACCTCTTTGTGTATGGTGTACAGTATTGCTATCACCTGTGATATAGTTTGCAATATGTAGTCCGCCTTGATTGTTGTCATCTGTCTGGTAACTTTCAAGTGTATTGTTATTACCACTTACTATCCAATATACATCATTGTCCCCAGTTTCATTAGAATCAATATTACCTGCTTCGTGTTTACCTTGCCATGCTGTAATATCATTACTACTACCATTTACAATAACTCTATTGATATTATTGCTTTGCTCGTGTACTTGTACATCAATTGTGTTACTATTACCATTTAACACTTCAGTATATACATTATTACTATCGCCATTATCTATAGTGATAGTCAATACATTAGCACTAACTCCGCCATTTCCTATTTCAGTGTGTGTTACGTTGTTATCGCCATCAATACTAACAGACATATTATTATTGTTACCATGATTGTCCATTGCACTGACATTTGAATTACCATCTTGTGTTAGGCTCATAACTTGGTTACCGCCGTGTGTCCAAAATCCTGCACGGTTGTTATCACCTTGTTGCGTAAGTGTAAATGTTTTATTGTTACCACCAAGATAGGCATCACCGCTTGTAGTGTTAAGACTACGAACAGAATTATCTTCGCCGTCTTGCGTAATGGTGCCATCAAACAAGTCGCCAACTTGTGTAACGTATAAATCGTTTGCTAAACTATTGACCGGTTTGAATAATATCAATAACATTATTGCCCGAATCGCCCAATCGGTAATCATATAATTCAAAATCTCCCTGCTGTATATTTAACGAATATCCATATTCAGTATGCATTCTAATTTGTATGGTGCCAGCACCACCATTATCTTCTCTACGCCAAATCCAATTTGGTTCTACTAAATCTAATCTAATACCTGTTTCTGCATCAAACCCATAAATGTTTTTATCTTCTTTTAAAAGTTTTGCATTTGATACATCAAGTTCATCTTTGAATAGTGCCATGAGTGATAGATTTAGTTTATCAAGTAAATCGTATAACAAATCTCCTAGCATGTAATCGGTTTCGTCTAAAGCAGTTACCCAAAGATCAGCAGTGCTTTCTCCTAGTATATCTGTATCTAATCCATCAAACTCTAAAAAGTCTACATCTAAAAAGTCTGCTAATTTTTTACGTCTTATTCTTTCCTCTTCTTCTGCTTCCCAGATTGGTTTCACTTTGCGGAGTATTAACAAGTTGTTTATTTCATCTTCTGTAACATCGATTACAATAGGTGGAGAAGGTTTTTTAAAACCATGTGTTGTCTGCGTTGCTTGAAAGGCTTTGTTCATTATAACAAAACCAGCATCTGTTTCAACAGTTATTTCTCCTGTGTAACACCAACCTGCTGTATCACAACTAGGTAACAAGGTAATCATACTTCCGCCAAACTCATCTACAGTCATTATAAAGTCTGTACCTCTTACACCTATAGTTGCACTAGGTGTTCTTATTTTGACGTTTTGCTTATACCTTTTAGCAATCTGACCGCTTGCGTATCTTACTGTGCCTAAACTTGCTTTCATGCTTAGACTTCCTAAGTCTTGACTAGGATCATAAACAAATTCGTCTATGACTAGTCTTGATTGTTCTGTAAGTTCTACTCGCGTGTCATCGATAAAGTTTATACGCATGGTTCCATTTGCTGTTACTGCTTCGTCCATAGACTGAACAGCAACTCCAACATCGCCATCGATAACTATATCTTTTCCTCTTTCCAGCACACCCGAACCTTTTATTTGTCCGATCGCACCTACGTCTTGGGTTTTGGCATGGCCTAAACTTGCCACTATTATAAAACAAAACCCTACGAGGATTTTAGTCAGATTGTGTAATGTTGACATCTCCGTCATCACCTGTCATATCAAGATCAACTTTGTTATCGTAAACGCCACTTTGATCGATTTGTATTTTATTACCACCGCCAGTAACATCCATGATTACTGTATGACCATTTGCATCGCCATCACCTGCTATATCAATATCAACTAAGTTACCACCTGCTTGGGTAGCATTACCTGAACTTTGATCAGTTAGTGTAGTTGAACTCAAACTCGAACTATTGTTTAGCACAACAGTTACAGTTGCATCTTCACCATCAACTTCAGTTTGTAATACGTTGCCGTCACCTGTTACAGTAAAGTTTGCAACTAAGTTTTTAGCATCGTTACTTTCACCTATAAACACATCAAATATGTTTGTAGATCCTGTAGTTGTGATGTTTAAAGTTACGGTTTCACAATTTGTACCAGATGTATTATCACAAGTTAAGTCAACTGCGTTGCTGTTTCCTGTAAACTGCCAAGTACCAGTGTAATCGTTACCTTTTATTTTAGCATCAATAGTGTTGGTATTACCTGTCTGCGTAATTGCAAAAGTCATATCGTCACCATCTAGCAAAGCGTCAGCATTGCTGTCGCCGAACTCATTGTTTTGCCCGTCTTGAGTTATATCTAAATCTAAATTGTCGCCAATTTGTTCAATGTAGATTTCGTTAGCATATGCTACCGAACCAAAAGCGAGTGCAAGAACGAACAAGTATGTTTTTATTATGTTTGTCATTTTTGTCCCTCAATTATGATTATGGTCTCATCGCAGGAGTAAATGGAGTACAAAGATTATCCGCCGAACATGCTAATCGTGCATCAGGCCATCTCTCTAAAGCATCGTTTAGTGGCAACGGACGTTGTTTAGGTAGAGTAATTTCCTCTATAACTTCTTCCGTCTTGCTTGTAACCTCTTCCATTTTTTCCTTAAATTTCCACAATCCCTTTGTTTCACCTTCATATATAATTTCAACTATACCTGCTTCGATAGCCGCTCGCACAGCATAGTTGACTGGTTCATTAACAGAGTAACCCGTCTCTGACTCTAGCAATTTAGTGCCCATATCTAAAAATCTAAATATGTCCGCTCCGGATCTTGTGCTTGCAATAGTTTTTTCTGTTGCAATACTCAAGAGCACCTTGCCTGTACTAACTGACACAACTCTCATAACCACTGTTACTGTATCAATTCTATACTCAGTTTGTGCGCCAACACCTAAGTATCTTGCGCCAACACCGCCCATTGCTACATTTGAGTCGTATCCAATGATACCACCTTCAAGTATAAGTCCTGCGAACACCATGGGTTTTAATGCTCTCGGACCATTGGGCAGGTCTTTCTCGTATACATCGCGAGTGTTACGAATCAATTGTCTTTCTTTAATCAAATGATCCATACCTACTCTTTCTACGGGTTCAAACCAAGTTCCGTTGCCTACTTCTGATAAAGCCTTTATCACCCAGACCTCTGCACCTTGCGTAACTGCACTAGATAAGTTTGCAATATTATCTGCTGGTTTACGTTGTCCTGTTTTATCAGAAAAACTGTAAACAGCAATAGTCATTGTCTTCCCATCTAACTCCGGTACCTCAATCAAACGTTGTGCTAACGGAGAGGGCTGTATCTTAGCATCACCTTTGTCGCGGTACATATCTATGCTTTTATTCATAGTGCTTCCACAAGCAGTCAGTAATACTATCATGCCTAGTAATATTAAATTTCGTATCAAAAGTTAAACTCCCCCGAACCAGGAATTGATATTTCAGTAGTTGATCCATCCTCTTCAACAACCGTCAAAGTGATTTCTCCTGTCGTCCCATCTTTAACCCAAGTAATAGATGATCCTTCAATTTCTGCTGTACCTGTAGTTGCACAAGTTTGTACACTTGAGTCACAGGCCGCAAACATTGCATCGACCATTTGCTTACTTAAAGTTGCGTATATGCGGGATTCTACATTTCTAATAAACTTGTTCAGGGTAGTATTATTAAGTTCTCTTTCTATACGAGCCGCCTCACGTTCTGCCTCATCTTCCCTTTCCTTCTTTCTATTAAACTGTAGTTGTTCTACACTTAATACGTGTGTAGAGTAACCATTGCCATAATGGAAAGCAGGCGATTTGAAGTTCCAAGTCAGTTCAGCGTTTGCTACGTCTGCAAATAATACCCCGAATAAAAATATTATATATGTAATTTTTTTCATAATGAGTTCCTTACAGTGTATTTATAATTGATGCCCTTCCCTGGATACTTACAACAATATTTATCAAATGGTGTAAAAATTTTTACACCTACACCACTTTTTTGGTGTTTATTTTAGTGTAAAATAAATATTACTATGGCTCGGTTTACAATTAAAGAAGAACAGGATTTTCTATGGAATGCTTTAGACGATTTAGTTCCAATTTCCAATAATAATATGCGTATAGATTTAAATGCAGAATTAGCAGAACTTGAAAGAAGCAGTATTTTATCTGCATTAGATGCTTGTGATCAAAATCAAACAAGAGCGGCTAAAATGCTAAATGTTGGTCGGACTGCCTTGATTGCTAAAATGAAAAAATATGAACTTTAAGTCTTGAACGCCCCCACGCTCCGCTTACACAAATATTTATCCAATTTTCGGAAATAACATATCTGTGCAAAATTTATCTACATCATCTTCATTAAGTCCTAAAGATTTCATTACATTTGCTGTATGGGGATTTTGTTGCTGATTATGACAGTAGTAATCTTGTGATGCTTGAACTAATGCTATATCACCTTCACCTTTGGAGGCGCCTACTTCGTCAAAGTAAGCATGTAGATTGCTTAATGCAATTCTTATAATTTCAGTTGCTTCTTCTTCTGTCTTAACATTACCTGCGGCAAGCATCTTTCCAGTGAATATGTTTCTTGCCCATTCAGGAAGTTCACGTTGTTTCTCAGGAACAAAATGTTCTACTGAATCAAAATATCCTTGTATCATTGGATGGTATGGATCTGCACTAGGAGAAAAGTCATGAAATGCTCCTGTCATTTTATTCTTTCCTGCGATCACATCAAATCCATATATCGGAGCAGGATTATCTAATGTAGGGAAAATACATACATGCATCATCCATAATCCTTTTGTAGTTCTTGCATCTACCACATCAATATGTGCCCTACGGATGCTGTCATTGCGCCACACACGGTTAATCCAGCCGCCATCAGCAGTATTGAAATGAGCAAGTCCTGGCTCTTCAAATTCTTCTGCCTTCTGATCAAAGACAGAGATAATCTCGTTTTTACAATCAATTAGTTTCTCCCATATCATGCGTTGGGTAACTCCATCATTTCCTTAAATAATCGTGTAGCAAAATCAAAACAAAGTTTTGCTTCTTCAGCCATATCATCGTTAATCCTACTTCTTATATGTTCTTTTAATAAATCATGACCTTGCGTAAACTTATAAAAACGTCCGTTGCCTGGTACACGTTTTGCAATCATTTGTCCGCCACTTAGATCTCCCATGTGTCTTACATAGACATGAGCCATTATTTTTTGTGGGTCTTCCATGATTGTTTTCATATGTGCAATATAATCATGGACTACTGGACACAAAGGTGGTCTTTCTTTATCACCTCCTGCCCAAAGTTGTTCAAAATCTGCTAATATTGCTGGTGCTCTACGTAATGCAGGTACTCCGTTAAAATGACCATGCATCATAGCCATTGCTTCTAATATATCATATTGGGGGTGCTGGTTAAACAAATAAGTTGCATATCGCTCGTTTGTTATTTTGCCACCTAGTAGTTCTTTAACAAACTTCTGACGTTCTGCGTTTTTATGGTGTTCCCATGTTAATTCTTTTAGATTACTCAATTTTTTACTCTACTTCTAGTTTCATTGCTAAAGGAAATCCGTTGTTGCGACTTAACATAGTTGCTTCTACTGATTTCTGTTCAGCAATCTCATAACTATATATGCCTGCAATGGCTGACCCTTCGCTATGAATGGTTAGAGTAAGTTGTTCCGCTTGTGATTGAGTGTGCTTGAAAATCGTTGTAAGAATACTTATCACCCACTCCATAGGAGTTTGATCATCATTCATTACAATTACCTTGTAACGTCTTGGTAATTCAGTTTCTTTCTTGATTTTTTCATCAAGTTTAATATCTTCTTTGAATACTGTATCATTCATCATAAATGCTCCTTTGTTCGGGGGGCTGTTACACCCCCCTAGACCGTTTACTTCTCTGAAGAAGTCCCTTCAATAGTTTTGCCTGCATTGATTTCAATCTTTTTAGGCTGTAACTCTTCTGGTATTTCTCTCATAAGATGAATGTTTAGCATACCATTTGCTAACTCTGCATTTTTCACTTCTACGTGATCAGCAAGAGTAAACTCCCTACGGAATGATCTACCGCCAATACCTTTATGTAGGTAATTGACTTTATCTTCCCCTTTTGGAGTTGTACCTTCAATCTTTAAAGCATTACCGTCTTTAGTAATGTTCAGATTGTCCATACCAAAGCCTGCGACTGCGAGTGAAACCATAAATTCGTTTCCATCTTCGTCTAGTTTAGCAATGTTGTATGGAGGATACCCCTGGCTGTTTACACTGTTTTCAAACAGTCTGTCCATTTCATCGAACATTCTGTCGAATCCTACCATGTGTCTGTTAAGTGGGGTTAAGTCTAGAGTTGTTATTCTTGTCATTTTTTTCTCCTTTTATAAGCAAGATTAATGTTAGATCCCCTAATGGGCAATCTAAGTAAAGAAGGACTCTTTCCTATCTCTACATTTTTATTTATCTCTTTACGCATTGTAAGAGTTAAATACCTGGTTCACCTGTTGTGTACATCTTACAAAAGTTGTACATTTAGGCATATCTTTGATGCGTTTAGCACCAATATAGGTGCATGTGCTTCTCACACCACCTAAAATTTCTATAATTGTTGGATCTACAGGGCCTTTATGTGGCAATTGAACTACTTTACCTTCAGCACCTCTGTAACCATCTTTACGTGTACCATGTGTAGCCATAGCCGCATCTGAACTCATACCATAAAACTGTATTTTGCCGTTCACTACTTCGCCTTCGCTTTCGTCATGTCCTGCTAACATACCACCTAGCATAACAAAGTGAGCACCTGCTCCAAATGCTTTTGCAACATCTCCTGGATACACACAACCGCCATCTGCAATAATGTGTCCGCCTATACCGTTAGCCGCATCAGCACATTCAATGATACCTGAAAGTTGTGGTACGCCAACACCTGTCATTAAACGTGTTGTACATACTGATCCTGGACCAATACCACACTTAACAATGTCAGCACCTTTTATAATAAGTTCTTCTGTCATCTCTGCTGAAATAACATTACCTGCTATAATAGTTTTATCTGGATATTGATCACGTAAACGTGCAATAAAGTCTGCATAGTTCTCGTGATAAGCATTTGCAACATCAACAGTAATAAATTTAATATCTGGATACATTGCTAATACTGCCTGCATTGTAGCAAAGTCTTTTGCATCAGGATCCCATATCACACCTGTACCTGTGCAAACACTAAGGTATTTCATCTTAACACCTTTTGCATTTTTAGTCCAGTCTTCTACAGAATAATGTTTTCTCATTACAGTAATCATCTTGTGATCCTGCAACACCTTGGCCATTGCGAATGTGCCAACTCCATCCATGTTGCTTGACATGATAGGTACACCAGTCCATTCATTGCCACTGTTATGAAACTTGAAAGTTCTAGTTAGATCAACATCACGTCTGCTTTCTAATTTTGATCTTTTAGGCTTGAACAATACGTCTTTGTAGTCCAACTTAATATCTTGTTCTATTCTCATTTTTTACACCTTTATATCTAAAAAACGGCCTTGCTCGGCTTGTGCCGATTGTAACTGTCTTTCTTTATTGTATATTGCAATCCTATCTAGTTTTTCAAAATAGGCTTCCAATACCTGTTTGTTTAACTCAATCTTTTTATTATGAAACTCTTCAATTTGTTTTTTCTGTTCATAATGTTCTCTTTGCAATCTATGTGCTTCAATAAATGTATCTACCGGCATTGCTCCTATTGGTGTTATACTCATTATCTTACTCCATAGTTAAAAGATATACTTACTCTATCTCGATTAGTTCTGTTACCTTGTACTGCATGTTTGACCCAACCTGGAAATAGTAATAGCATACCTGCTTCTGGTTCAATTACATGCTTTTGTTTTGTAAATCCATTATAAGATTCTAACGGTGGCAAATAATATTGACTATCGTCATCTCTATAAAATTCTATATCGCCCATATTCTTTTCTGGAACATCTACATAAAATACTCCACTTAAAATTGCATCTTGATGGTTGTGTACAGTATTGTATGCACCAAATCCATTTACATTAAACCATAGATTATATAATTTTAAGTCTGGTAATTGCCCTTGCTGACATGCACTCTTTACGGCCTTTTCAAGTGCTATTTGCCAATCAATAAAGTCTCTAGATATATCTTGGTTAGTACTTTGCCAACCTCCATAGTTACTTAATGCAACGCCATCATTTAGATCTTTGTACTTTAAGATATGTCGAGACATTGCGTCTAAATCACATTTGATTGTCGAACGCCAAATAATAGTTGGAAAGATTACTGTTGCAATCGGTTCCATATTAGTTGCCCCATTCGGCCTTTTGTTTTGCTTGTTTCTTTTTCCAACGTGCAATTCCAGCGGCTTTTGCTTTAGCACGTTTTTCGCTTGGTTTGACATAGTGCTGTCTTTCGCGAATTTCTTGAATAATTCCTGCTTCTTGCACTTTCTTTTTAAATTTTCTAAGTGCATAGTTAAAGTCACCATTTCTGACTTCTACATATAAACCTGACTTGCCAGGTTCTCTTTGATGTCCACCACCTCGTGGTCCTCTAAAGTTATTGTTTCTTCTCAACTGTACCTCCTATTGTATCTAAGTTGTATATTCTATTAATACTCAGTTTATTATACACTGAGATCTCGGCTTTTGTCAACCAGAAAACATTGGGTAAACTTACCAAATAACTGGCTAAATCTCTTATTTGTGTGTCACAATCGTCCAAATTCAGTATTACTTTATCAGCATTTTGGACAACATCTAATAACCAATCTACTGCTTCTTCTTCATACATATAAACATTAATAGGAATATCCCAATCTGCAATAAGGTTTTGCAGTTGTTGTTTTATATCATTATTTGGGTAAATTAAAACGAAACTATATGCTTTGTTATATAATTTATCTGGGGGCGTTATGACGCTTATTTTACTCAAAGGGTTACTCTTTTCTCATTTTGTTAAACAATGTGTTTTCACTTTGTTCAGCATTTTGTTTATAGCCCTCATCTTTTTGTTCTACCTTGTCTTCCCAAGGTAACTTATCTATTAGCCCTTTTATATATAATAATTTCTTCTCTTTGAGTGTCTCGTTTGGATGCTCTGCTTTCCATGCCTCTTTAGCAGTCTTCCATTCATCAGTAGCATGTTTGGCATCATATTCTTCTCTACGTGCTTTTTCATCTTCTGTTTCAATGTTATCTGGTGGTGTATCTAGTACGTGTGGTTCTTCTAAAATTTCTTCAAGTTCTTCTTCTGTGATATCTTTTTCTTCTTCCACTTCTCTAAAGTTTTTTGCAAAAGGATTTGGAGATTGATCATCTTCTACTTGTACTTCTTCAGCACTTCCTCCGGTGTCCTGTATGGCACTAGGCTCTTCTCGTACTTGTTCACTGTCAGGTACTTGTTCTTCTGTTGGTTCCACAATGCTCCGTCCCGATAGATCTTCCTCATTATCGGCTTCTCGATCTCGTTCATTAGGTTCCACATTATCATCTTGTAAATTGCTATCTGCAGGTTCATCCACTCTGTCATATTCTGTTCCTTGATTGGCCACTATCTTTTCGGCTCTTTTTTGCTCGTAAGAACGCCAATCAAAATCGCCATCCTTTTTTGATCTTGCCCATTCAAACGTGTATTGGCTTGCAATTAGTAGTAGAACTGCTAATGGATCAAACACAAAAATAATAATAAGTATAACCCAACGAACTGCTTCTTCAAGAATTGTTTTGTCTGCTTGTTCGCCATAAACAAATTCTGCAATATATTTTATAGGTCCTACTTCTGCTTCAAGTTTTCTATATTCTGCTTGAAGTCTATACTTGTCTTCTGTAAGTGTATCTAGTTCTGCTTCTGCAGATTTAATTTTTGCAAGTTGTTCATTAACAGCCGCATCTATTTCTTCTGCTTTATCTGTTTGTGCTAGTTGTGAACGTAATCTTTCTATGAGTGCTTGACTGTTTTCTACTTGTTTCTCAGCACTTTCTCTAAGTCTTTGTATTTCATCTCTTGCAGTTTGTATAACAGGAGATTCTGTTTGTCTCACTTCGTCAATTTTAGCCAGCATTGTAAGTTCTCTATCTTTCAATGCAGGTATTTGAACTGTTCTAATATCTTTTACAACTTCTGCTAATCTTTCTCTTTCAGCATCAACAGTGGTTGTTGCATCTGCTCGTAGTTTACTAATGTCGCCTTGTATCTGGCTTATACGATCTTGTTGGGCTGATACCCAAGTTGCTAGTGCTTTTCTTGTGTTGTTGCCAAACAACCCATCACTTGTTACTCCAATAATCGCTTGGCCTGCTCTAATTTGTGATTGTTCTGTACTTTGTAATTGATTAGTAACACGAATTATTTCTTCTTCAATCTTTTTAATTTGTTCTAATAAAGGTTGAACTGTGCTTGTATCTGCACTTAGATTTGCTATCTTATCTTCGTACTCTCTTGCAGTTGTTTCTAACCTTGTTATTTCATTTTGAATATTTGTTAATTGATCTTCATAAGGCTTTGTTCTGTTTGCGTCAGTCGCCCTAGCATCTTCTATAATTTTGTTTTGTTGATCTATTGCAGGCTTGATACGATCAAATGCTTTATCAATACGTTCTTGCTCTTTATCAATCTGTGCCTGTATATTAGCATCAGCACCAGTACCACTTGTTTCTAATGCTTTAATCTTTTCATCTGCTCTTGCAATTATGCCATTTAGTCTGCCAATTTCTGTATCTATTTGTTGTACTTGTGCAATACTTTCTTCACTTGCACTTGTTTGTTCGATATGTGCTTTAGATAAGAATCCAAATATTCCCATGCTTGTAATAAACATAAGAACTACTACTGCTATAGTCAGATAAGTTTTCAACCACCACGTTGCACGTTGCCAGTGTCTATGTAACCAGACAGCGGTAACAAGTTTACCTACTTCTAATGCACCGCCCATAATCATAATAGGTATTGCGGCCGCGGCAAATATTGCCACAAGGCCTGCTATTGAATAGTATATGGCTACGGCACTAATTGTCAACGCCGTCAGCGTCGTTAAAATTGCTAAGAACATGTTGTATTTAATCAAATTTTCTACCTACGATATAGTATCATTTAACTACAAAACGCCATCCATCATGTCCTGCTTCTTTACACGCAGTATCTTCATAGGTTCTTTGTCTGTTATTTACTTTGACTGTCGTATAGATAACTTTACAAAATCCACTACCTTGCGGATAGCCATGAACTGCTTTGGCGGCTCCAAATGCGTTACCTTCAAACCATTTGTATACAACACCATAATCGCCTTCCAAGGCCGCATAAACAGATGATGTCTGTTTTTGTTTTTGTGAATCATTTAATCTATAGTTCCAATCTTGATAAATGCGCCAGCCTATATCTGCTGAACTGATAGCCGCACCATATGGGCCTGTTACACTATTTGTAACACTTGCACTTTGATTGACACTATGTGATGAACATCCAACAATACTAACGAACAAAGCCGTTAACATTAAGGATTTCCCAACTACCATCAAGTCTTTCACATCGAACTCCTCTTACTGGAACAGCCTGACCATTCCTTATTTCTGTGTACCAAAATTCTTCGCAACCTTTGTCAATACCTGCACGTTGGATTGCGACTTGCTGACCTGGCCTGTCACTACATTCTAATGTAGTTTCACTGCTTACTGTCTTACCGTCTGTTGTCTTGATTGTTTGATCAGTATAACAATACGGAGGTTTGTAGTCAACTTTACTACTACTGCAAGCAGACAACAGGACTAGTGCAAATAGGACTAATCCTGCTCTAACCATTAGTTTGATCCTGAATTAGGACTGGCAACTAACGCATCAAACACTTCTTTAGGCATTCTTAGTTTTACGAATGTGTAAGTGTTACCTGCGTAGATGTAAGTACCACGTTCTTCTTCAAGATGTTGACTTACTCTCGTATCATTTACTTTGTAGGAAATAAATGTGTTAGTTTCTCTATTGTCATTTTTAAACTTTAGAGTTGTTTCACTATTTACTCTACCATTGATACGTTTTGCAAAGTTGTTCATTGCAATAGCATACATTTGCTCTTCGGCGGCTTGTTGATATACACTTTGGCCTGATCCACAAGCATAAACGTAATCTTTCTTCCACCATAGCCAACCTTCGCTACCTGCTTGGGCACATTTTGCATACCACTTTGGTTGAGCATAAGTATCTCGTTCGGCGATAGTTGTATATGATGAACATGCACCTAGCGATGCTAACATACCAACTAACGCAATAGTTTTTAATAAGCCTTTCATTTTAGCCTCTTAGTTGAAAAGTGAAGCAACCTTATTGAACAAACCTACTATCTGTTCTTGATTAGTTGCTAGTTGAAGTTTTGCATCAGCCCATGATTGAGTCTGATACTCGACAGTCTTACTCCATTCTTGAGTAAGAAACTCTGTAACTGTGTTTAATGGATTTTCCATATATTTAATGCCTCCTATAAGTTGAGCCTTTTTTATTATGTCTATAGTATACCATAATAAAACGCAAAAGTCAACCTATTTTGGTAAGGAAGTTATCATCAGTAGTAAAAACGTGGTTAATTATTACTCTTCGTTGTGCAACCTGTGGATTACTACTTGCATGAAAACGGTTAGAATGAAAAAGAAGTGCTCTTCCTTTTTTTGGTGTTACTCTAGTGATCTCTTTCAAATCATATGCACCATGATTTAGATATTTAGGATCGTGTTTAAATGCTTGTTTGAAACGTTTGTCAAATAACACGGTCTCGCCATCAGCATCATGCACATAATAAACCATAGCATATCCATTATCATTCATAAGATCCATATGTGGCGGATGATACTTGCCTTCTGTTCCGGCTACTTGTAATAATGTATTTGCTTTAATCCTACTAACATTCTGAGTTGTGAAACCAAGTGCATATTCGGCAAAAAACATTATAGGATGTATTGCTTCAAAAAATTGGCTAGTTGGTCCTGCATCATGATCATACAGGTTGCTTTGAAATTGAAATGTTTCTTTTATATTTTTATTATCTGTGTCAATGTCATCTACTCCTGCTGTCGAATCTCTAAATCCCCATGCAAGGTTGTCGTTGAACATCATTACCTGTTCGATATGATTAACCAAACTTGGTGGCATGAAGTCGTCAAGTATCACATACTCATTATCAACATGTGTCTTTTGCATTATGGCCACCTATAGAATATATGTGTTGCAATTCTTCCTACAAGTTGTAGTGTACTTGCCCATTTAGGATGTACGTAATCAGCATGATAGTGTGTAGCACCTTCTGTCAAGCCTCTGTGTCTTTCATTGTATGTGATCCTGTATGCAACAATTTGTGCCTGCCTCCAAGCATCTCCATCACGAATGGTATCTGGTTTACCATCACAGTACCAACTGAATTGACACTTATTCCTTTTAGGAAAATATACTCTTTGGTCATCTGGTAGGTCTGCGTGTTGTCTAGTTTTCCAACTTTCTTTGATCGGTCCTTCTTTAACAACTTCACAAATTGTGTTAGGATATCTTGTATCTTTTACTCTATTGAGTACAACGTCAGCGACAGCATATTGTCCCGCTAACGGCTCCGACTTTGCTTCGAAATAAACATTTTGCGCCAAGCAATAAAGTTCGGGGTGATTTTGTTCAGTGTATAGTTCGTCAGTAATAACATTCTGGAACGTACTTGCTGATGCCATGGCCGTTGACGTTAATAAAACCATCGCCGTCCATATTGAAAATATTCTCATTTTACTTTGCCTCATCTTTTATTTAAGTTTCATTTCTACAACATTTAGTATGTAGTTTTAGTTTCTACGCATTTGTGCTATTTCTGTTGCTTGTTTAGAACCAGTCTTATCGTCGTCGTCTGCAAATACTGGAACCAAGTTGGACTTATGCATCATAGCAATACCTACAAGTTTACGTTCACCTGTGTATTGCATAGATTCTTTTTTAGTCGCTGGAGCAAAACTATGTTCACTATTATGACTAGGAACATGCTCTGTCTTACGAGTGTAACCTTCGTGTTGCCAATCAGTCTTAACCACAGACGGCTTGAACTTTGACTTGTAATTGCCACTCACATAATCTAAATATTCTGGGAAAGTCATAATGTTGTTATGGCAACCTAGTTGCTTCATATGTTTATTATGTTCTTTGTGTTGTTTTTGCAAACGTTCTAGTTTGCCTTTGGTCATCTTAGAAGCCTTACGCTTCTTAGTATTGAGGGTGGTCATGCCACGTACTAAACTCATAGTCATATTGCGCCTACCTTTTTGCCTAATTACTTGTATAATATAGCATGGGTAGGCGCAATAGTCAACCTGTTTTGGTTAAAAAGATTGGAAAAGATTATGCAAAAACTCTTCTTTTCATAATCTTGTATGTAGCAACTGGTCTACCTACTGTGTCATTTGAATTAGACTCAACAACTCTTACGTCGAAGCCTGCTTCTCTTAACTCAGTTAGTCTTGCACCTGGTGACATAATAGATAAGTCATCAGTTAAATCTTCTGTAGTAAACGACTTACCGTTACCCCAGTAGTGTTGTAGGATTTGTTGGTTTTGAGTTCCTTCATTGAAGAACTTTGTACCTTTTGCTGTATTTGGCATGTTACTTCTCCTTATTATTTTTATTATTTTAGTTAACATAGCCACTATAATAACATAATAAAACGCTAAAGTCAACCTTTTTTGGTAAAAAGTCTATTTTCCGCGTATTTTGGGAGGTTTTTAGGCCATTTTAGCCACAGCCGCATCATAATCTGCTTTACTTACTGCTGACTCACGTAGCAATTTCTCACGATTTGCCATATGTTTCATATCGATTTCCTCTTTTGACCCACCAAAATAAGCAACTGCATATCCTTCTTCAATTAGTATATCTGTTGCTCTTTTGTCATCAATAAGAAAATCGCCTAGGATACGTCCAAACTTGCCTTTTTTATCTTCACCACTTTTGTCTATTTCAGTCTTAAGTACTTGTATAGATCCTATTGGTAACATGCTTTTTAGTTTGTCTTTTGATGCTAATCCAAATAGTTTTTCAACCTTATCTCTTGTTCTTGATTCTGGTGTATCTATGCCCATCATTCGAACACGTTCTTTGTGCATCCAAACACCAAAGCCTAGATCAATATCAACGTCGACAGTATCTCCATCAACGACCCTAAGGATTTTACATTTGTACTCGTACATTACATACCCTCTCTTTTATTTAAAATGTCTTTCATCACGTTTGTTGCTGTCTTTTTAAAAAAACGTGGAGCAACACTATGTATTACTAAAGCAGGCACTAGAAGTTGTAATTTCACTGCTGTCTTAAGTGCATGCTTCATATGTTGTAAAGGTGTTTCACCTACTTCTTCTAAATGGAGTTTGCATTGTTTACTTAACATCGCCGCCTACCATTTCAAATAATGCAGGTCCAAAACTGCTTGCGGCCCAGCCTAGAGCAACAATAGTAATCACTCCATAAATTAACCACTTAACTTTAAAATCATCTACTACCATTTTAAGTGCGACTAATTCATTTCCTAAAATTCTCACGGCAACTTCTAGTTTACCTGTATTATCTTCTTTAGACATTGTTACTCCTTTAATTCACTGCTTTCAGGCATACAATCAAATTGTACACGATAATATTCGTTAGTTAAATTGTATGACCAAGACTGCCTATCTATTAATGCTTCACATTCATGTTGCGGCATTGGAGTATTGAATGCATATTGATTACCTATATACAGCCATTCTCCCATTGCGGTCTTGCCCCACATACTTAAAACTAAAACGAACATTTCCATTTTTATCTCCCTTGTCCTCTATACTTTTTGTAAGAGCGTTTTTTGTGTTTGTTCATAGAACTAAATTTTGTTCTACTGTGATTGTTTCCTATACTTGTTTTCTTTGGTTGTGTTTCATGTGCTTCATAACTTTTGTGTAGTTTCATAACCCTCCTTGGTTATAGTAGTATTTATTGAAATCAAGCCATAAAAAAAGGCCGCACTAGGCGACCTTAAGTTTTTACTATTGCTTCTTAGAATGAAAAGGTTGCAACTAGTTTGATATCTGAACGTTCTCTTTCTTCAAGATCATAGTTCATTGATGCATCAAATTCCCATGCTTCATTTATAGCATAGTTTGCACCTAGTTCTAACACTGGCATATGATCCATTTCATCTGTAATGTCTGTATTGTTAACATCTTCCCATAGATTAAATGTTGTTCCAACTGTTAAATCTAATGCATCCATTGCCGCATATGTGATTTCTGGATTTATAGTTAGTACATTAGTTTCAGCATCTACCATATGAGTTGCTTTTACTTCTGTGTCTAATGACCATTTTGATGATAGAGCAGTTTCCTCGGCTATGGCCGCTGATGAAAGCGCCAATAGAGCCGCTGTGGCGATTGTTGTTATTCGCATGTTTTCTTCCTTAAATATTCTTAAATTTTGTTAAGAGCACTATCCCGATTAGTGTGTGCTCAATACATACTTAGCAAAAAACTTAAAAAAATAGTGTAATGTGAAAAAAGAGTGTTGCCCAAAGACAACACTCTTCTCAATCTTTCTGTTGCTAGGCGATCAACCCCGGTGACCTAAATTAGGCCGCCATTGCCATTTCTGGCGCATAATTGTCGTTTGCAATTATAAGTTTTGACCAATAACGCAGTCATCCGGTTA
>Ga0160423_10000538_pt1 | contig 31134 bp, 29 predicted proteins | sample CRUFie14St8metaG_FD_108191 | JGI IMG/M metagenome (GOLD analysis project Ga0160423, IMG submission 108191) | Marine microbial communities from the Costa Rica Dome - CRUD Field 142mm St8 metaG | ecosystem: Environmental > Aquatic > Marine > Oceanic > Photic zone | place: Costa Rica: the Eastern...
CATATCATCGAAACGCTGATCCAAATGCATCTGTACCAGATTCTCATTCTCGTACAAATGCATTTGGATCAGCATTATTTACACCATCCGTAGCAGAGCCTATCAAAGAATTGCTCAAAAACGAACTTAGTCTGCAAGATATCGAAATTGGTTACATGGGACTCGCTAGTAATATCCTTTACCAGGCACAGCAGAATTTGAGTACAGAAGAGTGGTCACATGCATTAGTAGGATACGAAAATGATGTGCGCCCTCCTTTCAAGATTGTGGCACAGGAACTCGATGATGGTATTGAATCTGAAGTGTTATCGATTAGAGAAGGTGCTCTTATAGAATGGTGGAGGTTACATAAGAATACAATCGTGAATGGATAGGCAAGTACACCCGAGTAGCTGTTTCCATTGATACATAGTGCCTATTTTTTTAGAATGAGTGTGGGTATGCCATGAGTTGTCGGTATACTTTTTAAATTCATTTCTATTTCTGGGTCTCCTTCTTTAAAGTTGTCCTGATTAAATTGAAGTAGTCCTTTGTCATAAATTTCTTTTGCTGTAATTTCTGAATTTTTGTCTAACATATATTGAATATACCGTACCATACCCGACGTGAATGAAGCAGCTGCACGATCTTCTGTAATTGTTGACCAACATATTACATCAATATTTATTTGTTCAGATATTATCTTCGCAATTTTGTCTGTTTTACATCCCATAAGTATTAAAATGTTTAATTGAGTCATATTCTTTAATATATCAGCGAATTCTTGATGTTCAATCAACTTGGCAGTTCCTTTTTCTGTTTCAAACAGAAGCTCACCATTACCCGGAATTGTATGACCAGACCAAAACACAATTTCAGGTTTGTAGTTTGTTAGTGTTTCTTTAAAATTTTCTATAGTTGTTGCAGGTTGGATGATAAAGTCAAATGGATTTAAAAGACTTATAACAACCCTCATTTCCCTCGTCAAAGCATTTAATGGTAACAAGTATGGTCTTATATGTGCACTTAGTTGTGGATTTGAATATAGAAACGCGATTTTCCGTGGAAGATCATTGATTAATTGTTTGCACTTTTGAACATCTCCTTTTGTTTTTATTTTTGCGCTTACTTTTGGATTTGTGTTTGTAATATTGTCCAAAGGCATTTATAATATAATTTGAAAAATAATATTGAAGTTTAAAAAAAATTTAAATGTGGTAGTATCCTAAGTAACACCAACAAGATGATAATTCTCGTACTCATTACTTCATTTTATGACTGTGAACGTATATCAATTAATAAAATAAATTCATTATCAAAAAATGAACTTGCTAAAGTTATGATGAAACCCATGATAGTGACAGATGCAATGTCACATTGGGATATACCCAAAACATATGATACATTTTCTCAAAGATTCGGACATCACTTAATTCTTGCACGCAGAACCAAATTTGCAAGTATTATGGATTCTTCATCATTCGGTAATTTTTCCTACAGATCCGAGAATAAATATAACATAAATACGAGTGAGTCCCCACATGTACCCGTCACAGAATACATGAAACACTTTACCAACGAACATATAATACTATTTGATAACGAACCTGGCATGTCTGAGCACGAACAAATACTTATAAATGACGTGAAGAATTATAGAAATACGCCTTCTTTTTTATCCAAAAGAAATATCACAATGTTTTTCTCATTCGGATCTAGTAGACAAGGTGTAAATACCGCGAACCACGGATTCACATGGATTGCATTGGTATCAGGGACAAAACTGTGGCATGTTGCCGATGGAAAAGTAATGAAACCAGATGAACCAAATTGTCACATCGATCCACCCGTGCGCATTCCAAATACATTGGCTTGTGTGCAACACGAAAATGAAATAATAACCCTCCCTACTGCTTGGTGGCATTCCACATGTAATTTAGATAACTTTACAATTGGAGTGGGGGGGCAAGATTCTTGTGATTTGGGTTGCGAAAAAGATGCAATTGAAAAAAATCTACCATTTTGTCAGAACAAAGACAAACACTATACATGTTGGCAAGCATATGAAAAACAGGAATTGTAATTTAACAATTTTTTCTTGTAGTGCTTCTCCAGTATGTCATTTAAAATTTTGAATTAAATTTATTTGCATAATGTAAATGTCCATCGTGAATTCTCTGTTACAAAATGTAAATTTTACCGGTTGTATGTGTTTTGATAAGGATGAAGAAATGTTGCTTAAAAAACAACAGTGTACAACATCTGTGATAAGCTTTTATGAAAAAATGAATGATTTTGAAGTTGTGAATTACGACAAATCATCTTTGAAAGCCACTACAACCTTAGGTTTGAATTGGCGAAAGACAATCGATAATATCAAAGGAGAATCACTCATAAACGCAGATCTTGCGGTGATTTTACAGGAAAAGGTTGAACTTACACAATCTGAGTGGGATTCCATCGGTATAAGTATAAATATAAGTGATTTCATTAGTATTGGTAAAGAATACTTTAAGCCTGTCCATAGACACATCATAGTAGTTTTCGATTCTAATCTATGGAGTGATTCTTGGATACCATATGATTTATTAAAAGATGCAGATGTTGATTTATTAGTAGTAAGTAGCAATAATTTTCTTAGGGTCTGGAAATTAAGACAAAATCATTTGCAAAAATTTTTAATTCCACCTTCCTATGATATTGCATATATGTTGCCTTTTGATATTGGAGAAATGTATCGACATGTATTGAAAAATCAAGTCTCCAATCAGAATAGTAATTGGTTTCAAAACTTACTACACAATTATATTCAACGAGGGGAATCTTATCACGATAATAATATGATTTCGAAACCTGATCTAAACACATATCTAGCAACAAAATCTTACCAAGATAGTCTAAACAGTTTCCAGAAAAATGTAATAAATGACTTTAAAGAAAATTTTGAGCATTCAGTTCGCGAATCAAAAAATGACCATAAAAAATTTATACGAGGTGTATTTCTATTTGTAGGTGTCGGCATGGGGAAGACAAAAATTTCACTAGATATTGCATCCTTAGTAACAAAACAAAAGACAAAAGCGTTAATCATTATAGTTGCAGACAAATCGATATCACCGAAATTTGCAAAATTTTATAAAACAAAATATCCGGATAACCGTATCGTCGATTTGGATGAAAAAGATATTTATGTTGATATGGTCAAAACAGAAGAAGATAAAAAATGTGAAGCAAATTCTGTCATTGAAAAATGTTACAAAGGCACCGGAAATGTTATAGACATTACCGAAGACGATGACGAAGATGATGACGACGAAGATGATGACGACGAAGATGATGACGAGGATGATGACGACGAAGATGACGAAGATGTTCTCGCAATCTTTGTTAAAAAGTCTGAAATCATTCAAAATTTTCTAAGAACTCAAAAAAAACTGTTCAAAATCATACAAGAACAAGATAAACCGATTATTTTGATTTCAGATGAGACACATAATGCTGTGAATGTACAGAATTCACAGCATAATAACATGTATAAGATGCTTCAAAAAATATCAGAACATAAGATGTGTACATTTAGAATCTTCATGACAGCAACTCCAATAGTAAATAATGAAAAAAATAAAGATGATATCAATATTTTGTTATCATTAATGACACCTAAACTACCAAGATGTGATGATATTGAAGGTTGTTTGGATGTAAATTCATATGAAAATGTCAACAAAGTTTTTTGTGGTATAGATGGATATGTACTTGTATATAACTCTAATAGTAAATTACCAACACATGCATTTGAGATGCATAAAAAGTATACCGTACCCATGGATGTACAGAAATTTAAAGAATTAGTAAAATTGAGAGAAACGCAATCCAAACTAATATTGCATGCGATATTTTACTTTTGTCATCAAATAGTACATTCCAATACATTGAAGATTGACACAAGTTTTGTGGACTGGAATATAGCATACGACGAAACTCACTTAGAACATATGGAGTGGAAATTGTTGAACTTTGAAAAGTATGACATAAACAAAGTATATATCCAGAAATACATTGATAAATTCTATAAATTATTTCAAAGCATTTCAAAATCTCAAACAGTTTCGAGTTACGAGAATAAATTGCTTTATATACTAAAATTTCACACATGGTCAAAGATGTTTATAGATGGAACACCTATATTCAAATTTAGAGAGTTTAACAGAGATGCATTTTATTCACACGCGACAAACATTTTCAGATCTTCTGAAGAAGAAGATGAAGATAGTCTGGATAAAGACAAACAAACATTATATGAACCATATGTAACAACATTACGAATTATTTTTGAGAATATTGAATTAGGTGAACTTCCTATCGTCGTACACGATGACAGATTAGACGCGGGAATTGTAAAATTGTATGAAATCCTAACACAACCCTACAAGTTTAAGGCATCTTTGGAAAAGATACTTGAAGGTAAAAAATTGACATTGAAAAAACTAAGCGAGAAATTGAGTTTCGGTTTAATCACAGGAGATGTATGTAAAACAAAAGAACAAGGAAGCATGGATTTTTCAAATATACTTGATGAATTTCAACAAGGAAACATTGATATTTTGATGTTTTCCAAAGTGATACGTGAAGGTATAGACTTGAAAAGCGCAGCAATAATGAAAGGTGATTTCAAATGGTGTGTTGCATCCGATTCTATGCATGCATACTACCGACGTAATAAGAAACATTTTTGGAAAAAAACGATTGCTTTTTCAAAAGAAAATAAAGATAGTTGTAAAATTGGAAGCGTAAATGTTTCAAGTTATACAAATCCTGTAAAACATTTTATTCACATGGGTATGAAATGGGACATGAAAAATATTCAACAAGCAACTGGTCGTTGTTTACGGGGTGATAGTCATCCAATTCATTACAACTCAAATGGTGAAATTGATAATACTTTTCCAAGAGGCATATTATATATTCATAATATTTTAGTTTGGAATCCTTTTTACATGCCAGGTACTACATCAAAAAATGATGAATCAGACTTGCTGACAGTCGATCAGAGAAAGGAAGAAATTATTCACGAAAAATTAAAAAGAAGTGAAAAAATTATGAACTCATTAAGCGCAAGATGTGTTGATTGTACTTTGAAAGCTTCAATTTCTTAATTTTCTCTCTGAATAGTTGGTTTTATGGGATTATTCACATGTAAAACATATCTCTTAAGTGGCGAAGAGCGAATTCGCACCTTCAGATCAATGAAACACATTATTGAACCCATGCCAATTACTGGTAAAGCGATCAAATTGAACATATCATGTCGACGAAATTCCATCGAAAATTTTTTTTAAAGAATTCTTTCGAAACATTCTTCAATGCCTGAAATTAAGTGCAAAGCTCGATTGGTGCAAAAAATGACAACAACACCACCTCTGATATACCTAAAGAATCTTTTTTCATTCCTTTTTGAACGATATCAAGTAAGCGAGTCGTTTTGCTACAACACGTTCATAAATGTTGGGTTTTCAAGGTACAATCTTTATGCAATCATTACATCTGCATGTTCTTCTTTCAAATGGGTTGATCTTTATGCAATTGCGACTTGCACGAGTTGGGGCATCTGCATTTCATTCCATGCCGCCCTACTTTTCGATCCGACGTGCTTTCGACGCATTGCTACCAAAATGAAACTCAGCATGCGTACCTTTTATGTTGCAAATTTTGTTATGCATGTACTTCCCTGTATCATCACTCTTTGCTTCCGCGTTCGATACATTTTTTGGTGGCATGGATGGATTGCAAGTGCAATTCATCTGAGTTGGGGGTGTATTCGCTCCCGGGGCACCATGTGTCTCGATGAACTTTACGTACCAATGACAAGGAATGCATGGTACTTTATGTGGACCGTTTCAGTTGTGACAGAGATCATTGTATCGTTATCTCCTACTGGTTTGTTACAAAAATAAAAAAATGATATCACAAGAATGAAGGTGTCAAGTATCTTTAAGAATATGAAATAGAATATGAAAAAACCACTGTGTCCCTCCAATGTAGCACAAGTTTTCTTAAAAGTTGATGTTCACGTAATTTTTTGAAACATCGATGCATTTCGTTGAGTGCAACAATGTCATAAAACATTGCAATCAATTCTTCAGTATTGTCATAACAAATCAATGTCATTTTGGTCTGCGTAAGTTTGTGTTTTCATTTGTTAATCAAATATTGTCGTCTCCTCAAATATTAAGCACTCATGTACCCTGAAATAAATGTAATTTTTTTGGGTGCAGACATCGCACTTTTTTGGGATGCAGACCTCATCTACATGAATTGATAAAATCATTGATGCTGACACACGCTGAGATCGTTGACAGTGAAAATAAAGAGATGTATCCAAATCTGCACTTTTATTCTTAAAAAATGTTCGACTTTCCCGCGTAGAAAGTATTTTGGGGTACCTATCCACATAAAGTGTATAGTCGTTAGCTTTATTAATATTGTTGCAAAGCATCAAAAACATTTTAGAATGTTCCATCAAGTCGACACTGATTTCTTTTGATACAAAAGAATAATTTGTGATTCGTACAGGTTTTATGTTGCATCCCAGTTGAAATGTAAAAAGTTGTCCTTTGTGTGTCATTTGGGGAAACATCATTCTATGACTCCTCCAACAAGGTTTTTTGTCATATATATCTTGTAATAAATGAACTTTTTTCAATTTGGCCATCATCAGCTTTTCATTCTTCAATAAAGTGTTGAATCGCGAGCATGTTTGTTTCATTTGTATTAAGTCATACAAATTACCAAAATGATCAAAAAGTGTGTAAAGCAGATCATCACAAAGCTTTTCCATATTCCGAAAAAAAATATACTTAGTAAGTAAAATGGAAAACGAAAAAAAAATAATTCAACTTCATTGGATTGGTAGATTCGGAAACAGAATGTTTCAATACGCATTCGGATGTCAATTAGCTCATGATAATGATATCATGTATTATTTTCCAAGTGAGTGGGAAGGAAGTACATTATTCAAACCGTATTGTAAAGCAGAGGCTTTAGTAGATACACTTGGGAAATGTGTTACCACGGCAAAGTCACATACTAGAGAGATTTTTCAAAAATGTTTGGATGAGTACAATACTTTAAAAAATGATAATATTATTTTTGTAGATTTTCATCATCATGACATGACAAAATCTACAGACATGAATATGGCTTTTGATGATTTATCCATGATGTACTTTAAAAGACATTTTGATTTGCTGTGTACTGGATTTCTTAAAGAAGAAGTATTTCAATTTTCGGACTTAGTCAAAGGTTCAGAAATGTATCAAGATCTTGAAAAACGAAAACATACTTTTGTCGTTATTCATGTTAGACGTGGTGATATAGTTGATCCACGGTATGTTGGTGGTCACAGTGTTGTGACAATGAATTCGTACACGAAAATCATTGATGAATTAAATATAGATCGTTCTGAAATAATATGGATAAGTGATGATCCATCCATAGCCACAAAGCATAAATGGTACTGTAAAAATTGTGATCAAGGTTGGTCGTATCCTTCAGGTCAACACAAAACAGACGATTCTACATTTTTCGACTTTTTCCCGGATTTTTTAACCACACATTTTGCGAGAATAATTATACGAGCAAATAGTTCATTTAGCTGGTGGTCGGCACATTTGTCCGATGGGATTGTGTATAGTCCAAAAGTTCCAGATAGAGCAGAAAAAGTAACTGGTCCGTATTGGGTTGACTGTAAATTTATACAAGGAAATGCACCACATTTTATGGGAAGTCGTTACGATGATATCAATGTACCTGTATGCACGATATGGAACAAATCATCAATTTCATCTCTGAAAAAAATTGAGAATGCAGAAATGAAATCTGCAAAATCCTGTAAAATTGATGTAGATAATAACATATTTATGCATGACGTTTCAGAATGCAGAGAAAAAACATACAATAAGTATTGGTTTTTGATAATCGTTATCATTATCTGTCTGATTGTGAAATACAACAACTACAAAAAATTTAACAAATACAAATAAAGACATAACATTCGATGACCTATGTCATCAGCTGCAATAATAGCATAAGAAAATACATGTAAGATGCTATGATGTATTTGTGATGGAAATTTCGTTTCCACTAGAAAATTTTCCATGGAAACAAGTGAGTCAATCGCTATATCATGTGGTATTTTACTATTGGTCAATGCAAAATTTAACAAGTGTATTTTTGCATGCAGGAATAACATTATTATTCTATTCATTTTTTTTCATTCAATTGTGACGAGTATATCAAAAAATTTTGTTTAATTATGGAGAGGCATGACTGATTTTTTTCAAAATACAATCATACGCCTCTTTGTTTTTCACAGGATCATAATGATTTAGGACAAGACCATTTGTTGCTTTAGTATCTATGTCGAAAGCATCACACCCTTTCTCTTTTACGAATCTTTCAAATGCCCATTCACAAACACACCATTTCTTTCTTGGACAACTTCTGCCATCACTACATTCGCCATTTCTATCACACCAATTCGGCTGACCTGTAGTATCACAAAATGAAGGCTCATTATTTGTCGAACGAATATTTCTAACACAAATATGGTGGGAACCATAGTCTCCCATGTGATGAGAACAGAGACCATCACGAGTAAATCCTGTTACTGCCATACCATCTGTACTACAATTCTGCAATGGTTCTCCATGCAAATTTTGTAGTAAGTCAGGCTGCATAAACGATAACAAATTTTCTACTAATATTTCCCTAGCCATATTTTTAACATAAAAAAATATTTTTGATAATCAAAACTGAATCAATTGTGACCAGTCTTTTTTCGAGCTCGTGCTTCTCGTGCTTTTAGAAATAAATTTACACGGTTTTCTGCATTATATTCGCTTGGTGGTAAGGGTTTTTCTTTACCTGACACTTTACCTGACACTCTACCTGATATTTTATTTTTTTCTTCTTTTCTTTCATTTATCAAATACTGAGTTACACAATCTTGTAACATCTGATTCAATCCTTCGATTCGTGGAATCGCTCTTGTGTCTAAAATATCAGAAATTGCATGTCGTACTTGCTGCATTACGAACTCAATATTATCATCATCTTTTTCAGCTTTCACAGGTCTCCATAAATCACCATGCTTGTCCAAAACCGTATCAAATGGTCTCAATAATAAGTTTTTCCATTGAAATCTGTCTTGTTGAGTCTTATTAACGAAATCGATGTCTTCAGATTTAGGAAGTTCAGTGAATACCACTTTGTTTTTCTGTTTGTTATCTTCAGAAGTAAGTGACGAAACCAAAGCATCAAATGGAGGTAAAATGTGATTTTGATCTTCTTTATAATGAGACCGCAATCTTTCTATTTGTTTTATCTGTTTACTGATTTTGCTGAGTTTGTCTTTCATTTCAGTTGATTCCAGTTGTTCAGCAATATCTTTAATATTTGTTGCAAGCGTGTTATACTTAGTAGAAATAATTTTGAACAACTCTGTATGAGTATGCTGACGACGATTGTATGGTTGAAATGTACGGACTCTTTTCCATGCCATCAACGAAGCAGATATCGGCTTTTCATTAATAATTACTTGAGGTAGCGATGCAACTTCGTCCGTACATTTGCAATCATAAGTGAACTTTTCTTCCTTGGGTAAACAATCACAATTGAATACGGTTTTCGTAATCGTTTTAGTATTTCCTTGTGACTTGGATTCTAAATCTTTTAATGTATGTATTGCTCGATACATACTTTCTGCTCTGTGCATGCCTGGTTTCATTGATTCATCTTTTCTAAAATGACCTGGATCCATTTCTTCCAAAGAATTATAAAGATCATCACCCATGAAATCTCGAGCTTCCTTCAATCGTAACAATGTATTGAGAACATTTCGCTTTCTCAAGGTCAATGGTTTTGTTTCAAGAACCTCTTCCTCCTCCTCATCATCAACATTCCTCCCTAACATATTATACAATGACCACGACACTCCATGTATTACGAGACTTGTAATTATAGGAACCCCATGTACTATTGCAGGAATGACAACATTATTTGCTACTGCAACACCAACAGGAATAACAACATTTGTAGTCAAATTTAGAGCTGCATTGCCTAAAGTTGGTACTGCTACTTGTGCCGCACCAAGAGCTGATTGTGTTACAAGTTTAACATTTGAAGCAATAGAATCTGCAGCTTTGATTAATAATTTTCCACCTTTAGTCTTGATCGCTGTTCCAAGTCCAATTTGTTTAGCGTTTTTCATTTTTGCCTGCATATTTTCCTCTGCTTTTTTCGCATCTTCCGATTCGAACTCAGACAAAGGAATAATAGTTACATTATGTTCATCTGTTTGAATAAGCACAACTTCAACTTCTTCTTCTTCTTCATCTTCATCGCCCTTTTGATTGTCTTCTGCATCGCCCTTTTGATTGTCTTCTGCATCGCCCTTTTGATTGTCTTCTGCATCACCCTTTTCTTCTGCATCGTCGTCAAAGTCAAACCCTTCTAGAAACGCATCTTCATTTGGGGATATTTGAAAACCATCTGGTTGATTTATTGATGATCCGTATCCACCATCACCTCCACCATCACCACCATCTCCACTTGAAAGAAGCTGTTCGATAATTGAAAAATGTAAATGGTAGTTTATATTATTATGAGTAATTTGCATTGTTTGATCTGTTGAATTTGTAGGTGTACTAGATGTATTTTGTGAATTGGTTTGTATTGTGTTTGTAATAGAAGGAGACATAAAGTTATTTGATGTCCACATTTTCATTTGGGAATTATTTTTTTTTAAAGATTTTCACTGAAAAAAAAACAAATTTTTTCGACCGATGCCAAGCGTTGATCAAGTGACATCGGATCATCATCATTTCATGCTCCAAACGATTGGATACGAATCGTATGTTCAGAAAATAGTGGACAATACAATGAAAAGCATTCGCTACATGAACACATGCGATATGAAACACAAAGACAAATCTATTAATTTTGCAAAGGAAAAACTCCGAGTGTACTTACTTCTTTTGAAGCGAGACCAAAAAGAAATTCGACTTGCCATCGATAATTTTAAAGAGATAAGTTCTTCGATGCTCACCGATGTAATGGAAGGTGAACTTGGTAACATTGGGATCGTGCACGGTAAAGGTGTATACTCGCACGAGACGATCAAATTGGACGAACAAAGCCGTCAAGTTGCATCAAGTTTGAAAAATTCAATCGATGGCATGGAATTTTTATTGAACTATTTATCCACTAACTTTTCCCTTACGATTGGAAAATGAGTATTTTTTTTCTTTGAAATTTGAAAATGGACGATGTAGAACGACAAGTTCGATCCATTCGTTCGTCAAAAGATAAACAAGTTTGTTTTGAAAAGAAACCCCATTTGCAAAAGAAGCACAACAAAAAAATTAGAAATTTAATTATGTTCAAACATCGTGATAACAAACAAAAAATGAGAGATTTTAGAGAAGAAATATATGTGAATGATGACATGAATAAGATTGAACCAAACTCTCATGACATAGATGAATGGGTTATTTTGAATGATACGACACCCGTTTATTGGTATCAACGAATTTTTAGAGCTCTGTTTTCATTTCGATAGGAAAATTTTTAATATATCATCAGTATTTCTTGGTTGTTGTAAAATCGGTTTCGAAAGAGATTTAAGTAATTCTTCACTTCCGTGCATGTACAACCATTTTACATGATCTGGATTATATGTCAACATATTCCATAATACAGAATTTCGAGATATGTTTTGGAAAAAGTAGGTACTTCCTTGAATTTCTAAAGGAAAATTTGAAGTCTCATCACTTTTTTCTCCGACATTGATAGCAAAAATTGGTAAATACGGATCGATTTGAAGTGTATTTTTTTCTCTTGCCTGACGATTATATTTTTCAATGAAATTCTCTGTTTGTGTACCGGTTTCAAATGTTCGCACATTTGTTTGCGCACTTACATCTATATTGCTTTGTGCAACTGCTGTTTGTACAGATTGGCTTGTTCCCTTCTGTCTGATTTGAGTTTTTTGATCGGATGTTGTAACTTTATCAGTGTTGGTGGATACATTGTTTTTATTTTTCATCAAATCTTTACTGCATGCTTCGTAACCCATTTCGAATCCTTTGGTTATAAACTCATCCTCCCATTCCGTATCAGTTTGTGTATTTTGTAGATGCTTTTTCACTTTTTGGGGTTGCTCTTCTTTGGATTGCTTTTCAGGTTGCTCTTCTTTGGATTGCTTTTCAGGTTGCTCTTCTTTGGATTGCTTTTCAGGTTGCTCTTCTTTGGGTTTCTTTTCAGCTTGCTCTTTTTTGGGTTTCTTTTCAGCTTGCTCTTCTTTGGCTTGCTCTTCTTTGGCTTGCTCTTCTTTGGGTTGCTTTTCAGCTTGCTTCGGTGCTATTTTTTTCTTTCCTTTCTTCTTGTCGGATTCTGTGTCGGATTCTGTAAGAGATAAGTTTTTCATAATATCATTTATATCTATCGTCGGTTTGTACAACTTTTGGTATCTTTCCACAAACTTTTCTTTTGTTTCAAGTATCTGAAAAACATATTGTCCTGCATTATTTTTCAACTCTTTGAAATTTTTTATGTCTTCAAACAATTCTAATGTACGCTCCTCAAATAAAACAGTATTTGTATCTTGTAGCTTTATGAAAAACGGAATAATTTCATCGTAAATAACATTACTCAATAATGTAAGCAAAGGAATCTCACGAATCCATGGTGTATGTAAAGAATCCATATCGATACACATGGACTCTACTACGCAACTTGTATTCTTTTTTGTCATGGAACATGATAGAAACACATTCATCCCAACATGAGTAAACACATTCACATTTTTTCCTGAATTGTTCAGAAATGTCTGTAATTTATCCACGAAATCCGTCTCGTCTACATTTTGAGTGTATATGCATATGTTTGTACTAAATCTACCGAATGGAGAAGACATATGAGTGATTGGAAATCCGTACTCAGAACAGATATTTTTTATGTTTATTTCACCCAAATCTTCGGGACTGATTAGATGATAAACCTGATCTCCTAATGGACTGATCAAGCTCGTATAAACAGAACGATGTGACGGATCAATTTCAAAATACTTTGCAACAAAACTTTTCATTTGATTCCATTGTGTTACGATGTCTCCTGCACCTTCCCAATTTTTTACTTCTTCAAATTTGAAGTCTTCATTTAATATGATTCTGTATTTTTTATATTCTGTAAATTTAGAAGAATTTTCTTTCAAATGTTTTGTGTTTAGTTGTCCAATAGATTGTACGACTGATTTATGGATTCCTCTGATGTACTTTGCTTGTTTCACATATTGGATAACATTTTCCAAAATTACGCTCAAATACCTATTTTTTGCAATTATTTTGAATTCAAACTCGCCTAATTCCTCCATGACAAAATTTGTTTCGAAATCTAAATCATTTTTGTAAGTTGAGACCGGTCCTCTATCGGTCATTTTGAAATCACGCAACAGTGCAAGCTCTGGTTTGCTTTTAAGTAGATTTTTTCTTTCTATGGATTCTGATTTAAAAATAATTGGTTTAGTAAGAATATCGGGTTCAATATGTATGTATTTATAATCAAGTTCAGAAAAATGTTGAAACATTACGTGAAAAAGAACGATTTGAAGTACATGAGGATCAAGGCAAAAATCAGTACGATGAATGTAAGCATCACAATCAAAACTAATCTGTTTAATAAATAACGAATTTGATTCATGCTCTTCTAAATTACGTGTGATAAATCCCCAACAATAATATTCGATTTTATGGTGTAAAATTGGATCGGACATGACTATGATATTATACTCAGCAAATATTGATTGTACTTTTTCAATTTTTTTATCCAATATATTTTGAAATTCTCTATCAGTTGTATTTTCGTCTTTTACACCAACCAGGTATTGAACATATATTTTACTCACATTCGGTTCTGGATCATCTAAAAGCAGAACCACTGCTTCTGAAAAATTTCGTATTTTTAAAAATGTATCCATAGTTAAATTTAAAACCCTGAATTCATAAAAAGGTGGGATTTTGCCTTTGCAACTGACTGGATTCATATTAAAAAATTTTAATGTTTCTCCATCATACTTCAAGTTTGTAGGTGCTTCGGGTTGTGCAAAAGTAGGTTCGTATTCAAATTTCAGCCATAAATATAAACCCAACAGATTGCGCTCTAACAACTCTTGTTTTGATGAACAATCGACTTCCTCACTATTGTTATTCATTATGTTCTGTAATGGCGTAAAATCATGGTGTTTATTTAACAACCGAATAAACTGAGAAATCATATTTCTTAGTGGGACACATTTCCATGCAGATAAAAAATTCCTTTGAACAATCTTGATACGATCATTCATTTAATACTCTGATATAAAATTTTATTCCACATTTCATTGCGTGTATTGCTGGCAGTTTTAGCTATTTCGGATGCCGACTTGCCATCCATTTATTGTTGACTTAAATAAAAATGAGAGTGTTTTGGTTTTTGCTACTTCACATTTTTTCAACGCAAGCTAACATAACTGTAACCTGGGATACATTTTTAGGAACGAATAATAATTACTCTATCAGCACATCCGACCACATTCTGTTGAATTGGGGGAGCGGTCATAATGTATATTCGAAAAGTGGTTCATGCTTGCCTTTATCGTTGAACCCCAACGATTGGACAACAACTATATATGCAAATCATCCAAATCCAGGAGTGGTATCTGTTGTATCATTCCAAATAGTGACACCTGGTCTCTTTTGCATTGCGTGTACAGCACATCTTAATAGTATGCAATTCACAGTTCAAGTAATACAACAATCTTTTTCAATAATTATGCCTACTATTTATCCACCTCCGTTTCATCCTCCATCACCAATATTGCAAAGTCCTCCATACCCAAATCTACCTTTGCCGAGTTTTCCATCACCAGCTTTGCTGAGTCCTCCAAATCCACCATCACAGAGTCCTCCAAATCCACCATCACAGAGTCCTCCAAATTCACCATCACAGAGTCCTCCAAATCCACCATCACAGAGTCCTCCAAATCCACTATCACCAACTCACTTCATTTCTCCAAAATACGATTATTTATACTGGTTGATACCTATATTAGTGTTTCTGATACTTATGTGTAAACTGGTTTTGATAATTTGGCTACAACAAAAAAACTGAAAAAAAATTGAAATGGATGTGATTTCGCATGTTTACAAACAATATAATGTAGAAGAATCTATAGTGCAAAACAATGGATTTTTTAGCTTGAATTTAACAAAAGGCAGTGTTAAGAAAATAATAGATGTTTTACAATTGGATGACACAAAAGAGGAAGAGTTTGCATGGATAGGATGCGGTGATGCAAGAGAATTGTTATGCATAGCCACATTATATCCAAAGATGAAGTTTACAGCAATGGATATTAATAAAGATGCTATCAATATTGCAAAACAAAAGGCAAAACTTTTAAAATTGAATAATGTAAAAATTTTATACAAGAATGCCTTACATGAACAAACAAAATATACTCATGTATATTCAACTGCTCTTGCAGGAGATGATCTTTACAAACATCTGGCATGTTTATCAGAAAAATATCTTTGTATGTTAAGTCGTATGTGGACAAATGTAGAGGGTAATTTCGTTGATGAGCGAAAAGCACAAGTATGTATAAGTGGATCCGGAGAAAAGAAAACATTGATTCGAAAACAATTCAGGTGACCGGTTAAAAAATGAACTGTGTCTAGAAAATGGAGAGATTTGTGGAAATAATTTGTTGTGACGAAAGTCATTTGAAAAAGTTGGAAGATCGCATTTATGTATTGAATGTAATTTGTGGATTTCAAAAAGACGATAAAATTATGCAGCAAATATGCAAAATTCAGTCTACTTACAAAAAACATTTTCAAGTTAGGATTATGAGCATTATTAAACTTCAGGCAAGAGCTAGAGGTTGGATACTAAGACTTGACAAATTTCTATGTAACCGAGCCATCCAACTTATTCAAGAGCGTGCCAAAAAATACATTCAATTTAAAAAACAAACAAGATCAGCAACATTCATTCAAAAAACATTTCGTACCCATAATCTCAAAATTAAAATTTCCCCTAAAAAACTACGAGAATATATGATGAGCTATCATCAAGTGTGCAAAAAAAATGAACACTTGTCAAACATCATACTGAAAATGATACAAATGAACAGATTTGAATACCCTTAAAGTCGTTCTCATTTGTTCAATTCTAATCTTCGTTTAGCAAATTTGAATGGTACTTTCAAACATCATCGATGATTTCAATCCACGATGAACATGGTTTCATTCTCTTGATCTCCACATCATTATCTCTACTTACAAAAACTTTTACACACATTGATAATGCAGTTGAATTTGAATCATTGTAGGCATTGTAAACTAATAGACGTAAAATTACATTTTTTCCATTCACGATTTGTTCTGCAGCTTCTTCGACATTCCATTTCTTTACCATGGAATTGTATCCATTTCTCTCTAGATAATCTTTTATATGTAGAGATTTACTAAAATTTTGTATAGAATCATTCACAGGAATTGTATGATATGATCCTACTGTCATCATGATGTAAGCGAGGTGCATCCACATTTTTGAGTTACAAATATAATTTAATTTTTTTTTCCGAAACCTTTTCTCCGTAAGTCAAAAAAATTAAAAATATTTTTAAAAACAAAATGACAAACGACACAGGAACGAATATTGAAAACAAAATCGAAAAGATAAATAGCACCAACATTGTAAACGAGAAAATTCCATGTGTGCAAATAATGGACAAAGTTTTCAAAGGAGATGTATGGTTGTTGCCATTTTTCGCACAATCATTAATTTCATTCCTGTATGAAGATATGCCACAAAATACGAATCCACGAGTAATGGCACATCACGTTGCGACAAAGGGAGCATATGTGTTATCTGAAGCTATGAAAATGTCAAAAGAACAGGAAGTTGAAGAACAAAAAATAAAAGAACAACAAGAAAGAATAAAATTCGTACAACAAGAAGATCCAGTGCTTTTGATTGGGTTGTCATTTGCATGTGGAAGTTTCTTCCAAAGTGCAGAGTATATCAAATGTTTACTCTGTGCAACCTATATTTTCAAAACTTCTCAGTTTCATAAAAATATAAAGGATGTATTTTTTGTAAATGCACTCATATGTCTAACTTTCGCATACACATATTACTTTTATTAATTTATTTGCACCCGGATGTATTGAAATTATGGCATATGTTCAGATGGATTATTTAAGAGTTTTTTAAGGTCCGCGTCTGCTGATAATTTCCAATTTTTTTTTCGGATGGTAAAAGTTGAACTTTTTGAAGACTAACATTGCTGCAATCACACGATACGATTCGAAATACGATTTCGTACTGTAATTTTACGCCATATGTACTTGAGAAAGCATCGAACTTCAGAGTAAGATATTGCTACATCGGCAATATTGCCATAACTTCTTACATTTTGCGTATCATACGCCGAATAATCATATATTACACGACATACTACCTCTCTTCCATGACTCAAGACATTGTTTGTGGAAAAAATGTCCACACAACAAAGTTGATACTAGACTTGTATTTTCTATGTTGTCGAAACATATTGAATATACCGTCATTTGATCGATTTTTTTTTCAAGCAAAAAAAATAATGCATATAAGACCGCTAAAAATATCGAGATCTGGTGTAGGATTAGGCGCAGCCTCTCTTTTATTCGGATCTATAATGGATCAAGAACAAACTGAATTGCCTGAACCTACACTCATGTGTGAAGCATGGACGATGGCAATTATCAACTTGTTATTCATCGGTCCTAGTATTTACAGTGTCTTATCTCCTTTTACTTCTTCAAGAAAACCTTTTCGAAAATGTTTTGATTTCATGTCTATAGTGGGTGTCCATTCCTTCTTCTATTCTTTAATTCACAAATGTATGCACAAAATAAAAGCACTACGACCTATTCATAAAGTTCATCATAACTTTAAAGAAGTTGTGTTACCCACAGCTGCTAACGCGGTATCTGTTTGGGAGTTTTTGTTGGCCTATATGTTACCTTTTGTTCCAAGTATACTTCTATTGAAACCTGACAGTTCTTCGCTACTTTACTCAGCTTCATTTATTTCACTTATGAACATATTAATCCATTCTCCTAGCTTGAAGGACAAAGCATGGATACCAAATTTTGTTACACCACACATGCATTTGAATCATCACGAATTTCGGACTAGCAATTATTCTGCACCAACATTCATTTGGAAAATGCTTTAACGCAATTTTTTATGTTTGATAATTTTTAAATGTCGGCACCATCAGCATGGTTTTTTCAATACAAAATTAACGAGTTATGGATTCGTAATAATTGTTGTACAATAGATTGTAGTATGAGTCTTGAAAGTGAGGTTCGCACGTTGATGTTATCACCCACTATTCAAAATTTGCCTCTGAATTACTCACCACCTATTTTACCACCCCCTTTACCACCAAAACTACCACCTTCACCACCACCTTGAACGTCATTATTTTTTTCGAAATATATTTTCTTCATGACTCGTGATATACACAATACCAACGAGCGTAATCGTGATATACACGCTCTCCACGAGCGTAAGCGAAAAGAGCGAGAGAAGGAGTCGTTTCAAGCGTTGTCAAGTTTACTTAATCTCAAGAAATGTTCCAGGAGAAATATTATTGATGCGGCCATCAACGAAATTATAAGTTTAAGAAATGTGACATGTGAATCAAATATAAATGCACATGATCAGTCTTTAGAAGAAGATACACGAGAAAATACACAAGAGAGAACATACATTGATGACTCAGTAGATTACTTTTTGTCAAATCCACTTGATCAATATCTGGAGGCAATCAATTAAATATTTTTGAACTAAATGCGTTATTCCTTTTGCACACAAAACATCTACAAAGGATAAATGATTTCAGTAGATGAATTTTCGAATATGATTAAAAATTCGCTTTCTGTTATTCAAAATGTAAAAGTTTACGGCGAAATCGGCAAAATTACCAAATCATCAAAGCAGCATTTGTACTTTGATATTAAAAGTAAAACTTCGATTGTGAGTTGTGTAGCATGGGCTTCTTCTGGACTTGAATTAGAAAGCGGACAAGCAGAAGTAGTTGTTCGTAAAATGGATTTTTATTCACCTTATGGTAAATGTCAAGCAGTAGTATCAAATGTTGAACAATTGAAGGATGAAACCGCGCATATTGCAACCCAACGTGCCAAACTAATTGATAAATTACATTCAGAAGGAATAATTGATCGAGAGAAAAATCAAATTCCTGATGTTATTCAACACTTGGTTATCATAACTTCGCATGGCTCTGCAGCACATCATGACATGAAACATGGAATAAATGCACGTTGGCCAGATTTGAAAACAACTATAATTCATTCTAGTGTGCAAGGCCCAGATGCGTTAATAGAAATTCCTTTAGCATTTCAGAAAGCGATAAGTTTGAAGCCTGATGTTATCATATGTGGAAGAGGTGGTGGTTCTGAAACGGATTTGCAAGTATTCAACGACGAGAAAGTGATACTTCCTTTTATACACACGCATATACCAATCATTTCTGCGATCGGACATGAATCAGATCACAGTGTTTCTGATTTAGTTGCGGACATTAGGGCAAAAACACCCACTGCAGCTATAGAAATGGCAATAAAATATACAAAACAAGAACTCCTGGAAAAAATTAAGATGAAATTTGAAGAATTGCAGAAAGAAATCGAACACTTTATACATGAGTCAGAAAACAAAGTGAAAGACTCGCAAAAAAATTTGAACACTACAGTTAGTTTCAACCTAAATTACATGAACACATGTGCAAATAATAAAGAGATTTTCATGAAAGAAAGTATGGATAAAATATGGGAAAAGGGAGCTCTTTGCATCCAAGAAAAATATATGATTTTAAAGTATGATATGTTACAAATGTTTCATAAAAGAAACATGTGTGTCAAAACAAGTTTTGAAAATTTAAAACATGTCACTCAATCATGTATCACAAATAATGAACATACGAATTTACTAGCACAAAAAAATTTAGAAACATTCTCGCCACATCTTCCGCTGAAACGCGGATTTGCTTATGTGACGAAAAACGGGAATCTTGTAAAAAATATAGATGATTTGCAAGACAATGATGAGTTATGCGTTAATTTTATGCATGGAAATATAGATGTTATTGTCAAAAGATGTCGGAAGAAGTAAAATATAGCGATAGAATGCGCGAAGTTGAATCCATAATTACTAATATAAGATCATCGGATGATGTAGATGAAGCAATAAAATTGTTTGAAACTGGTTGTCTTCATCTTAAAGCGTGTAAAGAAAAAATTGAAGCGGCAAAAGGAAAATATGAAGAAATTCTATCCAAGCATGATATTTAACGATTATTATTTTTTTTTTACATATAAATGAGTAGTGATGAAGAGTATGATGAATCAGATGATGAAGCATTTAGTGCTACAGAACCAAATGCGTTAGAAATATACGATCAACAAGTGCAAAATATATACGGACATACACTTACGGATGGCCGTTTCGTTCTCCATTTAGTTAGTTCAGAATCAAATGATTTTGACAAAGCCTATGAAACTCTGCAAAAAGCGAATGATTTGGTGCAGTATCTGGAAGAAATTGGAGCTATCAGAGTCGGAAATATAAATATGCATGAAGTGTATAAATTTTGTGCTTCTCCACATAGCTACACACAATTTGACTACACAAATAATAGTTTGCCTTTTGAAATTATCGATAATTATAATTTAGCGTTTGTAGTGAATGACGATAGGTACACAATATGTGAACAACAAGATTTAGTGAATTTTGTGTGTGCTGCAGCACAGAATCCGAGACGTTGCTACGAAAGAAAATTAAGATTGACTGAAGTGGAGAATACGGATTCGTCAGTTGTTTTGAGTAAACAATTGATGCGCTTCTTATGCAAAAATGTAAATCGTTTGTTATCTTATGCTTTTGATAATTGTATGCAAACGATAGCTACACTCATTAATATGAATTGGGAAAGATTTCAAAAAAATACAGGACCGGATAAACTTGATTATATTGAAATACATGTAAGAACATTACCAAATGCGATAAATCCAGAATTAAGGCTTACTATTTCTAAGCAAGATCATATCACAATGTTACGAGGACCTCCATACAACTTTTCGGAGACTCTTGCTTATAAAAATACAAATGCAGAAGCATTTAGACCTTATGTAAAGCGCAGATTAAAAAATGAACTTATTGATCCAAATAAGAGACGTATGGAGTACATGGTCATGACAAATAACACAATACAATTTCATGTAGAAGCAGGAAGATTTTGAGTAGGCCACTTTTTTTTTATTAAATGCAATAAATGTCTAATAATGATCCATTCAATTGTGGTAATGTAACATGTGATAGTAATTCTAAAGTTGAAATACAAGATGGTCGTGGTTGTTGGCAATATAGTGTGAGTACACAAGGATATGATCCAGTTGATCCGGCGAATCTGCCAGATAGTCTTCTAAAACAGGATTTTACGAATAACGATGTTCCTTGGTACCCTTGTGATATTGCTCGTAAAAAAACTTGTCCTGACTACTTCAACCAAAGTAATTGGTCGAAATGTATAGATAACGGTTGTGATTTGATCTTAAATTCCTCCTCTAACGACGGTTCATTATTGAACGAACAAATTTATAAAAGAGCTTCCAATGGTGATTGGGGTGTACCCATTACAGACGTCCCTGACACTCACAAATGGATTACTCATTTATGCGTACCCAGAACTCACCGTGCACTTTCGTCAAGTCAACATGTTGATGTCGTTAGATTGAGTTCCACACCCACACCAACGCCCACACCCACGCCGACGCCAACGCCCACACCAACGCCCACACCAACGCCCACACCAACGCCCACACCAACGCCCACACCAAATGTCACACAGCTTAATACGGGGCTTGCATCTGAAATGGTTGCAAGCACAAAGTGTCCTTCTACAGAATTTATAAAATCATGCCCGTTTATAAATATACCACTTTTTGGCTGGGAGCCTTCTAATGTGACAGAAGCAGACGCAGCACATTTTTGCGGCGATGGAACAAAATGGCAAGATGGATTGTGTGTAAAGGATGACTCTGCTACATTGTGTGCAACGATAAATGTTGAAGCTGCTTGTAGTGGAAATTGTCAATGGGATACGAATCAATGTATTCCACTACCAAATAAAACAGATCTAGAAGTTGGAACTGAATGCAGCTTTATTTGCTTATATGGAAAGTGTTTTAATGATACTGGAATCAATCTGCACGATGATAGTGAAGCTGCATGTCTTTGTGATGTTGGTACCGTTTTTAATACCGATTTAAAGGCATGTACTGCTAATTCTCATTAAACAATCATGATTTTTTTTATCGCCGATAATAAAATGATATTGCTTTTCATATTTGTTCAAAGTGTCTTTGGTATAGCCCCTCCTGCCCCTCCTTATAGTGAAACCTTTGTAAGTATAAATTATGTGGTACATTTTTCCGATAATGTAACGCTAAATCCTTCTATGTTCTTAAGCGGTTTTAATACTTTGCTTCTCAATGACACAGTAACCACAATTTACGCACAACCTCCCATCGTACCTCCTGTTTTATATTTAATTATGACGAATAGAAACACACAACTGTCTTCTATCAACAATTTTACCCTTTTCAGTTTAAATATGAGTTATTTATCATCTGCTGTTAATTATAATGTTTCTTCGATTACATTCTTGTCACGAGATGTAAATGTTTTTCGACCATCGCCAGATGCTCCACCTTTTGCACCTATGCCTCCTTCACCTCCTAATCCTTATCCTCCGCCAATATCTCCTCCATCTCCGCCACACATCCCACCGAATTCACCATATATTGCACCTTCGAATGTTTCAACTGTTGGAATAGGTAATCTTTCACCACCTCCGATGAGTATGAATGATGATTCCATCATATGGATTGTGACTGCGTTTATGATTGGTATTGTTTGCTTTTGCGTTTTTATTGGATGGTGCGGTATTGTTATATTCAAATTCGCAAATAAAAACTCTGACTTTATTTACAAGATTCAATGGAAAAGGTATAATGTCGATATAATCAAAGAACCCAAACAACGAAAAACAAACCCTCAAACTGTGCCCAAGAAAGACAAAAAATACGCACATATTCAAGTCAGACATTAAATTCTCACACACTTACCATACACTAATTGAATATCAATCAAGCTGATAAAATTAAATGGGAAATGTCCAGTCGATGCATTTCGAACAACGGATACAGAAATATTATTATCGAGAGCACAACGTGTTGTGTTTATTATACATGATTCAAGCCATGCCCCTGCTAAAATTAAATGTGTTTTTTCCTTTATAATTTCTTTCAAATCTGGATTCATGAATGCATTCGTATATTTAACTTCAACCGTTTGTGTATCATCTGCATAAATCTTTTTTAATATATTCGTTTGATCATCCGGAACAAAAAAGGACCAATGACCTTTTAAATCTATGTGTTCTATAGGATTCTCTGGTTTTGTACGAATCCATCTTGTCAGCAAAACAGGAATTTCTTTTTTTTTCGCGACATCAATTAACTTGTTTAAATTTGTAATATGTTTTTCACTGTACAAGTTGGCATATGCATTTATAGGATCCATTATTAGAACCACACTGTTTTCTGGGAAAGAAACATATGGTGCTTTTATGATTGATACGATCGCATGGAATAGCTCCTTGATCAATATCCAAATGTTCGGTTTGTAACATTTCATATTTCTTTCTTAATAGACAAAAAATTTACGAAAAAAATTCACGATTACACGCAAATATTGTTACAATTATTACTAAGACACTGATCATCGTCCTTACATGACATTCCAAGTTCTTGATTTTGACACCAGTTCCACCTTTCATCAGCATGTGTTGCTATTTTTAAGTGTATTGCAATGTTTACGAGGCGCTGATAATTAAGTCATAGTTTTTCGACAGAAATCCAAACATCCATTCCGGGTTTAAATGAACAAATATTGTTCGAGAATATCCATTGAGTGTTTCCACTACAAATATGTAAACTATTTGTAGTTTTTTTTATTACAACCCCTACATGCGAAGATATATTATTTGTGGTTTTTGCATATAATTTTATTGTTTCGTCTATCGGAATATTTCGTGAAATTTGAATATCGTATGATTTGTATGGTGAAAATAAATCTGCATCATCTGTTTCTACAATCAATTCGTTCGAAAATATGAATTGCAAGTTATGAGTAGAATTTACGATTTTTACGACTTCAAAATGCATTATTGTTTGCAGCTGAATTTTTTTTTGCACTGCATAATTTTTTTTGTTGAAAATTTGGCCTGTAGAATTCCAGCGAGCTTCTTCAAAACTACAAATGTGTGTGTGACGCGATGTATTTTTTTTTTCATGATACGTTAATGGATAAGTTTACACAATTTTTTTCAAAACATTCACAGTTTATTGGAAGTGTTGGTATAGGTCTATGCATTACATTTATTTTTGTATTACTATCAATTATATTTATTGGTGGAAATAATGGACCTGTTTTAAATAGTAGTTTTATATTTCCTCCTCCTTTTTATCCTCCTTTTCCTCCTCCTTTCATGTTTCCTCCACATCTAGTATTTCCTCCTGCTCCACATCTAGTATTTCCTCCTCCAGTTGAGAGTTTGTATATTCATCCATCTATTCCTTCCCCACCCTCTTTTAGTATTTTGTCGGAAAATGCGACATTTCCTGTTTTGTTGAGTAATGGATTTTGGAGTTTACCGTCAAGTATAAATGAACTATACACATTGACACAACACGAATCTAATCAAAGCAGGAGAAGATTAAATGTTGCTTCTTATACAAATTCACCTGGGAAACCTGGGGCTCGTTCGTATAATAATCATGAATGGGAGTCCACATTTCCTGTAAATTTAAATATTTCCAATGGTTTACTTGAAATACCAAACGATGGAAAAGTTTATATTGTCACGAAATATCGAGATACACACGCAACAATAAATGCAAACAAGACAGCTGCAAAATTTTTAATACAATCGACATTTGGACCAACGAAAAATGAAATGTATAATTTATCATCTCGTATACAACACTTAGGATACAATGATGCATTAAAAGAATGGATAGAATCTCAAATTAGTTCACCTCTGTCTTTATTGAGAACCTACTACAGAGAACGAAGCAATCCAAGATCTCCTGGTCCAATGAATCAGGGACAAGTAACGAAACCTTGTGATATTGGTGCACGATATCATACATATGCATTCACGAGAACAGATCGTGGTAAACCTTTAGAAGTTCGTATTTCAAATAATCGTGTTGAATGTATTGTGGATGGTATCTTACGTACAAATATAACAAATGCACCAAGTTCTTTTGTAGCTGGTAATTTTACCATCATAGAAGTTGTAGAAAAATTAGGAGGTATTGTCGAATTAATAAATGCGAGTTCTGCAGAATCAGAAATAGAAAACTGTAATATTGAAGGAATTGATGTTCAATCGGGAACCTATGAAATGACATATTTAAAATCAGATGTAGCAATATTAAATAACTCTCATCAGTTATGTTCGAATAATATCACATTTCTGAGATTCAATAATACTATTCATGAATTCGATTTGTCTTTGAAATCATACAAAAACACATTGAATGAACCAGATCCGGTCTTAACAAAAAATAGAATATTTGAGAATGAAAATATTTGTCTGAATGCACCGGAAACTTTTGTGAATAGAGACACATGCAAGATTCAGAATTCCTGTACTCCGTTTACTTATTCATCAGCTCCCATGCATCTAAATAGTACAACATTCCACACATTTTATAGAATATCCAAACGATACATGTATCGAGTAGAAAATATTCCTGTACAAGATTTGGCATGTGCCTCTTCTGTATCAAGGTGGAAAATTCATTATAATCCATGCGCAAATGTCACAACACTCAATCAAACTATTAGACAGCTTATATTAGATGTCATAGAAAGTACAAATGACACGAATCCGTTTATAAGAGATTTATCTCTGACATGTCAAAATTCTGATATTCCATTACAAACTAAGATCAATAATGGATCTTTGTGTTATGAGCATGTTCATAAAGATCATCTAAATGTATATGATTTCACATTTTATACGGTTCGTTACGACGGTAATAATGCAGCTTTATCAAATGGTCGTCGTCATCCAATAAAGAAACCCGCCGAAACCAATACATTCATATTGGATGCAATGTATGAAAATGTATATTCGCGTTGGAGAAGAGATTCAAATGATGCGCTCATATACATTGGCCGCTACTTTGATGTGATCGATTTCAATGACCTATCAAATAGCATGAAAGATATCGATGTAGCTCAAATATTCAACTCGTCTATAGTAAGTGCGCCAAAACGTGATTTAATTGCGTGTGGTTCACCGGGTGAAGTCGAAAGCAATTCTTATTTAGATCACAAATACTTGAAATATCTGAATACAGAGAATTATAATGGGTTTTCAACCTTGTACAGAAGATACGCAACCAAACGCGGGCGAAGTGTGGTTTGGACGAATGTGGCACTGAAGTCTGTGGATCAATTACGCCAGAGAATGGCGTGGGCTTTAATCCAAACATATGTCGTCGGCTTTGATGCGACAAACCAAAACTTGATGGAACCTTGGCTAACATACATGGATATCTTAATTCGTAATGCATTCGGGAATCTCAAAACATTGTTGAAAGAAATATCGTTTTCGCCACTTATGTCTGCGTGGCTGACCTTTAGAAAGAACAAAGGATTTATAGCAAGTTCATCTTATCCGGACGAGAATTATGCACGTGAATTCATGCAACTCTTCACTATTGGTTTATGGAAATTGCATATGAATGGCACATACCAATTAAATGAACATGGTGAACGAATAGACACATATGATAATGAAAATATACGAGATTTTGCACGAATATGGACAGGCTTAGATTTACAACCGATACGAGGAAATATTGAAAGCTTTAACGCAAATAATGAAGTTGATCCTCTGCAAATTAATGCACAATGGCGAGATGCATTTCCAAAGCTTGATCTAAATAGTCATTACATAGGTGATTCATATCCGTTGTGCTTAGATTTGCCATCTCGACATTTCTTGAAACAAGGAGCGAAATACAAATTATCTGGTTACATCACAAAAGAGAGTTCTGTCATCTTGAAAAATTCTTCGCATGCATACAATTCATTCTGTAACCTAAATAATTCTCGTTGTCAATTCCATAAAAATTTGACTCTGACAAACAATATCGAATGTAATGATCTAGAAATTTGTTACGATGCTGATTACATTGCAATTAATGATACTGACGGAGATCTAGTGTATTATGAATACATACGACCTCCATGTGTTGAATTGACATTCTCAGATGTGTATTATCAAATCAAAGATAAGATTGCCGTTGATGAGATCATGTGTTCTGATCCGAGGTTTAGAGTTGCAGGAGCAGCTTGTTGTAATACAGGAATTAACGGAATGGAATACTGCGATCATCAATTACAGAGGTTCACATTTTATGACGCAATTGATACCTGTCTGAATAATAGTCTTGTGATCTGTGATTATTTCAAGAATTTGAATAATGCATGTGGATATAAACTCAAAATATTTTCATGGATGAATGATACATGTACCGCAAAAATTCAAGTTGAACTTGATGGGTCCGTTCATCTGATTTATAATGAAAGTGATGTAAGACATTACAAAGAATACTCAAATACTGCATTTAGAGTGCGATGGAATAATGCGTCGTTTCCTTCGTATCATTCTAATTGTAACAACGATTGTGTTGTTTTAGGTGAAACGTGTGTATGTGATGTTACTGTCCACTCCGAAAGAGTATACGATCTGTCATATATTCCACAATTGCAAGACATAGAAGATGAATTACGTATCGGAGCTTTCGAGCCAAATTCTACATACTCGTTATGTCATTTGCCACAATGTCTGAATCAATCGATAGAAATTTGGCTTAAAAATGGTATTGTTGATGAAGATACTATCTTTAAAGTGGTTAGAAACGCATCGTTTGTGTATTATCTTAAGAATACAAGAAATACTGTCAGTATACCTGGATCTAACTTTTCATTCCGAAATCCTCCTCATTTTGTGTCGTTTATTAAAACAGAGGCGACAAGTCGAGATGCAGAAAACGAAATTGATGCATTGATTCATCACATTTTCACACATCAAAATATGCCGCCTTTTATAGCCCACAAAATCATTCAAAGATTTACAACATCAAATCCAAGTCCACGCTATATAAAAGAAGTCGCAACTGCATTTTCTACAGGTACTTATAATGGAACCGTGTATTCTGGTGAATATGGTGATCTGCATGCTTTGATCGTTGCCGTGCTTTTAGATAGAGAAGCAAGGGATATTATTCTAGATGCTGACCCATCGCATGGTCAAATGAGAGAACCAGTAAATACTCTGATGCATATAATGAGATCTCTGGAATATGAATCGAGAGATAATAGAGAAATCGAATTTCATGATTTGGAAAACGACTTAGGACAAATGATATTCGATTCGCCTTCAGTTTTCAACTTTTTCACTCCGGAATATGAACCATTAGGAGCATTGCAAGAAATGGGTTTGGTTTCACCAGAATCTGAAATCAGAACTACACCAGCTATCATCAAATATTTAGGAGGTTTCATATCATTGATTCGATTTGGTCTGACGAAATGCAACGACGGATTCGGTAGCACTTTGTTAAAAAGCGAGTACCGATGCCAAAAAAATCTGAATATCGTTCCTAATTCAAGGACTACCGCAGATGGATGGCTAAACTATGAACCTGATAATATTTCAGATCCTAATCAGACAATTGAAGAATTGGATTTATTGTTGACAGGTGGACGATTAGATAATGTAACAAAAAATCTTATGCACAGTGCCTACTCAACGGATTTGTCTTATGCGGGCTTCCGGAAAGCACAAGAATTACTTTCTATTTCTGCCGAATTCCATACAACCAATAATAATGTGCTGACAGATAAAGAACCACCAACTTCAGAGGTTGTACAAAGTCAAAATCGATCCTATAAAGCAATAGTTGTCGTGTTCTTACACGGAGGATGTGATTCCTTCAACTTAATTGTTCCACATTCTGAATGTCATACACACGATATGTATGCCTCATATCATGAAAGAAGAGGCGGTACAAGTGCACTCGCTTTAGCCAAGGATGAAATTTTACAAATACGTGTACCGAATGGTTCGCAGCCATGTAATGTGTTTGGAATACATCCAGATTTGCCCATTTTAAGAGAACTCTATAACGACAGCGACGCTGCGTTCTTGCCTGGTATTGGTACGCTGGCAGAGCCGTATAACAAGAATAATATGAAACTCAAGAAAAAACCCTTTAGTTTGTTTTCTCATAATACACAGAGAACATGCGTCCAAAACGGATTTGCAGATTCTCTTTCGGCAAAAGGTGTCTTTGGAAGAATTTCGGATGTTCTGAAAAATCAACAATCACCTTACAAAACTTCGGTTTATTCAATTGCTGGAAATCAAAAAATTCTAGAAGGTAACTCTCCTCCCAAAATATTAGGAAAATCAGGAGTTGATCGATTCAATTATGACGATTTTGTCGAAAATATTCAAAATTTAAGCAAGTACAAATCCAGTTCAGAATTTGCCAACACATTTTACGATTCTATTCTAGAAGCTTTGAATGTGACCACAACAATGAATGAGAAACTATCGTATTCCAATGTCCAAACATCATTCCATCCACATAATTTTGGCCAACAATTGAAAAATGTTGCACGAGTAATTGATGTTCGTTCACAACTTGATTCCGAAAGAGATATGTTTTTCACGCAAATTGGCGGTTTTGATACGCATTCAAATATGAAAGAAGTAGTATCCGAAAAATTTTCAATCATCGAAGATTCTTTACGTGCATTCGTCACAGAAATGAAAAACAAGAGCGTTTGGGATGATATTGTGATTGTGACATTGTCCGACTTTGGGAGAACTCTTACGACAAACGGGAGAGGGAGCGATCACGGATGGGCGAGTAACATGGCAATTTTAGGAGGAAAGGTTAACGGATCACAGTTCTTCGGCACGTATTATGACAATTTAAATTATACGGATGAGAATGTGTACGCGACCAAGCGAGGAAGATTTATTCCTAAAATATCATACGAATCATTATGGAATGGTATTATTGAATGGTTCGGAGTGGATATGACATTTCGCGATTATGTTTTGCCAAATGCAAAGAATTTCGACAATTTATTCAGTTCTAATTTCATGTTCCAATCAAATTAGATTCATAAAATGTATAGTAAGAAAGTATGGGCAAACCTCAAGTTTCGAATTTTGGAAGATACAAAAACTATGCAGGTGTCATTTCAAAACCAAAACCTCAAAACAGTGGGTACATCATTGTAAGGGTTGAGAAGAAAAATTGTAACATGCATAGATTAATTGCTATGGCATTTAATTTGCCGAAACGAGAGGATCAAAATGAAGTGGACCATATTGATGGAAATCCGTCGAATAATCATCTTACCAACTTACGTTGGGCAAACCGAAGTGAACAAATGAAACATTCGTATGCAACAAATAAAAACCGTCGAAACAGCGCGACAAAACAATCAAAATCTGTTGAAGGACGGAAAATCGGCGAAAGCATATGGATAAAATATGTTTCCGTGAATGATGCAGCGAGGAAGTTTGATTTACATTCGGGCGCAATAGTTAACTGTTGTCGTAAGAAACAAAAACAAACTAATGGTTATGAATTCAGATATGCTGAGCAAAACGAACCGGAATTATTGGAAGGAGAAGTATGGAAACCGTATGAAAATATCTATGTATCATCATTTGGAAGATGTAGGAGTTGCCATGGTATAGTGTATACACCAACGCCGCAGCCAAGTAAATATGTGTATGTGATCGTTTGTGGCAAAATTCATGGAATGCATCGATTAATTGCTATGGCATTCAATTTGCCGAAACGAGAG
>Ga0160423_10000540_pt1 | contig 31112 bp, 21 predicted proteins | sample CRUFie14St8metaG_FD_108191 | JGI IMG/M metagenome (GOLD analysis project Ga0160423, IMG submission 108191) | Marine microbial communities from the Costa Rica Dome - CRUD Field 142mm St8 metaG | ecosystem: Environmental > Aquatic > Marine > Oceanic > Photic zone | place: Costa Rica: the Eastern...
CACACACACACTACAGCCTTCGGAGCGACGACCTTCGGAGCCGCTCCGAAGCCACTCGGGGGGTTTCCGTCAACCCCCTCCGTTGGGGTGGGGATGTTTGGCGCGACGCCCACGAGTCAGTTCGGCGCGAGCCCCCTCCCCGGCCAGCAGCAGCCTCAGGTCCAGATCACCCATTTGGCGACGCGGGACAGGAGGCCCGTCACCTACGGCACCAAGGTGGAGGACTTGGACGACGCCTCGAGAGCTCTGCTGCAGGAGCTGGAGAAGAAGGTGAAGCAGCACAGGGAGCACAAGAGGCAGCTAGAGACCTTCGAGAGGGTCCAGGCCACGGGCGCCGGGGGCAAGAAGCTCAGGGACGAGCTCGACATGGAAGTCCACGTCCTGTCGAAGAAGGTTCAGGTAAGCCGGCGTAGGGGCGAATCTCTCCGACACCGTGGAGCCATGCTGACGCGGAGTCGACCTCTTTCCATCTCTCTCTTTGGCATACCAGGGTCTGCTCAGCATGCTGAAGGCCGATAAGCAGAACCTCGACTCTCTGTACCAGGTTTGCCTGAAGCTGGTGAGGAGGACGGAGGCGCTCAGCAACGCTTCCCAGAGGCTGAAGCTGAGGCAGACGGCGATGCAGCAGGCGCAGGGGGCGTCGGGCTACGGGGCAGCCGCCGCGGCCAATCTCCCCGGCGACCTGGGGTTCCGGCCACCCGCCACGCCCTCGCCGTTCTTGTTGGAAGCCCTCGCCAACTTTGAGCTCGCGTTCGACCAGATGGGCCGGGTGGTGTCCGAGCTCGAGCAGCTGCACATGGGGGGTCACCGGTCTGGGGCCGGGGCGGTGGGTAGCGAGATCAGGGGTCTGTTGCTGAGGGGTTCCCAGGGAGCCAAGGAGGGCGAGGAGGTGGACCAGAGCATGTCCAAAATTCTGGACAACTTTGTGGTTTACTTCAACCACGTGCTGTCGCAGTACAGCAAGGTGAGCGCCAGGCTCCACGAGGCGAAGAAGGACTTCAACAAGAGGCAGAAGGGCCACGGTGTGGACAGGGACTACTTTGCGGAGGCGGACAGGAAGGCCGTGGCAGCGGAAGAGCGCCTTAGGAAGGAGGCAGAGCAGAAGAAGCAGCAGCAGATGGCAGCAGTGAACCCTCAGCAGCCGCCTCAGCAGCCGCCTCAGCAGCTGCAGCAGCAGCAGCAGCCGTCGCTAGGACTCGGCTTTGGGGCCCCGGCGGCGACGCCAGGCCTGTTCAGCACCCCGCAGGCCACCCCAGCGCTCGGTCAGTCGGCCTCTCTCTTCTCACCCTCGACCTTTGGCGCCCAGCCGGCGGCGACCCCGGGGCTCTTTGGAGCCCCGCAGCCTGCCAACCCTCTCGGGGCGACGTCCTTTGGCCAGAGCGGCGCCTTTGGCGCTGGCCCAGCGGGGTCCGGCAGCAAGAGCAAGAGTAAGAGCAAGCGGGGAAAGTGATTCTTCTCTCTGTCGCTTTGGATTACAAGTACGATAATGAGAAAGATTTTTTGTCTCGGCGAGAGCGCTCAGAACCCGAGCCCCCCACACTTCTGCAGTGCGGCGGCCCCCCTCTCCTGCCACTCCTGCCTCGAGATCCAAAAGTCGTCCCTGTCCTTCATGATGTCCGCCAGCACCGCCCCTCCAAGGAAGACCATGTGCTTCCTGCGTGGCGGGTCCTCTATATGAAGCGCGCTCTTCAGTTTTTTCATTCCCTCCTTGTTGCCCTTGAGCACCCTTTGCAGGTAGAGCCGCTTAATCTCCCTCTCCAGCCTCGTCGGGAACCCTGGGTACATGCTGCTTCCGCCGCTCAGCACGATATTCGAGTACATATCCATCCTGTTGTCGATGTCCATGTCCTGGATGCAGTTGAAGATCTGCTCGTGCAGCCCAACGCCGTCCGCCTCGTCGATCAGGCTGGGCTTGAACATGACCTCGGGTGCCATGAACCTCTCCGCCCTGACCTTGATCGTCCTGCCATCCGGCAGGGTGTACTCCTTGACCAAAACTGTCGTGTTCCTCGCCAGCATCAGCTCCTTCTCGTAGTCATACGAGACGTAGCACAGTTTCTCCTTCATCTGCCTCACCGTGTCGAAATCAGCGGTCCTGTTGAAGTTGTACCCCTGGAGCCTGAGGAGGTCGCACAGGTACGTCGTGCAGTGCCTTCCCGCCACGTTCAGCCGCTTGGTGTGCTGAGGGAAGGCGTACCCATCCTTGACCGGGATGGCGTGGCTCACGCCGTCCCCAGAGTCCACAACGAGGCCAGTAAGGAGCCCCTGGGCGTACAGGGTGAGCACGGCCTGAACCTGGATGTACACGTGGCCGAAGTCGTAGGTCTCGAACATGGTCTCCACCATCTTCTCTCTGTTCTTTACGGGGTTGAGCGGGGGGTCCGTCAGCAGGATCTTGCACTCCCTCGGGTCGACCTTGAGGGCGTCCTTGAAGGTGTGGTCCCAGATGTGGTGCATATCGTCCCAGCTCTGGATCATTCCGTTCGAGATCGGGTAGGTGACCTCGAGGTTGTGTCTGAGCCTGGCGCACTCGTCGCCGACCACGATGTCCCCGATCTCCTCGTCGTTAAAGGCCTCCTCGAACCGCAGCAGAGGTCTGCCGACCATACAAGGAAAGTGTGCCCTCGGGAAGTTGTCGCCGGCGAAACCGCACTTGACGTAACCCGTTCCATTATCGCACACGACGGTCTTCGACCTCAGCTCTTCGACCGTCATCTCTGCTCTCTCTCTCTCTGTCTATGTCTATTCCCACCCGCACCTGAGCGAGGGTTCCTTGAGGGCACTGCAGCCAAACAAGAAAACACACAAGTTGTCCTTTCTTCTTTCTACTTTGTCTCAGCAGCGGCGATCCATGACCAGGGCGCGTCCTCCGCGCACCCCAAGCACCAGGTGGTCGAGGCCCCGCCCTCTTCTTCACTCACTGCCTTCCTCGTTTGCTTTCCCGCCGCGCCTTTGGACGCGCCTCCCCTACTCGGCCAGCTCAACCAGCCCTGAAATCGTAAAGGACCCTTTGCGCCGGAGATTTCCGTGGAAAAGTGGAAAATCGGCCCCGAGACGAATCTCGATCGTTGATCCCATGGGTAGGATCCTGAGGAGCAGAGCAGAGACAGAGACAGAGAGAGAAGGGGAAGGGCTTGCTACCATGTTCGGTTCCAGGAGAGCACACTTCGTGGCGGCCGTCGTGGTCGTCGTCTCGTTCGCGCTTGCGGTCGTGGCTGGCGCCGCGAGGCCGTCCCGTGAGCTCCTGGTGACGGGGGCCGCGCACCAGAACTCCAGGCTCGACAACTTCAAGGAGAGGGTGAAGGCCAAGGAGATCGAGGATGTGTTGGACGACATCGAGGCGGCTGAGGAAGTCGAAGAGGAAGCCGAGCTCGCGGAGGAGCTCGGCATCGCGACCGAGGAGGAGGGAGAGGCAGAGGGAGAGGGAGACTTTGAGGTTGCCGAGGAGGGCGCCGAGGGGGAGGAGGAAGAGGAAGAGGTGGAGGTTGTAGAAGAGGCGGAGGTCGTGGACGACGAGGTGGGTGGCGCGGACGAGTATATCGACGAGGAGGACGAGGCCGGCGAGGCCGCCAACCACATGATCGAGGCTGACGAGCTGGAGGCCGCGGAGCTTGCCGCCGATGAGGACGAGGACATCTTGGAGGGCGAGGGGGCCATCAACGAGCACGGCGACGACGTGGAGGACGAGGGCATCGTCGTCGAGGAGGACGTCGACGCTGTCGCGGAGGTAGAGGTTTCGGAGGAGGAAGGGTCCACCGACCACGATTGGGTCGCGGAGGTCGACGCGGCCAACCAAGATGAGGACTACGAGGAGAACGTGGCCTGAAAATGACGAGATCTTTGGTGATGGCAGCCTTGTTAAGTTTTCGTCAAGTACAAAATTAAGACCAGATATCTCTGACGTACCTCCCCTGCTTCTGCATGATCTGCAGGTACGCCGTGGCGGCGGCTCTCTTCAGCCCCCCGTGCTCACACAAAATCTCCTCAAGCTTTGCGTGGACGTCCTTGGCCATGTGCTGGCCGTCACCGCAGACGAAGATAAAGGCGTCCTCGTTCAGGATAAGGTTCGACAGCCTAGTTCCTGACTCACCCATCTTGTCCTGTACGTAAACCTTCTCCTCCTGCTCCCTGGAGAACGCGCAGTCCAGCGTGGTCAGAACGCCCGACTCCACGAAAGCGTCGAACTCGTCGAGATAGATCGCGTCCTTTGTCCGTTCCCGGCAGCCAAAGAAAAGCCAGCTCTCCCCGACGGCCCCCTCGCCCCCCTGCAAGCTCAGGAGATATTTCCTGTGGTGGACGAAACCCCGGAACGGGGAGACCCCGGTGCCTGGGCCAATCATGACCACCGGCCTCACTGCGTCCTCAGGGTGGTGGAAGTCCTTGGAGGGCTTCGGGAAGATGGGGACCTCGCAGGACTCCCCCGACGCCACGGCGTCGGCGATCCCCGCCAGCCAGTTCGTGGCAACCCCGCGGCGGGTCCTCCCCCCACCGGTCTCGAATTCGACAACGCTGAAGGCGAAGTGAATCGAACCTCCGTGGGCGTGAGGGCACGAGCTCACAGAGTACTCCCTCGGCGCGAGCGCGGGCAGGAACTCGACGAGGTCCTCCACCTTCGGCCGGCACGACGGGTAGGCCCGAAGCAGATCCAGCAGGTTCGGCTGGGCCTCGAGGATCTCCTTCTTGTACCTGGGCTTGCCCTCCGCGGAGCAAATCAGGAGCAAGTCGTCCTTCTCCTTCACGTCGTCGCAGGACTCGGCGAGAAGCCTGATGAGGGACTTCTTCGCCGGCGTCGTCAGGTCGCAGTGGCGGGAGAGCGCGGCCCTCACGGAGCAAGGCGCCCGGATCGAGTTCACGGCCTCGCTCGCCTCGAAGACCCTCGACCCATCCGCTCCCAGCCTCTGCAGAAGGTCGTCAACCAGATTCGGGTCGTTGACCGGCAGAACCCCAAAGGCGTCGCCGGGCTTGTACTCGATGTTGCTGCCGTCGATCGAGAGCTCCATGTGCACGATCTGCTTGCCGTACCCCTCGGGCGTCACCCTCCTTGCCGCTTTGACCTTGGCCAGAAAAGGTCGCTCCTGTGTGTATGACCCCTCCGCATTGTGGTGCCCCCCCAAGACCACCCCGATCGCCTGCCCCCCCTCGTCCACATCCTCCTGCCACGAGAAGGTCACCCGCCGGGGCAGCAGCGCCGGCAGGCCCTTGAACTTGGGCGGGGGCTTCGACTCCGCCGCCTCCACCGACGCCATGGCCTCCGATCCCCCCGCCGTCGCCGCCCTGTACTCTTTGAGCACGGCCTCCAGCGCCCCCTCGGTCCACTTCTCCACGGTCTCCTCCAGCCCGTCCACCTCGTCAGCCTCGGCGTTCCAGTAGATGCACTCCGCGCCCAGGCCCTCGAACTTCTTCCTCATGTTTCTCGGCACGGCCATGAAACGTGTGTAGTTCGAGTCCCCAAGTCCCAAGCACGTGTACCTCACGCCCTTGAGCTCCTCCTTCTTCTTGCGGAGCATCTTGGCGTAAAAGGAGGCGGTGTTGTCGGGCGGGTCACCGTCTCCCGTGGACGCCGCCACGAAGGCGACGACGGGGAACGTATCGGGCTTAAGGGAGTCAATGTCGACGTCATTGAAAGCAGACAGAACGGCTAGCTTGGGCGTCCCGGTCTTTTCCACGATCTGGGCGTGGAGGGCCTTGGCGATCTCCTGCGCGGTGCCCGTCTGGCTCGCGAACGCGACGAGGATCTTCTTGTCCGGGTTCTCTGCCTTTGCCCTAGCAGCCTTCTGTTCTCTCATCTTTCGCAGAAGGGCCACCCCGCCGGTGAGCGGCGGTGCGCTCCCTCCCTCAACGACGGCGGACGCCGCGACGGACGGGCTCGGCTTCTTCTCCGCCACCGGCTTTACCGCGACCTCATTCTTCTCCTCGGACTTGTCCGTGTCGACCACGAGACCCTTGGCCTTTTCCTGCGGGACAGCCAGGGGTTTCTGGGGCTGTGACAAAAAGTAGTAGGCGAGGGCGAGAGGCGCCAACACGGGCAGCGCGAAGCATGCCAGTGGGAACCCGAGGAGGGCGACCGCAACGGAGGCCGCCGTGTTCCGCCGCAGGAACTCGAGGACCTCGTCGGTCGACCATACCATCGCTCCTCCTCCACGCTTCGCCACCATCGCCGTCGTCGATCAGGATCTGGCCGCGCGCGCCTTCTGCTGCTTGATGCTCGTCACCTCACAGGATCGGATTCGATCAACATTTCTGTGCGGAAATCTTCTCGGTTTCGTTTCCTGGCAAGAGCCGTTGCTTTCGGAAGGAAAATGACGGGAACCGTTGGGGCCGCGATCGCATTTTTTCGTCTCGTTTCTTGGAAAGTGTGGGGCCCCTCGAGAGTAGATTTTCCTTGTTGAGCGACCCCACGTCGCTTCGCACGCCCCATAACGGACAGATCGCGAAAAAAAAGACAGACCAGTTGTGCGGGAGGGGAAAGAGAGGTAGAGTAGACTTGCGCAGAGCGATCGGCGGTCGACCCCCGAGGGAGGTGACAAGGAACTGAGTTAGAGGGACTGATCGACGAGGCAACGACCACGGTGGGCGACGACGGAGCGGACCGCGAGTGAGATCGGGACCGGGTGTTCCCAAAACCGCGCACGAGCTTAGCGTTCGTTAGCTTGGTTGGATTGCGACCAGTGGGGCGGCGAAGCGGCTTGAAACCTTCGGAGCTAGGCGGCCTCGAGGAGAAACGGGACGAGCACGGCGGGGAAGGACAGCGCGAACGAGGCACACGGGACCGCGCAGCAAGATGAGTCGCATGGACAGGGAGATCCTCTCCAAGTTCGAGATCCAGAAGTTTTTGGGAAAGGGGAGCTATGGCTCGGTGTAAGTTCAAAGAGAGGAAAGGCGCCGTCTTTGGCGCGAGCGCAATCCTACAACGCGCGGAAGGACCACGAAGGCTGACCCCACGCAATTCTCTTTTTCCTTCCGCGCAACGCAGGTTTCGAGTCAGGCGCATCTCGGACGGCAGGATCTACGCCCTCAAGGAGACGAACGTTAGGCACATGTCCCACGAGGAGAGGGCCGAGGCCGTGAACGAGATCCGTCTGCAGGCCTCCGTCAGGCACCCAAACGTCACCAGCTACCGCGAGGCCTTCCTTGACGGGCAGCGCCTGTGCATCGTGATGGAGTACGCTCCGTATGGAGACCTTCAGAGGTGCATCAGGAAGCGCGAGGCGCACCGCAAGCCCTTCCCCGAGGACCTCGTGTGGTCGTACTTCATCCAGGTCTGCATGGGAATCAGAGAGCTGCACCACAGGAACATCATCCACAGGGACATCAAGGCCGCCAACATTCTCAGGACGAGCCCGGTGATCGTCAAGGTGGGGGACTTGGGCATCGCCAAGCTCCTCAAGGGCGCCATGGCGCGCACCCAGATCGGCACCCCGCACTACATGCCCCCCGAGGTGTGGAAGAGCAGGCCGTACTCCTTCTCCTCGGACGTCTGGTCCTTGGGCTGCCTGTTGTACGAGCTGGTCACCTTGAGAGTGCCTTTCGAGGCCAGGTCTCTCGCCGAGCTCAGGTTCAAGGTCATCAGGGGGAAGTACAACACCGTGCCCCGCCACTACAGCAAGGACCTGAGCAGGATGATCGAGATGCTCCTCAAGACCGACGCCAAGAACAGGCCATCCTTGGAGCAGATTCTTGCGCACCCCCTGGTCGCTGAGAAGATGCACCTGGTGCCGGAGGAGATCCGCTCCCAGGACAACCTGCAGAAGTCCGTGGACTCCGCGATGCTGCTGGACACGATCAAGGTGCCCAAGAACATCAGGCTGCTGAAGAAGAGGCTGCCACTGCCATACTACCCCCACGACAGGCCCAGCCCGGAGGACGGGGACACGGTGTACTCCCTGCCGGGCAGCTTGGACCGACTGAACTCGGCGGCGCCCTCCACTGTGGCGTCCGGGCCCACCGCCTCCACCTCGCCGGAGATCAGGCAGAAGAGCAAGAGCAGGCAGGAGGGCCTTCAGAACCTCAAGGCGAGGGTTAGGCAGAGCTCCAACTCTCCCCCCATGAGGGCCGGACGGGCTCAGGCCGAGCCCGCAAAGAGGCAGCCAAGGAAGAGGGCAGACACCAGGAACAGCGTGGTGTCCAAGTCCCACTCCCAGCTGGACTCGAAGCCGATGGGCAGGAGGCCCTCGGAGTTCAACAGGAGGGCCCCGAGGAGGCAGAACAGGGTCTCCAGGAGCGAGGACAACCTGAACTTGAAGAAGATGGCGGGGAGGCTCGAGACCGTCTCGGAGTCCACGAACTCGAGTCAGGGATCGGACGTGTCCTACTTGGACCTCCACAACTACAAGAAGAAGAATGAGGTCTGCCTGCCGCCCATCGAGGAGCACAGGGTGCAGCAGCGCGGCCCGAGGGTCGGCAACAGGAAAAGGATCATGGCGCCGCCCTCTGAGTTCTTCAGGTGCTGATCCGCTCCGAAAGGTGCCTCGCCTTTGTATACTATTCTTTCAACTTATTGTGCAATATTGGGGCGGCCTCCTTGTTTGGGGGGAGGGAGGCCGAATTGGTATGAACAGACAATCTGGATGAAATCCTATCACTTATCACCTTTTTATTCTGTTTCGCGCCCACCTACTCAACGACCAGGATGTTGTTGGACGAAACGGGGTCTGACCCGGACGTGGGCCACTCTGGCATCAGCTGCCACCGCCCGTCCACCAAAAACTTCACCTCGTACACCCCCGGCCTGAGAAGGACCTCACCCGAGAACTCCGCGATCCCCCCGCCCGCATAGTCGTGGTCGGGGGAGAGCTGCTCCCCGTTAGTCCAGCCGTCAAAAGATCCCATCAGCTTGACGTCTTGCGCGGAACCGAGCCAGGATATGGAGATCGGCTTCTTCCGCGACAGGGACAGGGACTCCGACTCGTCCGCGAGCGCCTTCGCCAGGTCCTCCACGCACGACTCGAGAATGCGAAGGCGGTCGTCCACGAGGGCCCTCCCCTCGCCACTGTCCCCGCCTCTGTCCAGCTGCGCCATGACCCCCTCCCTTAGCTCCCGCGTGGTCCTCAGCACGTGACCAAAGCCCTCCTCGATCGCCCCGAGCTTGTCATGGTGCGACGCGATCTCCTCGTCGCGCTTCAGAAGGTCCACCTCCAAGTGCCTCACGTAGCGGTTGGTGTCGCTCAGGCGCGTGCTCAGCTGCCTCCTCACCTCGGCGACCTGAGCGTAGAGCTCCTCTTTGGACAGAAGGTCGAGGGCGCTCTTGGGGGGTTTGCCTGGACCGCCGGGGAGGGGAGAGATCGAACCCGACGGCCCGCCATGGTGCGGCGCGGGGGCCGCTGGAAGGTCATACTTCAGTGCCAGGCCCCTCCTCCTTCGCTGCTCCTCAACCTCCTTTCTCACGGACTCGAGCTCTTTCAAGACATCCTCCCGCGCAGGAGTCTTGATCTTCTTCTTGGCCCTCCCGCCGCGCCGGGACGCCCCCGCGGAGGTGTCCCTCCGGCTCGTCGAGGCCCCCGCGGCCGACCCCCTCCTCAACCACCCTTGCATTGCCTTGCTGCCTCGCGTCGCAATGGAGGCATTTCATCCAGGAGCGCGGGAATCTGTCCCCAAGAAACAGAAAAAAAGTAACGCGTGCCCCCAATAGCGCACGAGAGAGTCGACCCCGACCAGCTGGGGAACGACGGGGTGGCGAGCCGTGAAGACAGCCCTTCGCAAAGACAGCCGGTCGGGAGATCTGATCCTGATCGTGACAGAAGTCTAACAGATAGGTACTACATTTGGCGCACCCTCTCCTCTAGGCGATGTAGAGGCTGTTGGCGAAGACGATCCCCCTCTGGATGCTCTCGGAGGCCTGGGCGAACTTCTCCGCCAGGCCCTGGTCGCCGATCGCCGATGAGGCCTCCCGGAGCTGCCCCAGGAGCTCGTTCAGCCTCCTCATGGCGCGGATGATGCTTCCCTCAAATACGTCCGTCTCCTCGCAGATCTCGGAGAACTTCTTGCCCTTGGACCATCCGTACGAGACGTTGACCAGGGTGCTCTTGAAGGAGTCCACGTACTCCTCCTCGTCGACGTCCAGGCCGCACTCGTTGGACACCCTCGCGATGTGCGCCGCCGTGTCCCTCAAAAACGCGAGCGGGGCCCTGAGCGAGGGCTCCAGGTCGGGCTGGGACTGCGTCCGCTCCACCGGGACGAGGCACGACGTGATGCCGACGACCTGGTGAGCGTCGAGGTCGGTGAAGCAGCCCTCGAGCATCAGCTCTGACGCGAGGAGCTCGTCGGCGGTGTCCACCTCGCACGCCGCCCTCCCCTTGAGCTGCAGAACCCCGGCGTCGTCGATGTGGCCTAGCTTCCGTAGCACGGCGGACCTCAGGTCGATCTCCCGATTGAAGACCGTGACCTGCGAGTCTTTTATCTTCTGCTCGAGCTTGGCGATCTCCCCGCGGATCTCGAGCTTTCTGGACACCTCCCCCAGCTCGTGGTGGTTCATTACGCGCGCCTTGCGTCCCTTCGCCGCCTGCATCGCCTGGCCCTTCTTCGCCGTGATGTCGAACCACAGGTCGTCCTTGTCCTGCAGGCCCATGTCTCTCGCGGGGTGGAGGAGGGGCAAGTCACCGTACTTCTTCACGATGCTCGCGATGGTGGTCTGCACCTTCTTCCTGCCCGAGTCATCCCTCAGATTCCTGGGCAGGCCAACCCTGAGTGAGCTGACCTCGGCGAGGCACGAGCAGGACACCGGCAAGACGAGAGCCTCCACCTCGGGGTCCCTGGCCGACCGGGCCGGCGCGGGCTCTCCCCCCTCCGCCCTGGCGCAGGGGAGCATCACGTCGCACACGTGGTCGCCGCTGGGCCTCGAGGACTCGCGCCGGCGCGTCCTGCGGAAGGCGGAGATGAGGATCCCCCAGCCCCAGTCCGTGGTGCCGTCCACCACGTGGACCAGCCTGCCCGGGCACAAGAAGGTAAAGCAAGTCTCCGACCGCAGGAGGGCGTCCGTGAGGTCGAGCCTAAGGCCCTGCAGCTCAGCGAGGTGCTTCAAACCCTTGTCCATCTTGTCAACCTGTACTTCAAGCCCTTGTTCATCTTTGCAGAGCGACGAGGACTCCTCCCTTAGGGCCTCGGCCTCCCTCCTCATCGCCGGCACGGTCACCTGGTGCTGGTACTGGTGGAAGCTCCTCTCTATGGTCTTCTCCTGCTCGGCCGTGCCGTCCTGCCTCCTGAGCAGGTTGAGCAGTGTGTAATACGTGAGCTTGTAGTTGGACAGCAGGGGCAGGGGCTTCCCCGAGATGATGTTCGAGCACACCTTCTCGTCCATGTCCTTGTCGATCATCATGATCGCGTTGCCCTGAAGGTCCTTTCCCCTCCTCCCCGCGCGGCCACTCATCTGGATGTACTCGCCGCTTGCCATGAAGCGGTTGGACTCCCCATCCCACTTTCGCATGGCGGTAAAGATCACCGTCTTTGCGGGCATGTTAAGGCCCATCGCGAAGGTCTCTGTGGCGAACAGGATCTTGATGAGCTGCTCCTGGAACAAGATCTCGATCAGCTCCTTCAGGATCGGCAGCAGGCCGCCGTGGTGGATCCCTATCCCCTTCTTCAGCAGGGGCAGCATGTGCTCGATGGCCCCGAGGGTCCTGTCCTCCTCGCTCAGGCACATGAGCGCCTGCCTGTACACGTCCTCGATTTGTTCCTTCTCGTCGTCGTCCGTGAAGTCGAGCTTCGAGATCTTGAGCGCGCTCTCCTCGCATTGCCTGCGGCTGAAGCTGAAGACGATAATGGGAAGGTCATCCATGTCCTTTACCGTCTTCACCAGCCTAAAGAGGTCCTGCTCCCCACCCACCGAGCCCTTGGGCTTCGCACCCCTGCCGTTCTGCCTCGCACCCTCTCCGCCCTGGCCCTTCTCGTCGCCGTTGTTGTCCCCGAAGGTCCGCATCAGCGCGTGGAAGGAGTCGCTCTTGAAGTTGCCAAACTCGTCGCAAAGAAGGTGCATCCCCGCCCCTCCCTTCGGGAACCCAAAGTGCCGCAGCGGGACAGGCCTCTGGTCTGTGTAGACTACGTGGCAGGGCTCCCCTCTGAGCTTGGCGACCCACCCTGCAAACTCGGCGGCGTTGGAGAGCGTGGCAGACAGGAAGACCATCTTCACCTTGGGGGGCAAAAAGATGATGCTCTCCTCCCACACCACCCCCCTCTCCTTGTCCTTCATGTAGTGAACCTCGTCGAAGATCACCCAAGCGACCTCGCGCATCGTGTCGCTTCCCTTGTAGATCATCGACCGCATGATCTCCGTCGTCATCACTATGCAAGTGGAGTTCTGCCCGATGCTGTTGTCGCCGGTCATCAGGCCAACGTCTCCGTCGAACTCCTCCCCCAGCTCCCGGTACTTTTGGTTCGACAGCGCCTTCAGGGGCGACGTGTACACGACCCTCTGGTTGTCCCTAAACGCCATCGCGATGGCGTACTCCGCCACTGCGGTCTTGCCCGCGCTAGTATGGGCCGCCACCATCACGTTTTCCCGCCGTTCCAAACAGGCCACGGACTTCTCCTGAAAGTTGTCGAGCTCGAACGGGTACTTCCTGGCCATCTCCCCGGTCCACTTGGGTTGGTCTAGCGTCCCATGGACCTCCTCGTCGAGTTCCCGCGAGCGTTTCTTCTTCTTCACCTTTTTCTTGAACTCTCCCTCCTCCTCCTCCTCCTCGGGAGGGAGGCAACAGTAGTGGTGGCACGGGTTCTTCTTCGCGGCCTGGGCCGCTGGGCTCGCAGGCGTCGCAGGCGCCATGGGACCCGAGGTCGAGGTCCCCGGCGCATCGTCGTCCACCAGCGCGACCATCCCTTCGCTCAGCAGCCGCCCGCTCACCACCATGATCTGGGCTCGCTCGTCGAGCAGGCTTCCTGGAAAACTTTTGCATTCGCGATCGGGCCAGCCAGATCTCGAGCATGCGCTGCAGGCTGTCGCTGCTGGAATCGGGACACCTCCAGCTCGATGAGAGAAGCATGGCAGAGGGAGACGCCGCGTCAAAGGTGCGTTGTCGAGACAAGCGGGAGGAGGAGTGCGCGAACTTTCAAGTTTTGGGCAAGCTACCTCCCGAGCTTTGGCAGAAGATCACGGACGGACTTGAGAGCGACGACCTGTTCGCCTTTGCCATGACCTGCAGGTTCTTCCGAGAGAAGCAGAAGGGGCTGACCTGGTGCGACAGTCTGCGAACGAGGGCGTCTCGAGCTCTGGAGCGCGTCGACGTTGGGGTCCGAGAGGGTCGACTGGACTTCCTCAAGTTTATCTTTTTAGAGGGCGGGCCCTATCGCAAGGATTTTGGAACGCAGGACACCTACTGCACGGTCGCGGCGCGGAACAACGATCTCGGTACCCTAAAGTGGTTGAGGAGCTGTGAGCCGCCCTGCGAATGGGAGGAGGAGACTTTGACAGCCGCGGCCGAGGGCGGCCACATTGGCGTGCTTGAGTGGTTGAGAAGTTGTGAACCACCCTGCCCGTGGTACGACTCGGGGTGGACTTGCTCCGCTGCCGCCAGAGCCGGGCAACTAGACGCCCTCAAGTGGCTCAGGGCAATGGGATGCCCATGGGCTGAAGATGGCGAGACCTGCGCGATGGCCGCGGAGCAAGGGAGGAACGAGGTGCTGCGGTGGCTGCGAGAAGACCAGCCCATACCCTGCCCATACGGCGAGTGGGGCTTCACCGTGAACGAGGCCGCGGACAATGGCCATCTGGAGACGCTCAAATTGCTTCGGAGTCTGGACCCCCCGTGCCCGTGGAATGCTCAAGGTCACACGTGCACATTGGCCGCCAGGGGAGGCCACCGTGATGTGTTGGCGTGGCTGAGAGCAAGTGGCTGCCCTTGGAGGAGATCCGTTTGCAGGAGCGAGGCCCTCACAAAGGGACACCTACACGTCATACATTGGATCGACCGTACAGAGGACGAGAGCGACGCTGAGTAAGGCTCTGCTACATTTTTTTACATTAGCTGTCTGCTACTCAAAGCAGTCGATGGCTCCAACGATCTCCTCCTGGACCCTCTTCACGAGCTCCTCGTCCCTCGAGATCACCACCAGCTTGGTCGTGTAATCCTTGTCCGGGTCCTTGCCGGTGTTCGGGTAGCTGCCGATGTCAGCCTTGGGGTGCCTCTCAGCGATGGCAGAGAGAGATCCCGCGAGGTCGCCTTCGCCCGTCTTCGTAAACATGGTGCGCGAGAATACGGTGGGCCCCGTGAAGGTCTCCGGGTGCTGTTCAAGGGCCGAGTTCACCATCTTCTGGAATAGCTTGGGGATGCCGGGCAAGATGTAAGTCCGCTCGATCACGGCTAGGGGGACCCACGTGCCCTGCGTCCAGATCACCTCGGAGCCCAAGGGCAGCTTGGCCATCCTCAGCCTCGCGGGCGTCAATTCCTTTCCTTGTGAGCCATAATGATCCTCCATGCGGGCCACCGTCGGCGCGTGCAGCTCGCAATTCACGCCGTACGCCCCCGCAATCGAGTCGTACGTCACGTCATCGTGCGTGGGGCCGATCCCTCCACTGGTGAAGACTGCGCCGGTTGGACCCACCAGTTTTTTTATTTGCAGCAAGCGGTCTGCGATTTCATCAGGATCGTCCCTGACGAACTCACACCGTACCAGGTCGACGCCCCTGTTGTGCAACGTGCGGGCAAGAAACGGTAGGTTCACGTCCGAGATACTCCCGTTCAGAATCTCATTGCCTATCACCAGCAAACCTGCACGCCTCTCTTCCTGGACGCCACCGCTGGTTCCAGCAGTGAAGGCGCGTCGCGGCGCCGGTCCCGATCGAGCGGCGGCGGTGGGACCGCGGAGGGTTAGCACGGGCCTCAGCACGCGGGGAAGCATCCCGTGAAGCGTTCCCTCCCCAGAATTGTGATTGACCGGCAGGGCGCGGAGGAGGGAGCGGCGAGCCCGGAAAGGGGCGTCCACGACTGGCACGTCACTGGACTTGTTCCCCCGGAGGAGGGGGGAGAATTGGAATTGGCAGAAATTCAGCAGCGGCGAGGGGGCGCCGGCGCGAGACATCGCGATCGATCGGGATGCCGCTGGGGAAGCGCACGGATTGCGGGAACGCGAGGTACGCGGGAATATGGCCGCAGCGGTGCGGAGGAGTGTGCGACGCCATCCAGGAGTCCTTCCAGGTCGGCCTCGACTTCGTGCTGGTTTCTCTGAATCACGAGAAGCTCTCGACGGGCGTGGGCCCCCCCCACACGTCCATCAACTCTGATCTGGACCTGCAGGCCCAGTCCTGGACGTCCCAGGTGGTCGGCGTGGCGAGCGACGCGCCCGATGACGCATCCTCGGGGGACCAGGGCGTGGCGAGCGCGGCGAGGGTGTTGGAGAAGGAGCTCGGGTGGGCGACCTACCTCGGCCTGCAGGCGGTGGTCCTGCCCTCCGTGGCCGGCCTGTCGGACGCGATCACGCCCGTGGTCGCCCAGTCCGTGTCCCAGGCACTGGGGTCCAAGACGTTCCTGCAGATGTGGGTCCAGGTCCCCGTTGCGTCGGGAGCGTCGGACCACGAGTCGTACTACAGGAGGTGGCACACCATTAGGGCGTTCTCGGACTACCACAAGCAGGTCAAGGTCGCCTTGGTGCTGGGCCCCGAGCTGCCAGACAAGGCCGAGCTCGAGGTGTGGCTCGGGGAGCCCGTCAGGTGCGTCATTATCCCGATCTCGTGCTTCGTGTTCAACTCGAAGGGGTACCCCACGTTGCGCAGGGGGCACCAGGATTTTCTCTCGAGGCTGTTCTGTCTGGGCGTTCAGGTGGTGATCAGGGACGATTCCCTCGACCACGAGCTTGGCACGGACGCCGTGAGGACCGCCCAGGACCCCAAGGGCAACCCGCTTCGAAACTACTACGAGTACATCTCGTACCTGTTCCGCAGGATGCCCGCACTCACCGAGAACGAGGAGGCGGAATTGGAGTACAGGGACTACCTGCAGTCCCCGCTGCAGCCGCTTCAGGACCACCTCGAGTCCGCGACCTACGAGGTCTTCGAGAGGGACGCGACCAAGTACACGACGTACGAGCAGGCCGTGTTCAGGTGCCTCCAGGACCGGTGCGAGGGCGGCCTGATCGACGGCAGGAAGCCCGTCCTGATGGTGGTGGGCGCGGGGAGGGGTCCCCTCGTCCTCGCGAGCCTTAGGGCGGCCAAGCGGGCCCAGGTGGAGCTCAGGGTCTTCGCGGTGGAGAAGAACCCGAACGCCTACGTCACGCTGCTGCACCTGCACCGGAGGGAGAACTGGGGCGATGGGGTAACCATCGTGCACCGAGACATGCGGTCTTGGGACACGCGGGAGCGCGCCGACATCATGGTGAGCGAGCTCCTGGGCAGCTTTGGCGACAACGAGCTCAGCCCCGAGTGCCTGGACGGCGCCCAGAGGTTCCTGGCCCCGAACGGCACGAGCATCCCCCAGTCCTACACCTCCTACCTCGCCCCCGTGTCCACGTCAAAGCTGCACGAGGAGATTCGCAACTTGAAGGACCCAAAGCTCCAGGAGATGCCGTACGTGGTGAAGCTCCACGCGCACTGCCTGCTGGCGCCGAACCGCGAGGTCTTCAGCTTCGAACACCCAAACCCGGCCGATCAGATCGACAACGAGAGGTACTGCAGCCTGTCCTTCCGCCGTTTCGGCGGCGGCCGGCGGCCAGGGGTCCTTCACGGCTTTGCCGGCTACTTTGAGTCGGTGCTGTACGGCGACGTCACCCTGAGCATCAGGCCGGAGACCCACACCGAGAGCATGTTCTCCTGGTTCCCCATCTACTTTCCGCTCGCCAGGCCCGTGTACCTGAGGCCAGAGGACGAGGAGATCGCGGTGCACTTCTGGAGGCGGTCTGCGAGGCACAAGGTCTGGTACGAGTACGCCCTGGCCTCTCCCGAGATGGGCCCTCTGGTCAACGCGGATGGAGCGTCCTACGCCGCGGAGCTGTGATGAGAGGAGGGACGGAGGGAGGGAGGAGGAACACGCAGCATCATAACGGTCGTCGTGTCGCGCTTGTCACGTGCTCTACGAGCCTCGGGGAGGGAATAATGATTATTGGTCCATTTTGCATTGCATCAGTTTTCAGGGAATCCAGGCTCTCTCTCTCTCTCTCTGCCTGCCTGCCGACAACATTTGCGGGGCGGGCCGAAGGGACGAAGCAGAGCATTGAGACGTACCAAAACAGTAACGGATTATAAATTATGATCTGAAGGTGGCTGCCCCAATCCTCTCTCCGCGTCTCTGTCTCTGTCTCTCTCTCAGTAGAACACGGTGAGCGCCCTGTGGTGCGGGTCGGAGACCTCCCTCCTGTTCTCCCCCTCCCTCCACAGGAACCAGTCCAGCTCTATGCTCTTGGGAACCAGCGCCTTGTCCTCGAAAGCCTCCCTCATCTCCTCCAAGATCACCTCCACGGCGTGCACGGTGAGCGCCCTGATCTCGACCTCCTCCTCGCTCCCCGAGGCGATCTCCTCCCTGGCCCTCACCCTGCGCGCCAGGTCGGCATCGTACTCCAGCACCCCGAGCTCCAGCAGGGTGACCGGGACGCGGTAGTCCGCGAACATGGTGAGCTTTCCGACGTCGCGGAAGGCGCCCAGGCCCTGTCCTCGAAACGAGCCGTACAGGTCCCCGACGAGGATCTGGGCGCGCTTGTACAGGAAGACCTGGCGGCCGCGGTACACGCAAGCGTCCCTGAACCCTGGGAGGTGCGCGAGGATCAGCCGGACGAGCTCCGAAGCAGACCCTCCCGCCCGGCGGACCATCTCTGAGGCCCGGCCCCCAAAGTGCGCGTTGAGAGCCCCCCCGAGCTCGTTCAGCAGCCTGGCCCTCTCCCGCTCCTGGGGCAGGGGTCTAGGCCACGACAGCCACCCTCTTAGCTCCGGGCCGGTGACCTTGGCGAGGGACTCGGAGGAGACGCACGCGCCGCCCGTGCGGCGCACGGACTCCTTCAGCCCGCCCGCGACGTGCTCGTACTCCAGCTCGCCATCCGGCCAGAAGCAAAAGTTGATCGCGTCGACGGCGAACAGGTACTGGCACCTCGTGTCGTCGTCCAAGTGGGCGTCCTGGCTGGGGTCCAGATGGTCCGTCTCGTCCCACTTACTGAGGTCCAGCGATCGAACAGAGTCCTCGCGGAGCTTCCCTTCCCGCACGAGACTCGAGATCGCGGCGCGGTTGATCTTGACGCGCTCGGCGACCTCCGCCACCTCCGCGGTGGTGCGGCGGACTGCGTCCAGCGGGCCCTCCATCGTCGTCGCGATTGGGCTCTGGAGAGTGCCCCGCGATGTTTCACAATCATGTCAAAAAAAGAGTGTCTCATGTGTACACTCAAAAAATCCGAGATTGAGGTTGGAACAACAACCTTAAGGAGGGGATCTCCTGGAGATGATGCAAGGAGGAGGCTGTTGGGGGAGCTGCGAGACCTCGTAACGGCGGGGTTTTCGCAATCGCGCACAGAATCCTCCTCCGCCCGTCCGTCCCGACGGCGAGCGAGCAAGCCGCGCGGCCAGGCCAGGCCAGGCGAGAAGAGCACAGAGGACGAGAGGTAGGACTCACGCAGCATTCGTTACTCTTGGCGCTGGTCGCGCACACGCACAACCACACGCACTTTTTTTTGGTTTTGAGGTGGGGGGTCACGCACCACGAGGCCACGAGGACTGACGACGCGATTCATCCTTCGATCGAGGAACAGATGGACGCGAACGGGACGACAGGGGCGCTGAGCGCCCTGTACAGGAGGGTGGAGTCCGCCTGGCCCGGAAACTACTACGGGGTCGGGTGGGTCTTCGCCGCGGCAGGCGTGGTGCAGGTCGCCGTGGCCGTTGGCATTGGGGGGTGGAGGCTCCTGCGCCGGAGGGCCGAGGGCGATGCGGGCCCCTCGCACTACGAGGCGATCCCCTCCATCCCGGAGGTCGTGGTGCGCAACCAGAGGGTCGCCGCGATCGCAGCGTGAGTGCCCCAAACAAACCAACAAAGAAAAGGGAAGACGGGGAGTAATTCATCGTCGGATTTCAAACTTCTCCTTCTTCGCTTCCTTTCCTGCCGTGCGCGCGCCCCTTCACACGAAGCCCACCCTGCTCACGTCGTTTTCCGACTTGTTCTTCTTGGACCGGCTCAAGGTGCCCGAAGAGAAGAGGTCCTCGCCTTCCTCTCCGGCGCCCTGGCCGCCATCCCCCCTCGACCTCACCCGCGTCGCTTGCTCGCCGGACAGGAGGTCGTCCACGGTCCTCCTGCCGCCTCGGCCCATCCCTCTCTCCCCCTCCTCCCCAGCCTCCTCCACCCGCACCGCTGACTGCCAAGAGAATCCGTACGTCGCGTGCCGGCGGATCCTGGGCCCCGGCTCCTCCCAGTAGATCAGGTCCACGATCTCCGTCATCTTCTCGCCGAGCTCGTAGCGCCTCTCGATCGACACGGCCCTCTGCGTCTCGTCGCAGTGGCAGGAGTCAATCTTGCGCGGACGAGGACGCAAAAAATAAAGAAAAGAAAGAGTCCGTCAGCCAAACGTCTTTGCTCGTCGTCCTGAAGAAGCAATGCGAAGCCTACCTCCCCCTTGACCTTGCCCCCCCCCGCGGCGGGCCCAAAGTGTGCAAGGGAGTCCCCGAACGCAGTGAGGTGCTTGTAGTCCTCCGCGACAAGGCTCAGGACCTGGTCCTTGTCCGACCTCAGCAGGGCCGACATGTAATTAAAGGTGAGCTGGGCGAGCGGCCTGTCGTCCGAAACGGTCGACGTATCGAGAACGACGTCTTCGCCAAGCTCGAGGTTGAAGTCGAAGGCCCCGAGCTCGAGCTCGGCAACGTCCTCATCGCCGCGGCCGCTCCTCTTGCGGTGTTGGCGAGCCCTGTGCAGCTTTCCCTTGATCCTGGAGGTGGTCAGCCGAACCCCGGACCCAAAGTAGTGGACCTCCAGCAGCGGGCCCTTGCCGCTTTCGTCATCCTTCAGGGACCACCTCAGGACCTCCGCCACGCTGAAGATCCTCGACGTCGCGGACTGCCTCCTTCGCAGCCTCCCACCCTCTCTGTCTTTGCCACCGCCACCTCCACCCTCGCCGTCCTCCTCGTCCTCGTCCTCGGGAAGGATGCCCTCTGGTATGATCACCTCGTACGCCGCCGTGGTCGTCTGCCTGCGCTCGTCCACGAAGACGTCCGTGAGCCTGCGCTCCATCTTCCGAGACGCGGGGAATCGCTTGGCGAAGCACTCGTACTCGTCGAGCACGACCTCCTTGCCCTGGAAGGCGCCCTCGGGCTTGATCAGGATGACGTGGTCGCTCAGTAGACCCTGTATCGCGTCTTGGTCCCACCACACCCCGTCAGGAAGGCTGTCCGTCTCCCAGGCATTCCAGTACCTGAGCCAAAGCTCCAACAGCCTCTGACGCGAGGGCGGGGCGGTCTCGTCCGCGCGACTCCGTCGAAGCAGCTCGCTAGGCTCCACCCGCGGGACCGAGAAGGATCGAAGGAGGTCTGCCTCCTCCGCCCCTGCCAACTCCTCCTCGTGCGTGCCTGCCATGGTGGTCTCCTCTGGCACCGCTCGCTTGCTCCGGCAGTGATTATTTCATTGATTCATTCTTGTGCCGACATGCAAGCCAAACACCCTGGAACATGATCGAGGCGTTACAAAAACAAAAAAGTCCATTAACGAAGTAATCCGCTGATCGAGCCCAGGAGAATGCCGAGGAGGTCGTCGCACTCCTTCTTCTCGGTAAACGGGGAGCACATGAAGTACAGGACGTTGCCCAGGGGGCGGCAGTACACCCCTTCCTTCCCGAGGGCCTTTGCGAGCGCTCCCGTCCTCTCTGTCGCCGCGTAGCCCTCCTCCCCTTCAAGCTCTATGGCAAGCACGGTCCCCAGGGCGATGGAGCTGCGGACCCCCTCCAGGCGGGAGGTTTGCCTCACGAGGTCCTCGTCCCAGTACGCCCTGCGGCCCTCGTCGTCCTTGAGCAGGGCGTCGTATTTTTCAAAGGCAAAGACCGCTGCTGCGCACCCAATGGGATGGGCCTGAAAAATCATCCCCAATAATGTTTTTGCGATGGGCGAGGCAGAGGAGAGTCAGCAAAGACTGCGACCAATACACGCGCGTGCGTGCGAGACCCACCGTGTAGGAGTGCCCGTGCAGGAGGGCGTTCGCCTTTCCGTCGTCCAAGAAGGACTCAAAGATGTCCTCTGTTGCCAGAGTCACCCCGAGGGGCACCGTGCCTCCCGTAAGGAGTTTGCCGTAGCAAGCGATGTCCGGATCGATCCTCAGGAGGTCCTTGGTGGACTCGTACCCGAACCTGTACAGGCCGACGAAGATCTCGTCGTAGATTACGGGCATCCCCCTCCTCCTGCAGTACCTCACGAGCTCCCTCTGCCAGAGTGGATCTATGAACTTCATTCCCCCGGCCCCCTGGCAGACCGGCTCGATCAGCAGGGCGCCCAGGTCCTCCCTTCCGTCGAGTTCCGCCCTGATCGACTCGCGGTACGCCCCCTGTAGCCCGCCGCCCCCGCCTCCGCCCTCGGTGCAGTCGTCCTCGCCGTGGAAGAATTCCCTGACGTCCACGTCGAAGAGGTCCTGCGTGGATTTGAATGGAGTGGCAACCTCGCGGCCGTCCGGCAAGGTGATGGACCAAACACCGCCGCTCTGGCGGAGGTAGGCCGGCTGGGGTGGGACGACAGAGTTCGGAGACCGACCGAAGCGGACGTCAGAGAGGCGAGGGGGTCAGCGGGCCGGGGCGGCAAGGCTGAAAACTCACCTGGACCGCCACGCAGCGCTCCTCGTTCCAAGGGAATTGGGCGGGGCCGTTGAAGATGCTCCTCTCTGCGGCGTTCATGCAGGCCAGCGTGTCGCCGTGGTATGCTTTCCTCTGGGTCACCACCGCGACCTTGCCCGGGTCGAAGTCGAGGCCCTCGCCGAGGCAGCCTTCGCCGTGCTTTGAGATCAGGTGCGTGCGGAAGGCCATTTTCAGGGCCACCTCAACCGCGGTGGACCCATTGTCAGAGTAAAAGACGCGGCGAGCCCAACCCGAGCCCGGTCCGCTGAGGAGGCCTCTCGTGCAGCCCAACACGGGCTCGTGCACGTTGTTTGGGAAGAGCACATGTCCGTAACGCGCCGCAGCGTAGCTCAACCTCTTTGCCATCTCCACCTGCATCGTGAGGTCTGGACCCTGGGTCCACCAGGACGCGGAGCCGTCGAATTTCCTGACGAGGCTTCCCCCCTGTCGATCGAGGGCCCAGAACCCGTGCCCGTCCTTGCTGTCGATGACCGAGACCTGGTCCTCCCCCAGGCCCTTGTGCTGCACGAAAGGGTACCAAAACGTTTGCAGCGCCTCCGCCGGCGCCTTGGCCAGTTCCCTCATCCTCGAGAACTGGGACTCCATGAGCTCGCTCACCAGGCAATCCGAGGCGTCCATGGTGGAGCGAAGCGACAGCCAGCCCTCGAGCTCCGACACGAAGGCCTCCCCGTCCTCCACCGTGGTGGTTGGGCAAAGGGGGTCCAGAGCTCTGACAGCGACGCCGTCCGCCGCGGTGAGCTCGGCCAGCTTCTCTGCGTTCCTATACGTTCCCTCTCCCTCCCCCTCCAACAGGACGACGTGCGACAGGTCGTACCCTCGGCACTGGATGGACTCCATGGCGGCCAGGGTCCCGGTGATGCCGCCCAGCCTGGCGCTGCCCACGAGGAGCCCCGGAAAGCGAAGGGGCCTGAGGATGTCCGCCAGGGGGGTGCCGCTGGGCCCGGGGGAGAGAGGGCCGCCGGCGATCTCCACCAGGAGCAGGCCGTCCCTGCCCGCGGAGCGCAGGGACCCGAGGAAGGATTCGTGCTCGCTCCGTATCGCCGCCACGATCTCCCCGTCCGAGACGATCCTTCCCTCGAGCTCGACGGCCAGGTGCGGCGACACCGCGGCCCTCCATCCGAACAGGGTGCCGACCCTGTCGATGGAGGCGGGGTCCTGCCGCGCTACGACTGAAGAGATTCCCGCTGCTGCCACCGCGGCGTGGTCCCCGATGCCGTGCCTGACCCCCGCCGCTCGCGCCACCCTCGCTCCGTCAAATTCCCACTCGCTCGCCCCCACTCCGGTCTGCACGGGCTTCACGTAGCAGAAGGGCACCCCGAGCCTTTTGGCCGCACAAGAGAGTGCGCAGCTCACCAACGTCTTCCCGACATCTGTCGTGCTCCCCCAGATGACGCACGTCGCGAGCCTACCCCCGGTTGCCGCCATACTCTACCCGATTGCCCCCCCGATTACCCCCGATTGCCCGTAACGCTCTGACGCTCCTGGCACGTTTCGTTTTATCGCGATGCTTGATTTTTTCTTTTTTTTTCGATTTCGGGGAGATTTTGTCGATGTGGCGGGAGAAGGAGCGTTTCGCGGGGGAGGCGCGGCGACAGAAATCATCACACAAACGCATCGATCATACGATGGCGATGGACGCGCTGCGCTGGAAGGCCCTGGTGCCCTTCGAGAAGGGTGCCGGAGGTGACGAGGCCGGCTTCCTGCGGTGGCTCGGGAAGCGCGACGGGCGGGAGAGCGTCCAAGCCCGCCTCCTGGCGGAGCCCAAGCCCAACAACAACAAGAAGAAGGCGAAGAGAGGAGGAAAGCAACAAGTTGGATCGGGGCTCGGTGCACTGACGAAGGATGAGGCGCGCAAGGCCGTGAACGGTCTGTTCCAGGCGTACACCCGGGAGGGTCCTGCGAGAAAGTCGGAGACGGGGGCGTCCAAGGACATACTCGTGACAGCCGTGTTGAAGAACCTCAGGGAGGGCGGGTATCAGCGGTCCATGGCCTCCGTGGAGGCCGCCTCAAGGGGCAAGGTCGTCGCCCCCGCCGAGGTTGTCGGCGACGCGATCAAGTTGGAGACCCACGGTCTCGTCTCCTTCGACGAGGACGGCGGCTGCCGGATCCCGAGGGAGGCCCTCCAGGACGCCGCGAAGCTCAAGGCCCTCGCGACCAAGGCCCTGAAGTTCGTCTCCCTCGTGCGCGGGACGTGCGCCCCCTTCGAGGAGTTCTCCAAGCTCGAGAACGCCCTAAAGGCCGCCACCATGGCGGCAAGGGTCTCGGAGGTGAAGCAGAAGTCCCTCGAGCCCCTGGAGTCCTCCTTTGAGGAAGAGAGGAAACTCCTGGCGGATCTGCACCGAGCCGCAGCCTCCACCGGTGCGGACGCCAAGGACATCCTCGGCGGCCACCAGGCCAACTACACGAAAGCAGGTGCGCCGACCCGCCTGACCCGCTTCGTCTAGCCCTCTTCCCCCCTTACCCATCATCGCAGGGCCTGGGACTGACTGGATTGAACCTCCTTCTCTCTTTTGCCCTCCGCCTTCCCCAACCACCAACCACAGTGGACGAGACCCTTCACCTGCAGCTCGCGCTCTTTAACACGCAAAGGAGGCTTGAAGTCGTCCAGAGCGAGATCCAGACGGTGGGCATGCTGGCCCAGTTGGTCGCCAAGGCGGGCGCCGGAGTGCGCGAGGAGCACGCTGCCAGGCAGCAGCAGCTCCTGAAGACGAGGCAAAAGATCATTGAGGAGAACGAGGCCGCGATCCAAAAGCGCCTGCCGCAGACGATGCAGTCCTGGTACCTGCTGACCCAGACTTACTACCAGCACCTCCTGGACAAGGTGTACCAGAAGGGAAAGGAACTGGACGCCGTTTTCGAGGCCGTCTCAGAGGACGACCTGTCCGGGGAGGACAGGCAGAGGCTCCAGGGGCACTGGAAGCGCCAGTACGACGACTGCAGCAAACTGTTGTCCACGTGGCAGGAAGACTTCGCCAAGAGGGGCGAGGGGGAGGGGGTGACCTACGACAAGGCGGCGGACCAGATGAATGCCGTGAGGAACGCCTTTAGGGGCTGGGTGGCCGCGGATCTGGCGTACCTCAGGTTGACCTCAGGGCTGAAGCGCATGGTTGGGGACGCGATGACCAAGGTCCAGATCGTGGAGATCGACTCAGACGACTCTGAGACCGAAGACGAGGGCGAGGACGAGGGCGAGAGGGGGGCGCCAGCGGCCGTGGATCTCGAGAGCTTCAGGGACCTGGACGCTGCCAAGGCGGCTGCCGCTGGAGAGGTCGCCTCCAAGAAGGGGGCCCTTGAGAGAGTTGCGGGCGCGTATGACAGGTCCAGGCTGGGCCTGCACCGCCTCGCGTTGGCCTTCCTGGTATCGGAGGCGTACTCCCAGGTGGTGGACCTGTACTGCTTCCACGTGGCGGACAAAGGGATGGAGTCCCTTATCGAGGTCGAGGAGCGCGAGAAGCAGAAGAGGGTGAGAAGGGAGAGGGAAAGGGAAAGGGGGGCGGCGGCGGCAGGGGGAGGGGGGGCAGGAAGGAAGCCAGCGGAAGACAATATGGAGGCGGACGATGTCGTGATCGACGAGGCCTTTGAGTCCTTCTCCCTCTTCTCTGTTCTGTCCGAGGATGGCGCCCGCAAGGGCAAGGATAAAGCCGGGGCGGCTAAGAAACAGGAGGCCAAGCCAAAGGGAGGAGAGGCCCGGTCCCAGGCAAACGGAAAGGTGGCCAAGAGGCAAGAGAAGGCTCCCAGGGAGAAGGCCCCCAGGGAGAAGGCCGCGAAGAGGAAGGCCGAGAGGAAGCAACAGCCGCAGCAGCAGCAGCAGCAGCAGGCAGATGTTCAGAAGGCCGAGAGGAGGCAGAGAGATGCTCAGGTCAAGGCCAAGGCGTCCAGCCCAAAAGGCACCAACGGGGTCGAGGAGAAGCCCGGCGCGGCGGATGAGGTGGACGAGGAGGAGGCCAGGCGCCTCAAGTCGGTGCTGTCCAAGAGGCAGGCGCACCTGTCGCTCTCAGTGGAGCTTGCGAGGGCAGAGCTGGAAGCTGCGCAGAAGAAGTTCGAGAAGGCCCAGCTCCAGCTCCAGCGTTTCAACGAGATCATTTCGAACTGAAATGGGTTTATATTTACAAGTGCATGCTCTTTTATAAACAAGGCATCATGAATTATGTGACAGTTTCTAATTGATCCGTGCTTCGTCCAGACCCTCCAAGAGGTTCCTAAAAGTTTACGAAGAACTTCTTCGTCTCGGAATCGAAGCTCTCGTTCATCTTCTCAGGGCTGTTGATCCCCGGCTTGTTCCTGCGCCGTCGCTTACTGATCATCGGCATCGCAGCCGGCTTGTACTTCTTCACGGAAAGGAGGTCCCATTGGATGTTCTTGAACCACTTATGCAGCTTGAGCTCCATGAAACCCCCCTCCCTGCACCCGATCCTCTTCTTGTAGTCCCTTTGCAGAAGCTCCTTGATCAGTTCTTTGGCTGCGGGCTTGAGGTACGGCGGGTATGGGACCTCCCAGTTCGCATCGACAATCCTCTGGACCACGACCATGGGGTCCTGGGTCTTAGGCTGGTTGAACGGCTGCTTCCCCGTCAGCAGAACGTAGATCAGCACCCCCAAGGACCAAAAATCCACGCTGTAACCGTACCCTTGCGTGAAAACGTTCTCAGGGGCCACATACCCCGGAGTCCCGCAAAAGGTGTTGGTCCTCTCCCCCTTCAGGCCTTTCAAGTTCTTCGCGAATCCAAAGTCCCCGAGCTTGATGAATCCCTTATCGTCCACAAGGACATTCTCTGGCTTCAGATCGCGGTACACGATGCCGTTCGTGTGGAGGTACTCAAGAACCAGGATGATCTGCGCGACATAGAACTTGGCCAGTTCCTCCTTGAGGCCAACGAGGTACTTCTTGTTGCCCTTCTCGCCATCCTTGGATCCTGAGCCGAGACAACCCATAAGGCTCGGGCCTGAGGAAGTCTTGATGAGCCGGGCCTCCCCGCAGAGGACGTCCATGAGGTCCCCGCACTGCAAGTAGTCGACGAGGAAGTACAGGTACTTTTTGTCCTGGAAGCTGGCGTACTGCCTGATCACGAACTGGTGGGAAATGTTCCTGGTGATCTTCTGCTCGCACAGGATGTGGCTCCTGCAGTGGTCCACCGAGGACTTGGGAATCCGCTTCATGGCAAACTTCCTCTTGCTCCTCTCCTCCTCGACCATGAACACCACAGAGAAGGCGCCGGATCCCAGCACCTCCGTCTTGATCAGGCTGAGCCCAAAGGACTCCACGTCATCCTCGCTGGCTTGAGCAATGAGCACCGATGGGGACGACTCCTCCACGAGGTCCTCGTCATCCGGGATGTCATCACCGTCCTCCCCCTCCTTCACCACCGTCTTGCTGAAGGATCTCTCCTGGATGTTCTTCATGAACGAGTCCGTGAGCAGCGCCCCAAGGTCCTCCGTAATGTTGGAGTCGTTCGAGCCTTCTGAAGAGGCAGACTTCGCGCTGGACCTCCGCCTGTAAGCGTTGTAAGACGAAATGTACCCCTCGTCCACGCTCCCACGCTTGTATCTGTCGCTCGCCTCGCTCGAGGCGCTCCCAGATCTTTCCCTCTTCCCTGAGTCCCTCAGCCTGCTCGCCTCGTAGAGATGCCCCCTGGCTCTGCTTACGATCACGTGATTCCCTGTCGCATCTATCTCCTTAATAATGATCGGGCAAGGCACGTCCTTGCTCGAGTTCTTGATGCTGGCCCACTTGCTCCTCATCAGCTCCGGCTTCTTCTCCCTCTGCATCATATCGTAGAGCGGCCTGAGCACGTCCGCCCTCTCCACTGGGACCGTGAGGCAGTGCATGCTGTCCCCCCCCTTGCTTGCCCTGACCGTGCGATTGTACGACGACTCGTCGGGCGCCACGCACTCCTCGCCGAAGAACTCACCGGAGAAGAGCTCCGTCAGGACCTGGTCGCCCTCGCCCTCAGTCTCCTTGGCCTTCAGTATCGTGGCCTCCCCCTTCATGATGATGTAGAACTTGTTCGCATAGTCCCCTTGCCTGCAAACCACATCTCCCGACTTGAAGACCTCCTCCTCGATGTCCTCCAGGAGCCTCTGCCTCTCGGCCTTGAGCAGAGGCTGGATGACGTGGACCGAGTTCAAAAAGATGTCGAGCTCGATGGCCCTGTTCACCACCTGCCTGACGTAATAATTGAAGATCTCTCTGCTCAAAACCCAGACCACCGAGTCGCTCAGGGCGACCACGGTGGCGTTCCTTGGCACCGAGTACAGGAGTGCGACCTCCCCGAAGATGTCGCCAGCCTCCTTCCTGTTCACCCTGACGTTCACGTCCTCGTACTTTTGCAGCACCTCGAAGTCACCGGACTTCACGACGTACAGCTCCGAAGCGGCCACGCCTTCCTCACCCTCCCGTATCAAGATTTCTCCTGCGTCTATCTCCCTCTCGTACATGTTCGAGCACACCGTGGCCTGCTTGTCTGGCGGGAGCTGGGCAAAGATGAGCAGCTTGTTGAGCGCCTCGAGCAAGAAGGGAAAGTCCTTCTCGAGGGCCGAGCTGACGCGGTCGGGCAAGGAGGGCTTCCGAGAAAGGTGCCCACCAGTGATGGCCAGAGCACGGGAGACGATCCCGTCGCTGCCTATGGCGGACTCCTCCCCACTTCTCGACAGGCACACTCCCATCGTGAACCGTTTATAGACCTCCCGGCCTATAGACTCGTCGAAACCGCCACTACGACCCTCAGCTTTCCCAAAACCTCAACCTTTGTTGGGTTTGTGGGATCAGTGTGTGAAGGGCTCCAAAGCAATTCGAAAGGAAGGCATGGAACCCCTTGTTCACTAAAGCTAGCCTGCGCTCCAAGGCACACAAGCACTCCAGCTCCGCTTAAGGTTCAAGGCTTCCGCGCTATGCTCACGAGCCTATTGTTTTAAGTATTGCCGCGTGCAGCTTTGCCGGACCTAAACCTGGCGTAGCTGTAGGAGCTAAAAGCCAAATGAATTAGCTTTTGTATAAGGAACTGGACCACAGACCTCGTGGGTTTTATGAATGAGCAAGCACTATACTTGTGTCCTTTCCGCACAGCACGGCGTTTTCTGTGCGACTTTAGGTCCCTTCATTACTTGCGAGAACTTCCTTCCTCTTGTAGTACACCACAGTATTCCACTTGTTATGCTAGACTTCAATTTTGCCCAATTCCACCGATTCTGCCTCGATAGCGAAACCATAGCAAACGAAAATCTTCCTTTTTCCCACTGGAAATTCTCGGGAAATCTCGAGATCCCACGGAAACTTTCTTCTGTTTCTTCCACACCAGTTCTCTCGAAAGTCTCTGTCCCGGAACTTGAAAGTCTCTGACTTTGAGGAGCTGGACGGTTATACGATTCTACTCCGCCTCCTCGAGCTTTGCCAGCGCACGACGCCGTCGACTGGCGGGGTCGTCACGAAACGCCCAGGTATGCGCTGAGCCTTGGCCAAGGGGGGGGGCTAGGGTCTTCGAACTCGGACTTCAGTTCTGAACCTGGCGCGGCGGTTGGAGCGGTTGGTATACAATGTTCCAGAACCGGCCAAAGCAAACAAAGCCCGCTTACACGTGGAAGCGGGTGCTGACCAAGAAGGAGTTCAGGAACCAGGAGCCGAGCGGCAGGGCTGGGCACGTCCAGTTCGTCCTCTCCAGCGGAGACAACCGGTTCTGGGTCCACGGAGGCCAGGCGGCCGACGGGTCGTACTCCGACGAGCTCTTCTGTTTCGACACCTCGAAGAAGATATGGTCCAAGCACAAGCTGCCGAGCGCCCCGAGCGCGAGGGCGTACCACGGGGTGTGCCTTTGCACGCCCTCCGCGGAGGTTCAGATCCTGAAGGGCAAGAAGGCCGTTCCACGGGTCGCGGTGTACGGCGGAATCGAGAAGGGACAGCTGAAGAAGGAGGTTTCCTTGCTCGAGCAGTGGACCGCGTTCAGCAACAAGTCCGCCTTCGCGCCCACAAAAAACCAGACTGCGTGGCTGCAGAGCGATGAGGACTTTGAGGTTGGGGGCAGCGTCCCTCTGCCGAGGTGTAACCATACGATGACCACCCTGGACACTGGGCAGCACGTCTTGGTATTCGGGGGCTGGCACGGCAGGTTTGTCAACGACCTGTACGTTTTGGACACGGAGCACATGCACTGGAGCCTTCGGAAGGCGAGGGCGAACCCGAGGTCGAAGGTCGAGTTCGAGGTGACCCCGAGAGCCGGGCACACGGCCGTCTTGGTGAGAAGCCAAATCTTTGACAGGGGGCCAAAGGGCGAGTTCACTGGGCCCGCACTGGTGTGCTTTGGCGGGCAGACGGACGGCGGCATGCAGCTGGACGAGGTCCTGGTGCTAGACTTAACGAACTGGGAGTGGCACAGGCCTCGGCCGCACGGCAGGGAGCCCGTCGCGAGGTCTGGCCATTCGGCGTGCCTCGTGGGAAACAGGATTGTGATTTTTGGAGGTTGGGACGGCGGCAAGGTCCGGGACGACTTGCACGTCCTCGAGATTGGGGGAGACATGTACCGGGACTGGAGCTGGCAGGATCAGATCGTGAGGGGCGCCAAGGTCGAGGGGAGGATTGGGCACGGGGCCATCTGCTTAAAGAACCGGATCTTCCTCTTCGGCGGCATCGGCAAAGACCAGACTCCTCTGGGGGACCTGCACACGCTAGAAATCCCAGACCACAAGCCCGTCTCCTCCGCGACATCCACGCAGGACTCTGGCGTGGCGGCGGTATCGGACCAGGACCTCGCCGCCCGGATCAGAAGGAACCAGGCGGTTGCCCAGACGAAGACGGAGAAGACTTTGGATTCCAAGCTCGACGACGCCGTGCAGGCCGTGTCCAGGAGGATTCAGGTCCTGAACGCCGTGAATCGCGAGCGTCACGAGGCCCAGCAGCAGGAGGTGGCTCAAAACCTGAGGGAGGCAAAGCAGAAGTCTGTGTTCGACCTTGTGCAGAACCATGGCAAGGGCTTGACGGATGCCCTCGCGATCGCCAATGGGTTCAATCCCGAGGGGGGAGAGCTCGTGGACGTGAACAGGGCGGCCAGTCAAATCGTGGCCAAGTACAACGTCCCCCAGCCCCCCAGGGACCGGGCGAGGAAGCCCAGGAGCGGCAATAGCGCCTGGCATGACGCCATCGTGGGCGGGGTGGAGCAGGTCGCACTGGAGCAGATCGCCGTGAACGGCGGGCTGGTGAAGACGTGGGGTGCGCTGATCGACGACGGCGACACCAGCGAGGAGGAGGAGGTGGAGGAGGCCGCGATGACGCGGGAGGAGGAAGACGTGGAGGACGTCATCCACGCCACCAGGTACGAGAAGCACCTTGAGCGGGAGCTCAAGGGGGAGAGCCTGCGGGAGCTCGTTCGCCAGCAGACGGAGAGGGAGTTTGCCTTCAAGCAGCAG
>Ga0160423_10000542_pt1 | contig 31026 bp, 21 predicted proteins | sample CRUFie14St8metaG_FD_108191 | JGI IMG/M metagenome (GOLD analysis project Ga0160423, IMG submission 108191) | Marine microbial communities from the Costa Rica Dome - CRUD Field 142mm St8 metaG | ecosystem: Environmental > Aquatic > Marine > Oceanic > Photic zone | place: Costa Rica: the Eastern...
CAAGAACGAGGCCGTGGCTGGGACTTTGGGGACATGCGAGCCCGCATGATGGAGCGTATGCAAGAGCAATTCGGGTTTTCGGATGCCGAATTCAAAGCCATTCGACCATTGATTGAAGATGTGCAAACCAGGCAAAGGGAAGTATTGGGCGGTCGAATGTCGAGTATGTTCAGAAGTTTCACAGGTCGAAGTAGTAGTCGCGGTGGAAGAGATGAATCCAACTCTGAGCAGTCTGCTTTGGAGCGTGCTCTTAAGGCAAACTCCAGCATTGAGTCCAAGCTGGCTGCTTACCGCAAGGTGCGCGATGAAAAAAGAGCCGCCCTCAAAAAGTCTCAGGACACCCTTAAATCAGTGCTGACTCTCAAACAGGAGGCTCAAGCCGTCCTTATTGGTCTCATTGATTGACTTTAGTGTCAGGAAAGCCTCACACGTTCGGTTTCAATGATTCGGCATGACTGATTTACTCCAGCTGATGGTCGAGTCTCGACAGCTTTCCGCTTCAGATGCCGAGTGGCTTGCCAAGCAACACGGCGACGGAGCGGAAAGCTCTTTTGATTCCGAACCCGAGATCCTGCGTTGGCTCGCTCAGGAGTATGCCGTATCCTATACCGACCTCGAGCAGGTGGAGGTGGAGAAAGAGGTGTTGAGTCTTTTCCCGGCAAGGTTGCTCCTCAAGGAGGAGCTCTTGCCACTTCAACGCTCCAATGGTTCTGTCGATATTGCGACTAGTCGACTGTTTGCCACGCAGGGGCTCGATACCCTCAAGTCACTGACCGGCCTGAAACTCAACCCGGTGCTGGCTCCAAGTGAAGCCATCCAGCGTGAGATCAAGAAACGTCTTGGAGTGGGAGCCGACACCATTGATACCCTCAAGGATGATGCTTCCTTCCAGGTGGTGAAGGATGAGCTTTCGGTCGATACCGATCTCGAAAATGCGGCCGAAGATGCCTCGATTATTCGTTTTGTGAATCAAGTGCTCAGTGATGCCATTGACCTTCGAGCGACCGACATCCACCTGGAACCTTTTGAGAACGAGCTGCAAATTCGTTATCGCATTGATGGGGTGCTGCAGGATGTTCCGGTTCCTTCCGAGATTAAGCGGTTTCAAACCGCCATCGTCTCTCGTGTGAAAATCTTGAGTCAACTTAACATTGCTGAAAAGCGACTGCCTCAAGATGGCCGCATCAAATTGAAAGTCAGACAGGGTGAAGTGGATGTGCGCGTTTCTATCATTCCCATGTTGCATGGTGAAGCGGTGGTGATGCGTCTGCTCCGTCAGGACGGATCGATCCCCGGCCTAAACCAGATAGGTTTGGCAGAGAGGGAGTTGGCGCTTTTTGAACAAATTCTTGAAATGCCTCATGGCATTTTTCTGGTCACCGGGCCGACAGGCAGTGGTAAGACCACGACCCTTTACACGGCCCTCAACACCATCAATGACACGGTTCGCAAAATCATCACCGTGGAGGATCCCGTAGAATATCAAATACGCGGGATCAACCAGATTCAGGTATCCGAGAAATCGGGTCTGACTTTTGCTAGTGGACTGCGCGCCATTCTTCGACACGATCCGGATGTCGTCCTGATTGGTGAAATACGAGATCAAGAAACCGCCCGCATCGCGATCCAAGCATCCTTGACGGGTCATTTGGTCTTCTCCACCCTGCATACCAATGATGCACCCAGTGCGATGACGCGTCTGATCGACATGGGGATTGAGCCTTACCTGGTAGCTTCATCTCTGGAAGGGGTTCTGGCCCAGCGGTTGATCCGAACCCTTTGCACTCATTGTCGAGTGGTCGATACCTCTGAAAGGGTTCAGACCTTCCGCGAATCCCTCAAGATGGCACCCGAGACGGTGCTGTACCAGGCGACCGGTTGCCGGGAGTGCCGTCAGACCGGATACCATGGCCGAAGAGCTGTTTTTGAGATGATGGCCATCAGTCATCCCATTCGTCAGAAAATTCTGCAGCATTGCTCCAGCGGCGAATTGAAACAGATCGCCCAGAAAGAGGGGATGAGGACCTTGAGCCAGGATGGCTGGCGCTTGGTGGAGGATGGGGTAACCACTCCAGATGAAATCCTTCGAGTCACCAAGGATGGTGTTCTTTCGTTCCGTTAACCCCCATCCTTGTTTTGGCACTTTATCAATACAAAGCACTCCAATCAGATGGAGCCATTGCCCAGGGAGATCTGGAGGCAGGAGGACGACAGGATGCCTTTCGTCAGATAGAAAGCCTCGGGCTCAAGCCCATTCGCCTGATGGAAAAATCCGGAAAGGGTGACAAAGCCAAGGGCTCGTCCAGCACAGCCAGCTTCAGCTGGGGGTCGGGTAAGGTGACCTTCAAGATGCTGGAAAACTTTACGCGGCTTCTTTCCAGTCTTCTGGCTGCTGGAGTTCCCCTGAGTCGAGCCTTGGTCATCCTTTATCGCGAGGCTGTTTCGCCTGCCGCAGGTGAAAAATGGAAAGCAGTTCACGACCTGGTGGTCGATGGCAAGTCCTTGGCCAATGCCATGGCCCGATTTCCGGAAACCTTTCCGCGTGTCTACGTGGCGATGGTGGAAGCGGGTGAGACGGGAGGGTTCCTCGATCTGGTTTTGGGCCAGATTGCTGATTTTCAATCACGCGACAAGGAATTGAGAGGTAAGGTTTTCTCGGCCATGATCTATCCTGTGGTGCTGCTCTTTCTTGCCCTCGGGGTGCTGGTGTTTTTGATGATGTTCTTCATTCCCCGCTTCAAGGTGCTTTTTGAGGGTTTTGATGCAGCTCTGCCTCTATTGACCCAAGTGATTGTCTCATCCAGCGAATTTTGTCAGGTCTATGGAGTGTTAATTGCGATTGGGCTTGGGGTGGCGGGTATTGCTCTGAAAAATTGGCTGATGACTGAAAAGGGACGGCGGCGTTTTGAGCAGGCCATGCTCCGCCTTCCCGTGGTGGGGCCGCTTAATGCGCAATTTGCCATGGCTCGTTTTTGTCGCATGCTGGGCACCTTGCTTCAGGCCGGCGTCCCCCTCATTCAAGGATTGAACGTAGCTCGACGGTCGATCGGCAATCAGATACTGGTGGATGCGGTAGCGGAGTCCATTGAGCGGGTCAAGAAAGGGGAGTCACTGGCAAGAAGTCTCTCGGATTGCCGAGTGCTTTTTCACGGATCAGTTTTGGAAATGGTCTCCGTTGCCGAAGAAAGCGGCCGTCTCGATCATGAGTTGATCCGCCTGGCCGAAACGACTGAAAAAGATCTTGATCAACAGCTCAAGACAGCGGTTTCGCTCATGGAACCCCTGATGCTCTTTTTGATCGCTGGCTTTATCGGAACCATTTTTATCGGAATGGTCATTCCTATTTTTACGATTCAGGATTACATTAAATAAACAGGTCAATAGACGGATGATGAAATTGAAAACGCATACACTCGCAAAAGGAACCAAGCGCCGGTCGGGATTCACCCTGGTTGAAATGCTGTTGGTGTTGGTCATTCTGGCAGCTTTAGCAGCGGTGGTAGTTCCCAAGTTTGCTGGACGATCCCAACAGGCCAAAGAAACAGCCGCTCGCAGTCAGATTGCCAACATCGAAATTGCCCTGGACATGTTTGAAACCGACAATGGGTATTATCCCAGCGGAAGCGATGGCTTGGAAGAGCTGGTCGACCAGCCCAGCAATGCGACCAGTTGGCAAGGCCCCTATCTCAAGAAAGGTGTCCCACTGGACCCTTGGGGGAACGATTACGTATACGATTACCCTGGCAAGCAAAATAGCGGTGGCTACGACATCCTCTCGATGGGCCCAGATGGTCGAGTCGGGGGCTCAGATGATATCACCAATTGGGACAATACCCGCAGCAATTAGGGGTGTTGATCCAGGTAGGAACGGTTTTTCGGCAGGTAACTCCGCGGCATCGGACTCATGTTCGTTCGGATCTGCCGCACCTTCTCCACGATCCGGATGATCCGATTACTGATTCATCATAAGCTTTCCAAGGCAAGGCGGAAGCAAGAAGGTTTCACTTTGCTCGAGTTGATCCTGGTCATGGTCCTCCTGACGGGCGTGATGGCTGTGGTAGCGCCTTCCCTCTCTGGCTTTTTTCGCTCGGCAGCCTTGGATGAGGAGGGGCGCAGGATGTTGTCGGTCATCGAAATGACTCGAAGAGAGGCCATCGCCAATGGCTTGCCGACCCAGCTGTGGTTGGATGCCGAAAAGGGTCTCTATGGTATGCGAGAGCTTCAAGGCGTTCAGGCCGATGTCCTACCTGGGGTGGATGAGAAGAAGCCGCTTGGCAAGCGCATCTATCGGATGCCTCCTGAATTGGTAATGGAGCTGAATGATGCCTCCCTTTTTGCCTCCACTATTGCCAGTATTATATACCATCCGGACGGGCAGTTGGACGTATCCAGCCTTCTCGGATTCTTCATCAAAAGCAAGCGCAAGGAAGATCAAAAAATCCAAATCACTCGATCGTTCAACGGGTTGAGATTTGAGATTCGTAAAGGCAATGAAATGGTGCCCCTCCAAAGCGAAATCCTTCAGCTACCGATCAACTGAAAAAGCCTTTACCTTCGCAGAGGTCTTGGCTGCCATGGTCTTTATGGCCATCCTGATCCCTGTGGTCATGCAGGGCTTGTCTCTGGCGAACCGAGCCTCTGTATTTGCCGAGCGTAAACGAATGGCGGCTTTTCTGGCACATGGCAAACTCAATGAAATCGTTTCCACTGAGAGTTGGAATTTTTCCTCTAACCGTGGGGATTTCAGTCCTGAGTATGCCATGTACCAATGGGAATTACTGCAGTCAGGCTGGGAACAGGATAACATGCAGGAGTTGACCTGTGTGGTGACTTTTCAGGTTCAGGGAAAGGAACATCAGATTCAGCTTTCAACCCTCGTGGAGGATGCCCCTTGAGAATGGTTTTGCAGATTGCTGAGGTTCCATCAAACCCAATTCAGAAGGGATGCCGAGCCTTTACATTGCTGGAGTTGCTGATGGCCAGTGCGGCTTTTGCCATGATTGTTCTAGTGATGAAAGTCACTTTGATGGGCTCCTTGTCCCTTCGCAACCGAAGTCAGGAGCGCATGGATGCGCTGAATCTGCGCATGAGGATCATGGATATTATGGAAAAAGACCTTCGGCAATGCTTGCTCAAGGAAACACCCTTTGCTCAGGAGTTTTTGGGTGATTCGCAAGGTCAGGGGCTGACGCGAAACGATCAATTGACTTTTTATACGGCATCGGGAGTGATTCAGACCAATCTTCCATGGGGGCACCTTCAGAAAATAAGTTACTATCTTCAGCAGCCTCTCTCGGGCTTGCAGCAAGAAGAGGAGGAAGGATGGGCTTTTTATCGAGAAGTGACCCGTAACCTCGCCCCTGCAGGTGGGGTGGAGATTCTGATGACACCCCAACCGTTGGCTCGCGGTGTTCACTCACTGGCTTTTCAATACTATGATGGTGAATACTGGCAGGACACTTGGGATTCCAGTACTGAGGATCCCAAACTACCATTGGCGGTTCGCATCCATCTGACGTTTCTGCCGGAGAATCCTCAAGAGAGCTCCCAGCTTCTCGGGGCTGATGGGTATTATCCCGCTCTTCAGACGATCGTTCCACTCATGTCCGTGGCTCAAGTCGAGGAGGATGCCTTGGAAACTTCGGATAATTCAAATGGTGAAGAGGAATCCTCAGACGCGGGGGGAAGGTGATGCTTGGTGAACCCCCATGGCAATTCCGATTTCCCTCGCACTCGCATGGTGACCGATTTGCAATCAAATGTAACCAGAGAGGTGATCTCAGCGTCTGGACAAAGTAGCAAATTTGAGGGATCTAAAAAATGAAATGGCACAATACCAGCGCTCTGCAAGGTCTGGGGACCCGTCGATCCGACGGGTCCGTCCTGATCATTGTGATGTGGGTCGCCTTGGGCCTGGTCAGTATCACCCTTTATTTTGCTCAAGCCATGTATTTTGAATTCAGGGCTTCCGATCAGTATCTTCAGGGACTGCAGGCCCAGCAAGCTCTGGAAGGTGGGCTTCGTTATGCCAAATACGCCCTGGCTAACGCAGAGGAAGAGGGTGTCCTGCCTTTGCCATCCACTTACACCACCGAAAAAGGTCTGGTGGGTAAATCGATTTTCTGGTTCCTCGGCAGGCATGAAAACGCTGACAACAGGACTCTACCGGCATTTGCCCTGGTGGATGAAGGGGGAAAATTGAATCTTAATTTGGCAACCCAGGAAATGCTGGAGGCTCTTCCAAACATGACTCCCGAATTCGCAGCGGCCATCATTGACTGGCGAGATCAGGATGAAGAGGTGAGCGATGGCGGAGCTGAGGCAGCAACTTACAGTCGCCTGGTCCCCTCTCGCGGTATCAAAAATGCTCCCTTTGACTCAGTGGATGAGCTGATGATGGTCTATGGTGCCGATCCTCTTTTGATTTATGGTGAAGATGCCAACCAGAATGGAATCCTCGATCCCAACGAAAATGATGGCAATATCAGCCCACCCGAGGACAATGCCGACGGGAGTTTGGATGTCGGATGGGTGGATTTTCTGACCGTCTTCACGCAGGCCGAATCTCAGCAGGAGGATGATGAAGCCACTACCGGGAACGCTTCCCAAACGCCGCCAACGAGCAATCTTATTGCTGAGGAGGAGGAAACTCTTCAGGTCAATGTCAATACGGCTACCGCGACGGTGTTGGCATGTCTGCCAGGTATGGATGCCCAGAAAGCCCAGCAAATCATCAGCGCAAGGAGCTCTCAGACGACCCTCGGCGAAGACATTTCCTGGGCGAGTGAGGCTCTGGGAGACAGTGGCCTTTCGGAAACACAAAACTATCTGGTGGGTAGCAGCTATGCCTACTCGGTCGATGTGGTAGCGGTGGGTCAGAATGGTCAGGGCTTCCGGCGAAGTCAGTTTGTGTTGGACACCAGTGGCGAAGAACCGTCGGTCGTCTTTCGCAAAGACATGGATCGTCAGGGATGGGCCCTGGGCATGCCACTGAAGGAAGAAATCAAATTATTTGTCAGCCAATGGCGCTTACGATGATGGCTTGGAAAAAATATAAACCCAGTTCCCTTATCTCCATGGAGTGGGGGTATGCCCAACTGCATTTTGAATGGGTTAAGAAAAACGGTGGCAAGCCTCATTGCATGGCTCGGGGAAGCGTGGCTCTTCCAGGGAATCCTTTCCAGGAACCCCCTGAAATCATTGCCAGAGCCATTCGGCAAGCTTTGGATCAGGCCCAGGTAACCGAAAAGCATTGTATTGTTTCCCTCCCAGTCGGGTGGTTGTTTTCCTGCAGGACCGAGCTGCCGGAACTGGAGCAGGAAGATCTACAAAGTTTTTTGGATACTCAGGCTGAACGGGAATTTCCTTTGCCTTTGGACGGTCTGCAGATTGCGCAGGTGCCCTTCCAAGACCATCTCGAGGCATCCCACCGTTTCATGATGGCATTGCCAACCCAGCGCTTCGATTTGTTGAACGAAGTCATGGAGCGAGCAGGGCTCAAACCACTGAGCTGGTCGGTGGCTCAGGCAGGCCCTTCCTTTCTCCAATCGCTAGGGGTTCAGGATGCCCTTTGTCTCCTTTCCACTCCCATGGGCTACGACCTTCTTGCGGTCAGTGGAGGCGCACTGGTCATGGGGCGTAGTTTGAGTGAATCAAATCAGCCCCAGCAGCTTGCACGAGAAATCAAGATCAGTCTCGGAGAACTCAGTGTGGAAATGCAGCGTTCCATCAGGACCTGCCTCATCCCCCTGCAAGCCTCTCAGGAAGGGGTTGCCCAAGAGGCTCTGGTTCAATCGCAGGAACGTATGGGCATGAGCCATCGTATCCTATCTGGTGAGCCATCGCTTGCGTATTGTCTGGCTTGTGACTTTCTCGTTGGCCCTGCCAATCCGATCGAATTCTTACCGCCCCATGTGAGCGCCTTAGAGGCGTGGAGCCGGAAGTTTGACAGTGGTCGCCATAAGTGGGTTGGAGGAGGCTTGGCAGTAGCTATTCTGCTTATCAGTCTGATTTTCTTCTGGCAGGGACAGACTCTGGAGGCGCTTGAAAATCAGTGGGCAGTCATGGAAAAACCGGTTAAGGAGCTGGAAAATCTTCAGCAGCGCATTCGCCTTTATCGCTTTTGGTATGATCAGAGCATTCCCACGCTTCAGCTCATCGAGCATTTGACTGAGGCATTTCCCGAGGAAGGGGAGGTATGGGTCAAGGAGTTGGATATTCGTGAGAATGGGCAAGTCAGCTGCTCGGGTTTTGCCACCAGCAATCGGGCTTGGTTGGATATGCTGGAAAAATTACGCGGCTCATCCCAAGTCAAGGATCTGACGGTGAATCAAGTCAGGGATGATCGTCAGACACAGTTTTCATTTCGATACCGCTGGGAGGTTTCACAACCATGAATACGACGCAAAGAGAGAAATGGCTGGTGAACCTCGCGATTGCGGCCGTGGTTCTTTTGTTTGGAGATCGATTCGTGTTGGGACCTCTTTCCACGACTTGGAAAGAACGCAAGGAGCGTATTGAGCAATTGGATCAGCAGGTAGTTCGAGGTCAGGCATTGATGGATCGGGAATCGGCCATTCGCCGCAAGTGGCTTGAGATGTGGCAGACGGCCATCCCCAGGACCAAATCCGTCTCTGAAAACCAGGTGTTGCAGTCAGTCGACCGCTGGGCGCAGGAGAGTCGTATCAGTTTCACCTCCATCAAGCCGACCTGGCGGGTTTCGGACCAAGGACATCAGTTGCTCGAATGTCGAGCCAATGGCTTTGGCGATCTTGGCGAGATCATGCACTTTGTGCATGCGCTGGAATCCGATGATCTGGCTTTACGAGTCAACCTGATCGAGTTGACTCAGCGGGATGAGAAAGGATCGAGCATTGGCATGAATCTTAACTTCAGTGGTCTGCTGCTTCCGGAGGCAATGAAATGAATCAAAACAAGCTTCTTCTGGTGATATTGACCGCTTCAGCCCTCTTTTTCGGTGATTCGGCCCGACAGAATCTCATGTTGGCACAGTACGATGAAACCAAATCATCTCTCGAGGCGTCTGATAAGGTGGAAGAAAGGGCTCAGGTAAAAAAAGGTCCAGATGAGACTTCCGATACGCTTGCGGAAAAGGAGATGAAAGCTGAGCTTGAAGAAAAACGAGGTGGGGTTTCATATCCATCTCTCGCCTCCTTCAAGTTGATCCAGGAAAGAAATATTTTTGATCCAGATCGACGCAGGCCCAGAGAAATACGGCGTGAAATGCCCGTTGCCCCCCCCCGAGAAGAATCTTTTACTTTGTTGGGGACGATGTCCTACGGAGATCGGATCCTGGCTTTTTTTGAGGGAACCCAAAGAGACTGGTCGGGAGCCGTTGAACTGGGTAACGAAGTGGCGGGGCACACTTTGAAGGAAGTCGAATTTGATAATATTCTTTTGGAGCTGGAAGGTGAGATCCTGTCTCTCCAAGTGGGCGCAGGTCGCTCAAAGCTGGGAGATGGAGATTGGGAAACCCAGGAGCGCGGCTTCTGGAAAGGGAGCAGTGGTGGAAGCCGCTCTGGCCGTTCCAGTCGATCGTCATCTTTCTCTACTTTCCGGCCTGCGCGCCCAGAGGATTCAGCAGATGCCGAATCGGCTTCAGCTGATGGAGGAAGCGAGAATGCCGCCGATGAATCAGTGATCGATGGGTCGGCTAGCGATATTTTAAAGCAGATGATGGAAAGACGTAGACAACAAGTGGGAGAACAATAGGCATGATAACCAAACGACCAATTCTTTTGACCGCCCTTTTGGGGCTGATGAGTTTTTCTCCATGGACACTCGCCATGGCTCAACAGACTGAAGCCTCTGAAAATCAAAACTCTGGCCCATCCTCCGATGACAGCCAAGGAAAAGGGCTAAGAATGAATTTCCGCAACGTACCCCTTGAAATGGTCCTGGAATACATGAGTGAAGCCGCAGGTTTTGCTATCATTGCTGAAGCAGATGTTTCGGGGACCGTCAGTGTATGGAACAACGAACCACTCGATAAAAACCAGGCTGTAGCCTTACTGGATTCGATTCTTATTGAAAAAGGCTACACTGCCGTGCGGGTGGGTAATACCCTCAAAATTATCTCCAAAAGCAATGCCAGCACTCAAAATCTGCCGGTGCAAAGCGGTAATGATCCTGCAGTGGTTCAAAATTCCGATCGAATGATCACTCAAATTATTCCTGTTCGCTACACAGGGGCGGTGAAACTCATGGAGAATCTGGAGCCTCTTTTGCCCGAAGAAGCAAGTATGACTGCAAATGAAGATAGCAACGCCGTCGTCTTGACTGGGACTGAAAATAGCATCAAACGCGTGATGGAAATCATCCAAGCGCTGGATACCAACCTCTCCGGGGCTTCTCAGATCAAGGTGTTTGCCTTGCAGTATGCCGATGCCACTGAGTTGGTTGACGTGATCGAAGATTTGTTTGAAGAAGATTCGAAGTCATCGAGTCGCAGTGGATCTAGTCGAGGGAGCTCAAGCTCTTCTTCGTTTTTTGACAGGATCCGCGCTTGGAGAGAACAGCGAGAAAGCGGACGAAGTAGCAGTGAAAGTCGCAGCAGCTCAAGTAAAAGCAAGTCTTCCTCCTCCGCTCCGAATCCGACCTCTCGTGTTGTAGCTGTAGCCGATGAAAGAACAAACTCTTTGGTTGTAAGTGCGGCTGAGGAGACAATGCCTATGATCGCCCAGCTCGTTCAGGAAATTGATCGTGATGTGGATGAAATTACCGAGTTAAGGGTGTTTGACTTGGTGTATGCGGATGCCTTTGAGATGTCAGAAATTTTGACCAACTTGTTTTCGGACGAAAATGGTCAAAACTCTCAAACACGAAGTAGTCCTCGCTATAGTCGAAGTAGCTCGAGTAGCTCGAGTAGCTCGAGTTCGAGGAGTTCGAGGAGTTCGAGGAGTTCGAGGAGTTCGAGCAGCAAAGAGAGCTCTCGCAGTCAATCCATGAACCAAGTGACGGCTGTCCCTGACCCGCGAACCAATTCGCTGATCGTCTGGGCGGCCGCCAACATGATGCCTCAGCTTGAGCGCATGATTCAGCAGTTGGATTCAAGCAATTCGCGTCAACAGAAAGTATTTGTCTACAATTTGGACAATGCTGACGTTGACAATGTAGCAACCATCTTGCGAGGCATGTTCGAATCCCAGAGCACCATGATGAACAATCGCAATAATGCCAACCGTAGTGGCTTGAATACCAACAACCAGCTGAACAATCGCACGGTCAATCAATCCAACTTCAGCCTGGGTGGGGGGCAGAACGGTAACTAACCATCGCAAGGTGGCATTATGGACTCAGACGAGTGTGTCGTTTTGGAGAGATATCCTATGAAATTTAATGGAATAAGGGGCAAGATAACGCGCCCATGGAATGCTTTTTTGGGGTTGGTCCTTGTTGGAAGTTTTTGCGGTATCCAACTTTTGCAGGCGCAGTTTCGGGGTTTTGGTGGAAATGGTGCCAATGGGCAGACCCGGCAGTATCTGAACAACACCCAAGTGGGGGACGCACTGATTGAAGTCGATCCTGAGACTCGGTCTGTTATCGTGATCACCGATGAAGAAACGAATTTGCAAATCGATAAGGTTTTGCAAAACCTGGATCGTCCCAAACCTCAGGTATTGATCAAGGTGGTCTTCATGGAGGTCACCCATCGCGACGATCTGGATGTTGGTTTGGAGGGAAATCTCTCCTTCGGTTCCAACTCGGGTGAGCAGAGCAATCTTGTTCAGTCGGCCTTCGGGATGAGTAACCAGAATTCTGGTGGTCTCTATCAAATGGTGGATGATCGCTTTGATCTCACCTTGCGAGCCATGGCTGAAGATGGACGCGTTGAGGTCCTTTCCCGCCCCTCAATTCTTGCACGTAACAATCAGGAGGCCATTATCACAGTCGGTCAGACGGTACCATTCATCGACAATGTGACCTTCTCCCAGGTAGGCCAACAGATCAATACGGTCACCTACCGGGATATCGGCATCATTCTTCGTGTCACCCCCTTCATTACCCAGAATGGCATGGTTGAAATGATTGTTGGGCCTGAAATCTCCACCATTACCGATGAAACCGTTACCATTCAGGAAGGTGTGGAGGCGCCTGTCTTTGCCAAGCGGGCAGCTGAGACGGTGGTGGTCACGCCCCACGGCAAGACGGTGATCATTGGTGGTCTGATGGAAAAGAATAAGATCGAGAGTCAACGTAAAATTCCCCTGCTGGGCGATATTCCTGTCTTGGGATGGGCCTTCCGGCGCACCGTCAAGGAGGACACCAAAACCGAACTCTTGATTTTCCTGACGCCGTACATTGTGCAGGATCCAAATCAGCTGGGAGAAATGACTGCAATGGAAACAGGCGATGCCGAATTGCCTGCGAAAGCTTTTGAGAAAAAAGATTTGGATCGTTTTTTAGGAGACGTTGAAGGCTTGGAAGCTGAGGATGCGACTGAGGAGAACAAATCGTCTCAACGAATATTTTTTCGCCGAAACCCTTAACGGATTTTCATGAGGGTCTGGTTTCCTTGAGCTCAGTGTCCTTTGCAAGCCATTTCTGTCATGAGATGGCTTTTTTTTATGTGCAGATCTTCAACAGGGTCAAACCAGCCATTCTATGAAAGTTTCGAGGCTATTTTCTAGATCCTTGGAACCAGTGTTTTCCAACTAGCTTTTTGCTCGAAGGCGATCATGATGGGACGTAACCGGAGATTGCGATTGGGAGGGAATGCTGAAATGCCTTTCAGGAGAGGATCCAAGTTATGAAGAAAATGTTAGCGGCCGTCTTGCGGGGTGTGGATCAATTTCGGATCGAAGAATGCCCGATACTGGAACCTGGACCCGGTGAGGTTTTGGTCGAGGTAAGGGCCTGTGGTTTTTGTGCGACTGATTTCAAAGCCATTCGGGGGAAGCGATGCAATGTTTCTTTCCCTCTCATCCCAGGGCATGAACCTAGTGGTGTCGTAGCCGCAGTGGGTTCCGGGGTGAGCCACGTAAAGGAGGGTGATGCGGTGATTATCCAGCCCAGTGGTTTTTGTGGTTTGTGTGAACCTTGTCGGATGGGGATGACGCATTATTGCGATCGCGCATACACCACTGGAGGGGATGGCCCTGAAGATGTGAGACCTGGGAGCTTTGCCGAGTATGTCCTGACCGGTGCCAATACGCTTTTTCACAAACCAGCCTCACTCTCTTTTGCCGCAGCTTGCCAGACAGAACCCCTGAGTGGTGCCTGGAAGGGGCTGATCCAGATGTCCGAAATGAAGGTGGGGGACGATGTGGTGGTCATCGGGACCGGGTCCATTGGTATGTATTGCCTGATGGTCGCCAAGGCTGCCGGGGCGGGTCGTCTGATCGCTGTGGATGTGAGTGATTTCGCCTTGGCAACGGCTCAGCGATTGGGTGCCACGCACATCGTCAACCCGAATCACTCCCCTGCCGTGGAATCGATTGCCGAGATTCTTCCCAAGGGGCCCGATTTGGTGGTTGAGGCCGCCGGGCCCATCGAGGCAGTACGTCTCATGGTTCGCTTGTTGAGGCGAGGCACTCGTTGGAATGTTTTCGGAATCACGACTCACGAAACCTTTGAACTGGATGGGGGGCTCATGCATTTTCTGGAGGCCCGCATGGATGCAAGTTTCGGTACGACCCCCCTGGCCATGCAGCAGGCCATTCGCCTGATGGAGCGTGGGTTGGTCCAGCCTGAGCAGGTCATTTCCCATCGATTTCCTCTGCAACAGATGGACGAGGCCCTCGAGGTCATGGGGAGTGCAGGTCGCAATAAGATCATCATCGAACCCAAGGATACATGACACCTTTGCTGCGATACCGCCGCATGGCATGGATCTTTCTAGGTATCTCCTGGATGAGGATCTCCGTGTTTTGGGATTCCCTTAGCCTGGGGGCAGAATCGCCTGAATTTTTCCAACCCCGGGATCTTTCTTTGCAGCGAGAGGTGTCACACATCATCGATCGTGGCAATGGTTGGCTGCTCACCCAACAGAGGGACAATGGTTCATGGGATGGGCCTGATCCATTGGTGGCTACAGGCATGGCAATGCTTGCCCTTGGGGTGGATCCTGAAGAAAGGCATGCAGGGCAAAAGGCCCTTCCGCTGAAGCGAGGCATTGATTTTCTGCTGACATGTTTTCAGCCCGATGGAGGGATGTATCTGAACGCATCGATGGCCATGAACCAAACCTCGATCAGCCTTCTGGTGTTGGCGAGTCTACCGCATGAAAGGAGTGAAAAGGTGGTTCCGGCCGCCAGATCCTTCCTCTTGCAGCAGTTGGCGGTCAGAAATGCCGCACAGTGGAGTCATCAGACTCTCAAATCTCCTGCAAAGGATGCTCCGCTGGCCAATCAGCGGCCCAACCTTGGTCTGCTTGGTCAACAGCTCAGGGCCTTGCAAGCCTGCTACTTCAGTGGCCAGTCTTATGCCTTTGATGTCAAAACTTCCATTCACTTTGCAAAGGTGCGGGATCAACTACTGCGGGAAAGGGCGTTGCTGAACCCCATGGATTCAGCTTGGGTAGATCTTTGTCATGGCCTCATGTTGCAGCACATGAAAGGAAGGGATGTCTCGCATCCTGAGGTGAATGCCCTCCTCAGGGCATTGAATGCCCTGTCCAGGATTCAACGACGGCCTGAGGATTCCTTTTCCGCCTGGTTGGAACGTGTCCATTGGGTAGTTCCACCCTTGGTCTGGATGGGGTTGGAGCTGCAATGTGTCAGTCTTCCTGGAGATGAGCCCTGGCGGCATTACCTGGCATTCAAGTTGATGAATGCCCAGGACCCTGCGGGATCCTGGGGCGCATCAGGCGGGCCGGTGGATTCTGCGACCGCCATCGAAGACACCTCCAGAGCGATCCTGGTTTTGTCGGGTCTTCACGCCGATCTTTGACTGGGACCCTTTGCTTTCCATGGTGCGCTCATCGGTCTTTTTGCTTTTCTGGGAATTTCGCTGGTTTAGCCTAGGCCCATTGAAAAGACGCGCAATGTTTCAGGCAAGGGTCCATGGATGCCATGAGTGAGCTTACTTCCAATCGAGTGGTCGTTGGCATGAGTGGTGGTGTCGATTCGTCGGCGGCAGCTGCGGTCTTGATTGAAAAGGGGTATGAGGTGATCGGTATTACCCTCAAGCTCTGGCCCCAGGATTGCGTGTCCCGCGCTGAAGACAAGTGCTGTGGTCCTCAGGCTGTCATGGATGCCCGCAGTGTGTCCCATCAGCTGAAGATCCCCTACTATCTGGTGGATGAATCAGCAGATTTTCAGCAGCACGTCATTCAGTATTTTGCCGAAGAGTACAAGGCGGGCAGGACGCCCAATCCTTGTGTCATGTGCAATGAGAAGTTGAAATTTGGCACCCTGCTGGAGCGTGCCCAGCAGCTGGGGGCCCATTGGATTGCCACCGGTCATTATGCCAGGGTTGTTCACGGGCAGCCGCAAGATCGCGTGCTTCTCAAAAAGGGCTTGGACCCTCGTAAAGATCAAAGTTATTTTCTCTTCTCCCTGCGTCAGGAATACCTTCGTCACCTGCTCTTTCCTCTGGGTGAATTGACCAAGAGCGATAGTCGTGAGGTGGCTCGCGATTGTTCCTTGCGAACTGCGGACAAGGAAGAGAGCATGGAAATTTGCTTTGTTCCTGATAACGACTACCGAGGCTTCCTTACCCAGTCCAAGCTGGTCGGTGTGGATCCTGGAGACATCGTCGATCTGCAAGGCGAGGTGCTGGGGCGCCATGATGGCGTGGCGTTTTACACTATTGGGCAGCGTCGCGGCTTGGGGCTTTCTTCGCCCGAACCTCTTTACGTGTTGGAGCTGGATGCAAAGCTCAACCAGGTCGTGGTAGGGCCTGTCGATGCCCTCGACAAGCCTTCCTTCATCATCGATCGCTGCAATTGGATCCCTTTTGAACATCTCAAGGAACCGATCGAAGTGACTGCCAAAATTCGATACAATCATCCAGGCACCTTGGCTGTGGTCACCCCACTTGAGGGCCAAAAGGCTCGTGTGGATCTCAGCGTGCCTCAGCGGGCCATTACCCCGGGCCAGGCCTGTGTCCTTTATCAGGATGACCTCGTGGTCGGGGGAGGGTGGATCCTCAAGACATGTGATCCCGCACCGGCCGCGCCAGTGAATGTGGCTCAAAACGCCTCTCTCTAGTTTTCCCTTCTGTCTGATGGATCAGAGCTCGCCTTCTTCTCATAAGGAGGCGCGTATCCGACCTACCCTAGCCAATATCGAATTATCTGAGGGATTCGCCTCTTAGACAGCTACAGATAAACCTTCACGATCCTCTATGCTCCTCTATTCAGGACACTTATTGACGTATTTCAGCCTAACAACCACTGTCTGTAGTGGGTAAAAATTGCAAATCTACTATATATGGTAGATTGATCTTTACTTAACATAAATTGGTTTTCATTATCGCCCCGTGCACCTCAAAAACCTAACGGTAATGGGGTTCAAATCGTTTGCGGACAAGACTTCCTTGAACTTTGAACCCGGTATCACGGCGATCGTGGGTCCCAACGGATGTGGGAAGTCCAATGTCGCTGATGCGATCCGTTGGGTATTGGGTGAGCAATCGGCCAAGGCGCTGCGTGGTGGCGAAATGGCAGACGTTATTTTCAATGGCACCGATCGGCGGAAGCCTCATGGCATTGCGGAAGTTTCCCTTACCTTGGGAGATGTCGATGAGGAACAACTCAAGGCGGCTGGGGTCAACCTCTCCTACAGTGAAATCACCGTTAAGCGACAGGTGATGCGTGATGGAGGGAGTGAGTACTACATCAATAATGTGGGTTGTCGACTGCGGGATATTCAGCAGTTGTTCATGGGGACCGGCGTCGGGCGGGCCAGCTACAGCATCATGGCTCAGGGGAACATTACCCAGCTCCTGAGCAGTAAGCCTGAAGACCGAAGAATCGTTTTCGAAGAAGCTGCCGGGATTACCAAGTTCAAGGTGCAGAAAAAGGAGGCCCTGCGCAAACTGGACCATACTGAGCAGAATTTGCTTCGAGTGGCCGATTTGGTGGGCGAAGTCAAGCGTCGCATTGGATCCCTTCAGCGTCAGGCTGGTAAGGCGAAGCGTTACAAGCAGATCCAGGGCGAATTGCAGCATCTGGAAACCCAGCTCGCGCGTCACGAGTATGATCTGCTTCAAACCGAGATAGATTCTTCCGAGCAGAGTCGCGATTCGCTCAAGGAGCAGCAGGAAACTTCTTCAGGCCTGGTTCTTGAGAAGGAGGAGGAAATTCGTCAGTTGCGATCACGCCTGGCTGAATTGGAGGCCGAGATTTCCCTGTCTCAGCAACAGGGCATGGAGCTCAAGGGGCAAATGGATCGGCACGAAGGCAACATCCATTTTCATCGAGAGCGCTCTCAGGAATTGGAACAGCAGCATCAACGGATGCTGGAGGAAATTGACCAGTTTGAATCTCGTAAGGACCAGGCGGAACAGCAGCTGACGTCCCTGGGTCTTCAGCTCGAAGAGGCTCAAAAAGGATTGAGCGTTCACCAACAAACCGTCGGCAATCATCAGGATGTCTTGAGGCAGGTGGAGGCAGCTTCTCAGTCCCGGCAAGAAGCGGTTCAGAAGGTCCAGAGAGAACTTTTCGCGCACACTCAACAACTGGGCAAATGGTGCAATGAGCGCAGCGCGCTGGAGTATCAATCCAAGAGCCAGGTCGAGCGGCTTGAGAAGCTAGCTTCCGAAAAAATTCAACTGGAGGAAGAGCGGCAAGGCCTCGGCAAGAAGTTGGAGGCTTTTGTGTCTTCAGTGGAGGCCGAAAAGCAGGCTGCTAACCATCAAAGAGAAACGGTGGAGGAGCGCCAGTCTCGACTCAAGAAGCTTCAGGAGACGCTTGAGAGTGCGAGCGGAGAGCTGGACAAACTTATGAGTGATCAGGCTGATCGCCGCAGCCAGCTCAGCGTGCTCAAGGAGCTGGAATCCTCTCACGAAGGCTTCAGCCAAGGCACCGTGGCGGCTTTGAAGCAGGCGGAATCCCTGCTGGGTTCTTTGGCGGATCATATCCGAGTGGAAGCAGACTATGTGGTTCCAGTCGAAGCCATCCTGGGCGAGTTTTTGCAGGTCGTGCTGACCGAATCGCCTGAGGCGGCCCGAGCCATTCTTGATCAGCTGCGTGAACAGCAAGCCGGTGCTGCCAGTGTGGCTTCCATCCACATGATGCAAAAGGTTTCAGAATGTTCCTTCAATCACCGCCCTACCATTCACGATCCGGCCTACAGTCCTCAAGGAACTGCTGCCTTGTCGGTGGTCGATGGGGATCCGGAGGTGCTACCACTTCTGGAGTGTCTGTTGGGCTCTGTTTACATCGTCGACGACCTGGCCATGGCGACCGATTGCTGGAAAAAATCGGGTCGTTGCGTCAGTTTTGTGACCCTAAGTGGGGAGACCCTGAGCCCGTGCGGAGTCTTCACGGGAGGTGGGAATGCCCGGGATGGTAAAAACCTGACCACCTCCATTCTGGCTCGCAAAAACCGCATTCTCCAACTCGAGGAAGAGGTGGGTGTGGGGCAGGTCTCTGTGGATGAAGCGAGTCGGCGCAAGGGGCAGTTGCATTCCGAAATTCAGTCGCTGGAATCAGGCCTGCAGGATGCGCAATCCGAGCTGAAGGCACGCGAAGTTGCGATCGCGACCAGTGAGGGTGAGCAGCGCGCTCTGAGCTCTGCACATCAGGTGCTGGCTCAGAAGATTGATACGGTGGTTTATGAAATCCAAACCCTCGGAGAGCAGGAAAAGGGAATTCAAATCAAGCGGGAATCCCTGAATGGCGATATTCGGGAGCTGGAACAAAGTGAGTCTGCTGCCCAATCTTCTCTCAAAGAATCTCAGGGGGAGTTGGAATCGCTGCGAAGCGATCGTGAAAAGGCCCAGGCGCAGCTGACGGATTCCAAAATTGCGCTGGCCTCTGAAGAGCAATCAGTACTTTCGCTTGAACGCCAAAGGGGTCCGTTGGACCAGCGCATGCAGGAAATCACCCAGGTTCTGGCTCAACGCCGATCTGACGTGGCCACCTGCCAGGATAAAAGAGAACAAAGTCAGACTCGGGTTCTGGAATCTGAAGCGGCCCTGGAACGGCTGCAGCACGAGCGATCCTTGGTCAGCGAGCAAAACGCTTCATTGGTCGGGCAGAAGCAGGAGCAGGAGGCCTCAGTTAGCGAAAGGGAAAATCTTTTAAGGGAGCAGCGCCGATTGCTCGACGAAATCCAGTCGCAACGCAGTCAACTGGACGTTGACTTGGCCCGCAAACAGTCCTCCATTGAAAACCTTCTCAAACGAATGGATGAGCGCTATCAGATCGACTTGAGTGAAGTGCGCAGTGAGCATATCACTGTGACGGTCTCGGAGGATGGTAAACCATCTTCTGAGGTGCTTACCTCAGAAGATCTCGATGCTTACGGAGTGGGGACGGATTGGAATGAGGTCCGAGAAAGAGTAGCGACCTTACAGCAGAAAATCGATTCCATGGGGCCGGTGAATCTGGTGGCCATCGAGGAGTATGAAGAAACCGAAGAGCGTTATCAGTTTCTGACAAATCAGCACGACGATTTGGTGCAGGCCAAAACCGAGTTGATGGAGGTGCTCAATCGCATCAATACCCAAACCCGAGAGATGTTTTTGGAGACCTTTCACAAGATCCGAGATAATTTCCGAGCTACCTTCGCTGAAATTTTCAATGGCGGCATGGCGGACCTTCAATTGCAAGATGGTGAGGATGTGCTTGAGAGCGGCATTGATATCGTCGCGCGTCCGCCAGGCAAAAAACTTCAGGGGATTTCCCTGCTCTCTGGAGGTGAGCAGACCATGACAGCTGTTTCCCTTCTCTTTGCCATTTACCAGGTGCGCCCCAGTCCCTTCTGTGTGCTGGATGAGCTAGATGCACCTCTGGATGAATCCAACATCAATCGTTTCATCAAAATCCTGGAACGGTTTTTGGATCATTCTCAATTTATCATCATCACGCATAACAAGCGGACCATCTCCATCGCGGACGTTCTCTACGGTGTGACCATGCAGGAGCGAGGAGTGAGTATGATCGTGAGTGTCAAATATAATAAGGATGAACCATCCAATGCTCAGCATGGAAGTAAGCTGGCTGCTGCTGGAGATGGTAGCCGGGACTTTAGCTCCGTGGCTGATGTGGTCTCTGGAAACGAGGAAAAGTCTTGATTCCGAGTGATTTCAGTTCGGAGAGAAAAAAGTAACAAAAAGTAAGCTTACCCCTTGATAACACTACCTGTTGTGGTATTGTTTTCATCGTATCCAACAGCTAGTGGGGTCTTCAGGGGGGAGTCGTTTCTGTCGTATTCTTTTGGCACCATCAGTGCCGCTGTCGTTTGTCGTGCGCATGCAAGCCTTTTGGCTTGCATCCGAAGGGCTGTGCTGTGGTCTTCGGAATCCCATTTTTAAATTAAAATCAAGAAAGAGCAATTAAATGATCAACGCCCAAGATGATACTCTCACCCAGCCTTCTGCATCCAAATCGCGCAGGGGTTCAGGTGTCACCAAGGCTCGCAAGTCCAAGCGAGCTGGCCTTAAGAAACAGACCATGCTGTCTGTGGATCGTGTTTTCAGTCAGGCTAACGTTAGTCCTTTTGACCAAATCCAGTGGGACAAGCGAGTCGCCGAAATTACTGACGGAAAAGGGAATATTATTTTCCGTCAGGAAGGAGTCGAAGTGCCTCAATCATGGTCGATGTTGGCAACGAATGTCGTCGTCTCAAAATATTTCTATGGAGAGCAGGGCACCGACGAAAGGGAGTATTCAGTTCGCCAGCTCATTCATCGTGTTTGTCGAACCATCGCCGACTGGGGCATCAAGGATGGATATTTCGGCAAGAAAGACGGTGAGATCTTCTACAACGAGCTCTCCTGGTTGTGTCTGAACCAATATGGCGCTTTCAATTCCCCGGTCTGGTTCAATGTCGGGCTTTATCATCAATACGGGGTCGGCAAGGATTCTGCGAAGGGCAACTGGTATTTTGATACCCAGGAGCGCGAGTCCAACCGAGCTCCTACTCAATACGAATTTCCTCAATGCAGCGCGTGTTTCATCCAATCTGTCGAAGACAATATGGAAGACATCATGCGGCTTGCCTACAGTGAGGCCATGCTCTTCAAATATGGATCAGGAACGGGTTCTGATCTCTCATCCATACGCTCCAGTAAGGAAAAACTCAGTGGAGGCGGGCGTCCCAGCGGTCCCATGTCCTTCCTTAAGGTTTATGACCAGGTCGCCAATGTGGTCAAATCGGGTGGTAAAACCCGGCGAGCCGCCAAGATGAATACTCTCAAGGACTGGCATGGTGATATCGAAGAATTTATTGATGCCAAGCAGCTCGAAGAAAAGAAGGCCTGGGCCTTGATCGAGCAAGGTTACGATGGTTCCTACAATGGCGATGCCTATGGCAGCGTGATGTATCAAAACGAAAATCTATCGGTCCGTGTCAGTGACGAATTCATGGATGCTGCCATCCATGACCGCGAATGGTGGACCAAGGCAGTGACAACTCAGGAAAACATTGAGAAGAAGAGCGCTTCTGATCTGCTGCATCGCATCGCAAAAGGCACGCACATCTGCGGGGATCCTGGTTTGCAGTATGATGGACCGATCCAGAAATGGCATACCTGCAAGGGGTCTGAACCCATTCATTCGACCAACCCTTGCTCTGAATACGTGTTCCTGAACAACACAGCATGCAACCTCGCGTCCTTGAATCTCATGAAATTCAAGCAAAAGGATGCCAGTTTTGATGTGGAGCGCTTCAAGGCGGCTGTACGTATCTTCATTACGGCTCAGGAAATTGTGGTAGACAATTCTTCCTATCCAACCCCTCAGATTGCCGAAAACTCTCATATTTTCCGGACCCTTGGTCTGGGCTACGCCAACTTGGGCTCACTCATCATGAGTTATGGCCTGCCATATGATTCGGATGGGGGAAGAGCACTGGCCGGTGCGATTACTTCGGTCATGACTGGACACGCCTATGAGCAGTCTGCGGAAATTGCCCGGATCATGGGTGCCTTCCCTGGTTACCGCGATGCGCGTTGTGCTGGAATTGATAAACCTCTGATGAAAGACAATGTGGATTCCACGCTTGATGTCATTCGCCTTCACAAGGATGCCGCAGAAGACATTCAGCCTAACAAGGATTTCGATTATCTCAAACAAGATGCACGGGCTTGCTGGGCGCGTGCGTTGGAGCACGGCGAGAACCACGGTTATCGAAACGCCCAAGTGACGGTTCTGGCTCCAACCGGGACGATTGCTTTTCTCATGGACTGCGACACCACAGGCATCGAACCAGACATTGCCCTGGTGAAATATAAGTTACTCGCAGGCGGCGGCATGCTCAAGATCGTCAATCGAACGGTGCCCCAAGCTCTTGAGAGATTGGGTTATTCAGACGCGGAAGCTGACTGTATTATCCAGCATATCGAGCAATACGACACCATCGAGGATTTCGAGGATGAGGGTCAGACCCGGCGCAGTGGCCTGCGACCCGAACATGTGGGGGTCTTCGACTGCGCGTTCAAGGCGCATCGGGGAAAAAGAAGTATTCACTACATGGCTCACCTAAAGATGATGGCGGCTGCTCAGCCCTTTATCAGTGGTGCTATTTCCAAGACGGTTAATCTTCCACATGAATGCTCAGTGGAAGACATCAAGGATGGCTATGTTCAGGCTTGGAAAATGGGGCTGAAATGTGTCGCCATTTATCGTGATGGCTCCAAACGCTCTCAGCCTCTCAATACCAATCAATCGTCCGTCGAGTCTTCTGAATCCAGCTCCAGTGATCAGGTCCTCGCACTTAAGGAAGAAATCGATCGATTGGCTCGCCAGTCCACTCAGCCTTTGAGGCGGCGCTTGCCCGAAACCCGCCAGGCAGTGACCCACAAATTTGATATCGCTGGCCACGAAGGTTACCTGACCGTCGGCCTGTTCGAGGATGGAAGCCCTGGTGAACTCTTTATCACCATGGCCAAGGAAGGGTCGACCATTGGAGGCCTCATGGACAGTGTTGCGACCCTCACCAGTATGGCCTTGCAGTACGGTGTGCCACTCGATGCCCTGGTGAAGAAGTTTTCACATCAGCGCTTTGAGCCTTCAGGATTCACCAAGAATCCGAACATCCGAAATTGCTCATCCATTCCCGATTACGTGTTCCGCTGGATGTCCCACACCTTCCAACCTGTGGAGGATGGAGCCCTGGCTTCACTCGAGCCGCAGGCAGAGCTGGACATGCCGGGGTTGGACGAAGAGGTTAAAAAAAAAGTTAACCGGCCCATCCCTGAATTGCCGCTGAGCGAAGAGGCGAGTCGGCTCAAGCAGGGCCTGGATATACAGGCTGCAGGTGAAAATGGAAGTGATCATTCCCGTCAGGTAAGTCAGTCCTTTGTGAATCAAAGTGACGCCCCTGCTTGCCCGAACTGTGGTCATGTGACCGTGCGAAACGGCGCCTGTTACAAGTGCTTGAATTGTGGTGAAAGTCTGGGTTGCTCCTGAAGCTTCACGTTTAAAAATTCACGATTCGCGCTCAAGAATCGGCTATCAAAAGATCGGACAAACTGTCCGATCTTTTTTTATGCCGAACCCTGGTTAGCAAGGGCTTCGGCTTCACTGCGGATTCCCTTGAGGTCTAATTTGCCGCTACCCAGCAATGGAATGGAGTCTACCTTGAAGAATGAGCTTGGATGAGGTTTCCATAGGTTGGGGATGTCGGCTTCCTTGAGTCGCTCGATAGTGGTGTCTAGGTCCTCCAGGTCCTCTGTAAAAAGAACTACCAGTTTTTCTCCTTTTCGATCACAGGGCACTGAGGTGACCGCGACAAAAGGGCTGGAGTGCTCGCGTCCATCTTCCATCAAAAGCTGTTCGACAGCTTCGTGGGGCACCATTTCGCCACCAATCTTGCTGAATCGAGAGAGTCGACCGGTGATGGTGATAAATCCATCTTCATCCAACTTGGCGATGTCACCGGTTTCATACCAACCCTCCTGTAAGACTTTGTGTGTTTTCTCAAGCTCTCCCAGGTAACCCTTCATGACATTGGGTCCTTTGATCAGCAGCATGCCCTCCTGGCCCGGTGCCAATAGGGTGCGCTGATCGGGATCTACGATCTTGGCGCTTACACCGGGGATGGGGTGGCCGACGCATCCGTCTTTGCGGGTGAATGTGTCTGGGTCCAGCGAAGGGGGTTCTGGAAGGTTTAGTGAGACAATGGGTGAAAGTTCGGTCGTGCCATATCCCTCCAGGGGGCGAACGCCGAATTTCTTTTCGAACATATCTGCCAATTTGGCCTTTAATTTTTCCGCACCCGTGATGATCAGGCGTAAGGTGCGAAAATCTTGGGGCCGAGCCTTGCGGATATAAGCCATGAGAAAAGTTGGAGTGGCAAATAGAATGGTGCTGGCCTCCTCACGAACCATCTGTGCGATCTGGGCGGCATCCAGTGGATTGGTGTGGTAGTGGACCCGGATGCCGCACACCAGGGGCAGCCAAATGGTTGCTGTCAGTCCAAAGGAATGGAAGAACGGCAGAGCTGCCGAAAGGCCATCTCGATCCCCCAGGGGGATGACCTCGGCAGCCGAGAGGACATTGGAAACCAGATTCGCGTGCGTGAGCTGGATTCCCTTGGGCTCAGCGGTGGAACCCGAGGAGAAAAGAATGGTGGCCGTCTGAGAGGCGCTTAAGGCCTTGGTTGGCAGCAGCCATCGATGGGGGATAAACTTAGCGGCCAAGGAATGACGTAGTTTATCCCAGGTCGTGATACTGCTTCCAAGATCTTCCAGATAGATGACATGGGGCGTCAAAGGGTAGTCGGGAATTTTTTCGAGAAAGGCCCTTGAGGTGATGGTGGTTTGAATGCCGCTTTGCTCCATGGCCGAAGCAAACGCTTTGGGCGAGGCGGTAAAGTTCAAGTTGACAGCAACCTTGCCGTCCAGAGCCATGGCCATGTTCACCAGGGCTCCCCCAACGCAAGAAGGGAGCAGGATGCCGACGGCTTCCTGCTCCTCGCGGCTCAGCTGCTTGCGGATCTGTTCTCTCAGCAGGAGGCTGCCTACCAGTGCTTTGCCAAAGGTCAGGCGTTTCCCGGTGGTATCCGATATGAAGGGCTGACTCCAATGTCTGCGAGCGATTCGGATGGCCAATGTGCCAAGCGAACCCTTCTGTTCGGCCTCCATTTGGTGATGGGTGCCAGACAATTCCTGGACGGCCATGCGCACCTCATGGATCGGAGCGCTTGAGGGCAAGGGTTTGCCAAAGTGCAAGCCAATGGGGTAGGGGAGCCGCAGACGATGATTGCGATAGCGGCCTCGGGTGGCACGACTGAAAACGCTGCCCCAGGCGCCCCCAAGGAAGACGGGAATGATGGGGATATCCATTCCCTTGGTGATCTTCTGATAGCCTGGCCGGAAAGCATTCATCAAACCTGACCGTGTCAGGCGCCCTTCCGCAAAAATACAGACCAAATAACCTTGCTCCAATGCATCCCTTGCTGAACGGATCGAGTGCATTATTTGCCTGGGAGGGTCGTTCTCGGAAATAGGAATGCAGTTCATCAACTTGAGAAGCGGGTGCAACCAGGGATGCTCGTAGTAGTCGCGATAGACCAGAAAACGTAACCTTCGCGCCTGGACAGCCATGATCAGGGGGGCATCCACATAAGTTACATGATTGCACACTAGCAAGGCGGGCCCTCGATTGGGCAGATGCTCCAAGCCCGTCGTGCGAACCCTGTAAATGCATTTGAGAATCACCGCTCCTACCAACCGCACTAAGAAGTCTGGCAGAGTCTTGAAAGCAATCAAAGCCAGGCCTAGGGTCATGATGCTGGCTATCATAAAACAACCCGCCGGGCTGACGGCCAAGTCACTCAGTCCCATCAACAGGAGAGCCGCGATGAGAACTCCCAAAAAACTCATGAAACTATCCAATGCCAGAATTTCAGTCAGGCGCTCTCGAGGGCTGTGCCATTGAATGAAGGAGACCAGTGGTACGATGAAAAGGCCGCCGCTGAGGCCCATCAGAGCCAAGATGGCGCCGGTAGCGTAAAAATGATCCGAACCTATCTGCAGTCCCAGAAGCCCCAGCGTCAGCGCCAGACCGATGGCTCCCAGAGGTACTAGACCAAATTCAATGTGTCGTCCCGACAGCAGGCCTGCCCCCATGGCCCCGGCACCGATGCCAGCAGCCACAAACAAAAAGAGGAGAGAGGCATCCTCCATCTGTTCAAAGCCCATGTAGGTGACGCCGTAGGGGATGAGGTTCATTTGCACGAAACCTCCAATCAGGAGAAAAAATGCCGCCCCAAAAATGGCCGTGATCAGGGGAATGTCCTGGCGTGTTTTTTCATAGGTTTCAGCGACACCCTTGAGTGGGTTGAAGTGCCATGCTTGTGTGTTGCCACTCGCCTGAGTGGGACCAATGCCTTTGGCCAGCAGCCAACCCAATACAGAGATTCCGACACAAAACAAGGAAGCTATATGATATTTGCCATCTGCCAGCCGGCTCAGTAAAGGGACCATACCTGCGCCCAATACGATGGCCATGTAGACGAAGGCCTGCTGCCAGCCATTGGCTTTGGAAAGTGCCGAGGGGGGCAGAAGCTCCGGAAGGATTCCATATTTGGCGGGGCCAAAAAAGGCGCTTTGAGCTGCCATGAGAAAGAGAACCATCAGGAGCCCTGGAACAGACTGTGCATAAAAGGCAAGGGTTCCTCCAACCATGACAACTAGTTCGACCAGCTTGATGTGCTGGATAATGCGCTGTTTGGACACCTGTCCTGCGAGGTAGCCAGCCGACGAGGCAAAGAGTAAAAAGGGAAGAACGAAGATGGCCCCGGCCCATTGATTTATGGAAGACATGGCTTCGGTTCCTAGAATTTGCGCCAGGGCATAGATTAGGAAGAGTTTGAAGACATTGTCATTGAAGGCCCCCAGAAACTGAGAGAGGTTGAGTAAGTGGAAATCTCGATTCAGACTAGGGGGCGGTGGTGGTTGCATGGGCATATGCTATTATGAGAGGCTCGCTGCATTGAGGCCAGTCCTTTCCGGCCTCATGGTGATGTGTTGTACGCGAGCCATGAAGAACAAGGAGCATGCCACATGCTGAATAAGACGCATCGGCATGCGGTGGCCTCGGATTTTCTGGATGGATGACCTCCAATAAACGGTTTGGAAGTTATTTTTTGTCTGTCCGTGGTGAGGAGGTTTTGAATCAGCTGATTCAAAACCTCCAGGTATGGCATTTTTTGATTTTTAGTGTACAAATTTTGTATGCCTAAGAAATCCATCGATATTTCCATCAAAGATCGTTGCCTTCAGATTGCCTCACTGGCTTTTCTCAATCCCTTCACCCCAGAGCGCCAGGATCGATACAGAGAGCTGCTTGGAGAAAACCAAGATATGGATGCCGACGGGGCTTTTTCTGAGCTGAGGAAAACACTCGAAGAGCTGATTGAACAGCTGGGAGGCGAAGGGGCCATGGACTACCGAACCTATGGTGCTCAGGATGGTGAGTGGATTCGAATCCTCACCCTCTTTGGAGGATACCATCGATTTTATCAGGAATTGGATGCACACCTCCAACAAGAACAGGATCAAACAAGTCCCTGTGCTTTTTCTCATGGAGATGGCTGCATGCATTATTTACAGCGAGGTGGATTCTCCGAGGAAGAAGCCACCTGGTATGTCGGGGTTTTCTATCAACTGAGAAGGGCTCACCGCGCCATTCGTGAATTTCTGGTGGGGGAAACCCCCTGCATGATGTCCTTCAAGGCTCGCCTTTGGAGTCATCTCTTTACCCATGACATTCGTCATTACGAGACATGCATGTGGGAACGGATGGAAGATTTTTCACTGCTTTTGGTGGGGGAAACGGGCACAGGAAAGGGGAATGCAGCCCAGGCCATGGGTCTTTCATGCTACATCCCCTACGAACCCAAAACTCGAAAGTTTGCCATGATTCCTCGGGCCATGTTTGTCGCTACCAACCTGTCGCAATACAGTCTGTCCTTGGTGGAATCCGAACTTTTTGGCCATCGCAAAGGTGCCTTTACAGGTGCCTTGAAGGATTATGAAGGGCTTTTTTCCCGCTGCCCCGAATATGGTATAGTTTTTCTTGATGAAATTGTGGAAGTGCCATTGACACTCCAGATCAAACTCCTTCGTCTATTGCAGGATAGGGAATTTTCTCCAGTGGGTAGTGATCAATTGCTTCGATTCAAGGGAAGGGTGGTGGCAGCAGCCAGTCCTGAGATGGATCAAGCCCTGCTCAAGGGCCAGTTCAGGGAAGATTTCTACTATCGTCTTTGCTCCGATCGATTGGCGCTTCCGCCGCTGCGTGAACGTCTTTGCGAGTCATCGGGAGAATTGCCGCGGCTAGTATCGGGTCTTTTCAGGAAAATGACTGGGACGCAGGACAAAGCGTTGCTATCCAGCGTCCTACGTCAGCTCGAAGTCCATGCCGAGCATGGTTGGCCTGGCAACGTTCGAGAATTGGAACAGGCCATCCGCCAGGTGTTGATCAAAGGCTTCTATGAACCGCTCATTCTTCCCAAAGAATCTCATTCCAGCGTCGAGCAAGGGATGTTGTTTGATAGTATGGGGGAGGCCTCGGCAGAGCAGTTTTTAGCGGCCTATGCACAGCATCTGTATCGTAAATATCAGAGCTATGAGGCCGTTGCGCGGATTTTGTCCGTAGATCGTCGAACTGCGAGAAAATACGTGCAGCTTCCTGTTGATTGAGTGTTGAGATCTGAATCAGCTTCATCAATGGACAAGGGTTCGATCAACGATTTGTCGCTTTAGTGGTAAAAATGACCTTCCGTGCTTAGGTTGTTATTTCTGTTATAAGAACCATACATAGAGGGGATTAAAAAGTATTAGAACGCATAATTTAGAAATATAATTATTTATAAATTATTCCTTTCTTGTTAACGATCCTTAGGAGTCTTTCTTTGTTAACTACTTGTTGTCAGGAACTGCGGCCCTCAAACGTCACTCCAGCGTGGTAGATCGTAAACAACAAGCTGACTTCGCAGCCTTCGTGGGCTCTTTGATGAAGTTGCGACGATCGATCCTGAAACAGATCGAAACTATCGATGACGTTCTTGAGTTGAAATCTCCTGTTCGTTGTACCTCAAGGATGCTTCGTCCCCGACTCCGTCGCCGGACTGCTCAGGTTCCTTTAAGATCGGTGGTGGCTGAGGTGATCAAGCAAAAACCCATGGACCGGCATGAAATTTTGCAAGCAGTGCAGGTTTCAGGGTATCAGTTTTCCACGGACGACCCACTCAATTCCCTTTCGGCAGCTCTTTATTCGAACAAGAAAATCTTTCGCCAGGAGAACAAAAAGTTTTATTTGGTTTCTGGGTACGAAACGGAGATTGTGCCCAAGAAGCGAGGCCGCAAGCCGAAGAAGGTGTCCAGCCCCGCTGCTTAGAAAAGGCTGGCTCCGAAAGAAGCCATACCCTCAGAAAACTTTTTGTCGTTTTCCATTTCGCATTTCTCTCGCTTCCTGGTGAGCCCTATGAGCTTGGCGACTTGAGGTGCCTCGATCACTCGGCTTTTTCCGTTGACGGCAGGATGTAATCGATGGTCACTCTATCCTTGGATTGGATTTTTTTAGTGTTGTTTTCCCGATAAGCTGGATAGGTCTCCTCACGAAGTGTACCGACCAAGTGTTGGCTGTTCATCCATTGGAGTCTGATCTGACTGAAAGCATTCCATGCGGCATGTTTTCCCGTGAGGCAATCCCTTGGGTCCAGGGCCTGATGAGGTTTGCGTAAATGGACGTTTTCATAAGCGTAGCCTGCGGATCCTCCACCAGTGCAACGGAAATGGGTCGCGATAATAGACCCGTCCGGCGAAACACTCTCCGATAGCACATCGATAATGTCAGTGGATGGAAGGTCTTTGCAAGCGCAGCAAAGACATGAAAGGATGACGATTATCCATGCAGTATTTGTAATCTAGGTACAGGTTTTCATTCGCTCCTAGCGGGGTAAAGGAATGATTGAATAACAGGCCGGTTTTGTTCTGGGTCCCCCGACGACTGTTCCTTCCATTCCTTCCTCGTCATGGCTTCTTGGCTACGAAGAAAGTCAGCCGTTTGGGGGCGTTCATTGGCAAGAGCCTCATCCAAGGGTGTATGCCTTCGAATATTTTGCTCGTTGATCCGATCCCCTGCTTGAATCAGGATGGAGCACATCTCGGATGCTTCGGCCTCAGAGTAACTCCGTGCCACACCGTGTAAGGGTGTGGCTCCCTGCTTGTCCCGGTAGGGAGCATCCTCTTCGATCATGCTCCCGGATCGAAGTTTGATGTTCACATCTGCCCCTCTGGCGATGAGCATTTTCGTCAGGTTCAGATAGGTTTCGTAATTTTTGTCCCTACCTTGAGCGGCTTCCCATGACGCCGAAAACAATAACGTTTCACCGATGCGCCGGGTCCTGGCATAAACATCGTCCCCTGCATCGAGAAGCACTTGTGCGGTTTCCGTATGGCTCGCTAAATGTAGAGGGGTATGGAAGGTGTCATCTACCGCATGTACATTGGCGCCTCGTTGCAGCAACAGCTTTACCATTTCGAGGCGACTCCCTCTGACATTGGTATTGACGGCATGATGCAGGGTAGTCATGCCAGGCTCGTCCTGCAGATTGACATCGTCACCTCTGTCCAGGTAAAGGGTCACATCTTTCAGGTCTCCTTGGCTAATATACCTGAGAAACCTGGCCTCCTTACGGCCAAGGTAGACGGGTCGAGATGATAATTGCAGCCAGCCGAAAGGAAGATTCCCACAGCAAAAAAGAGAGGTCTCGCTGCTTTAATAGCACGCTTTAAATTTGTGATGCAAAGCGTGCGTCGATCATCAGGTCTTTTGAGGGTAGGGTCAATTTAAATGAGAGTTGTTGTGGATGTTAGCCAGGAGTGAATCCATCCAAACGGTAATTAGCTCAAGCGCCCCACTTGGCATCCCTTTCGGACAAG
>Ga0160423_10000543_pt1 | contig 30964 bp, 58 predicted proteins | sample CRUFie14St8metaG_FD_108191 | JGI IMG/M metagenome (GOLD analysis project Ga0160423, IMG submission 108191) | Marine microbial communities from the Costa Rica Dome - CRUD Field 142mm St8 metaG | ecosystem: Environmental > Aquatic > Marine > Oceanic > Photic zone | place: Costa Rica: the Eastern...
ATGCGGTAGCTAGAGCATAGTGCAATAGTACCATTATTGTAAAGGCGGTGCGACTCCGACCCTACCGCTCCAAAATATTATTGCAAATTCATAAAAAATTAAATAAATATTAAATTACCTTAACTCAAAGGGCAAAAGAGGATTATGGCTAGACCAAAAAAATATAAAATAGATACTGAACAAGTAAAAAAATTAGCACAATTCGGATGTACAAATAAAGAAATCGGAGAGTTTTTCGGTTGTTCTGCAGATCTGATTGAAAAGAGTTATTCGGAATTTCTGATAAAAGGAAGAACAAACGGAAAAATAAGGCTCAGACAATTACAATGGTCATCAGCAGAAAAAGGAAATGTGGCTATGTTAATATTTCTAGGTAAAAATCTTTTAGGACAACAAGATAAATTAGAAGAAAATCAACTAGAAACTCCTTTACCTTGGTCAAATGATTAATGCCATTATCAAAACCGCAAAAGGAAGTAATATCAAATAAAGCAAGATTTCGAGTTCTTATTACAGGAAGGCGTTTCGGAAAAACATTTTTAGCTATCAATGAATTGGCTAAATTTGCAAGTCAATCAAATAAAAAAGTATGGTATGTAGCTCCTAGTTATCGTCAAGCTAAATCAATATGTTGGAATGATTTAAAAGATAGATTAATAAAGCATAAATGGGTTAAATCAGTAAATAATAGTGATCTTACTATCATATTAAGAAATAATTCAAGAATATCACTTAGAGGAGCAGATAACGAAAATAGCTTGCGTGGTATTGGTTTAGATTTCTTAGTGATGGACGAATTCGCAGATATTCATAAGCAAGCGTGGTATGAAGTATTAAGACCGACATTATCAGATACTAAGGGACATGCACTTTTCTGTGGAAGTCCTCGTGGTTTCGGTAATTGGTCATATGATCTTTATAAATTAGGAGAAACTAATACTGATTGGAAATCTTTCAAATATACTACACTTGAAGGCGAGCAAGTCATGCAAGACGAGATTGATCAAGCAAAAGAAGATTTAGATATGCGAACCTTTCAGCAAGAATATGAAGCGACTTTCGTAAATTATTCTGGAATGATTTATTATAATTTTGATAGAGAAAAAAACTTAATTGATAAATTTACAAATAGACAATCAACTTTGCATATAGGATTAGATTTCAATGTAGACCCTATGTGTGCAGTTGTTTCTGTAATAGAAAATGATATTATTATTGTTATAGATGAAATACAAATCTATAGTAGTAATACAAATGAAATGTGCGACGAGATAAAAACAAGATATAAAAATAAAATAGTGGTTTATCCTGACCCAAGTGCAAGACAAAGAAAAACATCTGCTGGTGGTTTAACTGATTTGGCTATTCTTAAAAATGCAGGCTTTGAAGTAAAGTCAAGAAATACAGCACCTTTAGTAAGAGATAGAATTAATGCAGTGAATTCAAAACTAAAAAATGTAAATGGTAAAAATAGTTTGTTCATTCTAAATAGTTGCAAAAATGTAATAAAAAGCATAGAAAGACAAATATACAAAGAAGGAACACATATACCAGATAAAGAAAGTGGCTATGATCATATGAACGATGCATTAGGATATATGATAGAATATAATTATCCTCTAAAAAGAAATTTTGTTACTAGTCCTCCTAGAAGGTGGAGTTGATGAACAGAGAATTCTTACAAAAAAAACACCCACTATGGCATGCAAATATTTCTAATTGGGAATTTTATATTCGTAGTTATCTTGGTGGAAATGATTATAAAAATGGATATTATTTACATAGATATATTTTAGAAAGTCCTGAAGAATACGATCAAAGAATTAGACATACTCCATTAGATAATCACTGTAAAAATGTTGTTCAAATCTATACAAGTTTTTTATGGCGAGTTCCTCCGACTAGAGATTATGGAACACTTGATGGCGACCCACAATTAGAATCTTTTTTAGCTGATGCAGATTTAGACGGAAGAAGTTTTGATACTGTTATGCGAGAAGTTCAAATGAATGCAAGTATCTATGGAAACTGTTGGGTTATTATTGATAAGCCACAGACAAATGCAAAGACTAGAGCAGAAGAATTACAACAAGACATAAGACCTTACATGTCAATTTATACTCCAGAAAATATCGTCAACTGGAATTATAGAAGAGCTGCAAGTGGTAGATTTTATTTAGATATGTTACTTGTAGTAGAAGATATAAACGCAGATAGAGCTATTCTAAAATTATTTACAGAAGAGTCTATAATGACATATGAAGTTGACGATTACGATAAAGAATATGCAGACGGTGATGCAAAACTTCTTGAAGAAGTTCCTAATCCAATAGGAAAGATTCCTGCAGTCAATGTTTATAATTTAAGAGGTAATAAACGACCAATCGGCATAAGTGATTTGGCAGATGTTGCATTTTTACAACAGTCTATCTACAACGACTACTCAGAAAAAGAACAACTAATTAGATTAGCTAACCACCCTAGCTTAGTAAAGACTCCTAATGTCGAAGCCAGCGCAGGTGCTGGTTCTATCATAGAAATACCAGAAGATTTACAATCAGATTTGAAACCCTACATTATTCAACCAAGCGGTCAAAATTTAGACGGAATAATGAAATGCATTCAAAATAAAGTTGATGCAATAGATCGTATCACTCACATGGGTTCAGTAAGAGCAACAGGAACTCAGATAGCAAGTGGCATTGCACTTCAGACAGAATTTCAGCTTTTAAATGCTCGGTTATCCGAGAAAGCTGATTATTTAGAAAATGCAGAAGATCACATTTGGTCTTTGTTCGCTAAATGGCAAGATAGAGATTGGGACGGTTCAGTAGATTATCCAGATACTTTTGACATAAGAGATTGGGCTAATGATCTTCAATATTTACAAATGGCTAAAGCTAGTGGAATCAAATCTGAAACATTTAACAAAGAATTAGATAAACAAATAGCTGAAGCTGTCATTGATGATAATGAAACTATTAAAACTATTAATGATGAAATAGATTCAACAAGAACAGTTAGAGGACAATTTCAAACAACAGAAGTAGAAGGACAAACAGTCGGTGGCGAAGAAGAAGAAGAAGAAAGTTAGAAAAGTAGCAAGAGATAAAGAAACAAATGTTCCTAAAAAATATTTGTCAGGTCTCAAAGGTTCAAAGAAAGTAAGACGAGCAAATCTTATCAAACAAGTAAGTAGTTTATACAGATCTGGTGCTAGAATACCTTTATCGTTACTTAGAAGCAGGACAAAATCATAATGGCTAGTAAATTTAGAAAAGCATTATCAGCATCAACAGTTGCAACTTTAAAAAGAAAAGCAAAGAAATCAAAGTTATTTAATCTAGCTGATTTAAAAGCTTCTTATCGTAGAGGTCAAGGTGCATTTTTATCTGGTGGTAGTCGTAGAGGAATACCTATGAATGCATGGGCTATGGCTAGAGTAAATAAATTAATTAGTCGTGGTCGTAGTGGTACATTTGATACAGATATTATTAGAAGAGCAAGCAAACGAAAAAGAAAAAAATAATGGTAGCAAAACTTTCAACAATTAGAGAAAAAATTAGAAAAGGAAAAAAATTAGGATTTAGTGAAAGAGCTAGAGCAGTCGCTAGAGGAATATTACCTTCAAAAGCAAAAAAGAAAAAAAAGAAAAGATAATGCCTTTAATCAAAGGTTATAGTAGAAGATCAATAAATAAAAATATAAAAACAGAAATGCGTTCTGGTAAATCTAGAAAACAAGCAGTAGCGATAGCTTTATCAGTAGCAAAGAAAGCAAAAAAAAGGAAAAAAAGATAATGGCTACATATCAAGGTAGAAAAGTCACATTAGGAAAACCATTTCGTACGCCAGGTCAAAGAAAAAAATTTGCAGTTTATGTAAAAGATAAAAAAACTAACAATGTGAAGAAAGTCAGATTTGGCGACCCAAACATGTCAATCAAAAAAAATATACCAGCAAGACAAAGATCATTTCTTGCAAGAATGGGAGGAGTACTCAAACAAGTCAAAGGACAGAAAACACTTTCGCCAGCATATTGGTCAATAAGAGCATGGAAGAAAAACTTCCCATTATAATTTATGTCAAAAATTTTAGATCAACTATCTGATCAACATGAACAAAGAATAATAGAAACTTTATATCGTTTAGAGGACGATATTATAAAAGAAATAACTAGAGCTACTGGTGGTAATCTAGATATTGAAACAAGAATAGCAATACAACTACAACCAAAACTTAGAGCTTCAATAGAAGAAAATTTTCTTAATGAAGCAGATTTAATAATTAATGAAGAATATAATAAAATAGCAAAAGATGTTTTAGATGCATTTGGCGAAATGCCTATTCCTGCTAAATTTAAAAATCTTACAGAAGTTGATTTAAGAACTATTAATGCATTAAAATATCAAGCATTTGCAGGGTTTGAAGATATTGCTGAAAGATTCTTAAAAGTAATAAATGATGAAGTTTATCAAAGTATCATAGCTGGTCGTCCTTTTGATGATATGGTCAAGAATATTAGATCACATATAAACGGAGTATATCAAAGATCAGATATGAGCAAGATCAATGAATTAGTTGATTTTATTAATGAAAATAAATTTGATGCATCTAAAAAAGCACAAATAGAAGAAGCAATTAGAAAACTACATACAGAATATGCGGCTGACCGAGCAGGTAATAATTTACGAAGATACGCAAGTCAAATAGCTCACGATTCAGTAATGCAGTTTCATGGACAATTTACAGTAAAGAAGGCAAAAGAGAGTGGACTTAATCATTTTACCTACACGGGAACATTGGTTCGTGACTCTAGACCTTTCTGTGTAAATATGCTAAACAAAACATTAACCGAAACTGAAATTCGGGATATTTGGAATAATAGACCATGGAAAGGAAAATCGCCCGGTGACCCATTTATTGTTCGAGGAGGATATAGATGTCGTCACACATGGTTACCAACTAACCCAGAATGGAATATATAACAGGGAGTATTAAATGGCTGAAGAAAATAAAGTAGAACAAACTACGGAAACTGTGGTTGAAGAGCAACCAAAAGAAGAAACAAAAGAAACTGTAAATGGTAATTCTTTTAGTGAAGAAGATGTCAACAATATAGTCAAACAACGATTGGCTAAAGAGAGAGCTTCAATATATAAAAAATTAGATGTTGAAGATTTAGATACTGCAATCAATGCAGTCAAATTGACTAGAGAAGCAGAAGAAAAACAAAAAATACAAAAAGGCGAGTTTGAACAAATACTCAAAGAGAAATCGGAAGAGTATAGCAAAAAGATTGGAACTTTAGAAAGTGAACTTAAAGATATTAAAATTAATAAGGCATTGCTTTCTTCAGCTTCAAAAAATCGTGCTATCAATCCAGATCAAGTAGTTGAATTATTGAAGAATAATATAAAGCTAAGTGATTCTGGAAGTGTAGAAATACTTGATAAAAATAATATAGCACGATATAACAGCAAAGGGGAGCTTTTGACGACTGACGAGTTCGTTCAAGAGTTTTTAACACAGAACCCTCACTTTGTTACTGCTACTCCTAGTGGTAGTGGCTCAGTGTCAAATGTGGATAGGACAGAGCTCAATAAACCTTTAAATTTGAGTGATTTAAATATGAATAATCCTGACGACAGGAAGAAGTATGCTAAATACAGACAGCAAAGAGATTCAAGTCCGACGGTTATTAATAACAAAACATAACCATTAAAGAGGAGTTAAAAAATGGCTAATGAAACGACCAGCTCAACCATCTCAGAATTATACACAGAGATTGTTGCAGAAGCATTGTTCGTAGCTAGCGAGCAATCTATAATGAGAGGTCTTGTCCGAAACTACACTATTGCAGGTGGAGGTAAATCAGTTGAAGTACCGATTTATTCAACAGTAAGTGCTGCAGCAGTTAGTGAGGCTTCAGACCTATCAAACACGGCAGTCAATCCATCTTCGGTAACTATAACAGCATCCGAAGTGGGAGTTATGACAACACTCACAGACCTTGCCAGAAATTCAGCATCTAGAAATGTAGCAGCTGATATAGGTAGATTATTTGGAGAAGGTATTGCAACTAAGATCGATTCTGATCTTGCAGCTTTATTTTCTGGATTCTCTACTGAAAAAGGTCCCGGAGCAGGTTCAGAGCTAACCGTTCAAGATTTATTTGAATGTGCGGCTGAACTAAAAACTAACAAAGCACCTGGTCCATACTACGGTGTATTCCACCCTAAACAAATTTTCAATGTCAAAAAATCTTTGACAAATACATTTGTTGGTAGAGATACAGAACTATCAAACGAAGCTATGAGAACTGGCTTTGTAGGAACTGTTGCAGGTATTCAATTATTTGAAACTTCAAACATTTCAGTTGACGGTTCAGACGATTCTATCGGAGGAGTATTCTCACAAGATGCTTTAGGTTTAGCAATGATGCAAGACTTAAAAATTGAAACACAAAGAGATGCATCGCTAAGAGCAGATGAAATTGTTGCGACTGCAGTATTCGGTGTTGGTGAGCTTCACGATACTTATGGAGTAAAACTAACAGCAGATACAGTTGCGGCTTAGTAAAAATAATATTAAGGGGTGGTCAATCCGCCCCTTATTTGATATAAAAAATTATGAGTATAGAAACAGTAAAACTTTTTAATAAAAAAGGCGAAGTTATTGAAAGATATAAACACGACTATGAAAACAATATTGAAAGATTCAATATGCGTGGTTGGTCTTTACAAAATGATAAAACTGTAAAAACTGAAACAGTTGAAGCTAAAAAAGTTATTAAAAAAGTTAAGAAAAATAAAACTAAAAAATAATGTCCTCTACTGTCTTTAGTGTACAAAATACACATTTGCAGAAGATACAACCTGATATTTTAGGATTCGGTATTACTACTTTTGTAGATCAAATTCAATTTGCTGAAAATGATGTTTTAAGACGCATTCGTGAAGAGTGGTGGGAAAGATATAGACATCAAGTAAGATATAAAGATATTACAAAAGTTACTACAGTTGAAATGACTAATAGTAAATTAACTCCGTCACAATGGGAGTTATCAGTTGTTTATTTAGCATTATGGAAATATATCTACCCTCAATTAACTAAATGGCGAGACCCAGATACAGGCGAAGGTAAAGATACATTTCAAGTTCAAATAGATTTTTACAGGGACAGATACGAAGAAGAGTTTCAAGCGATTTTGAGAGACGGGGTTGAGTACGATGAAGATGGAGGGGGAACAGTATCTGATAGTGAGAAGGAACCTTTACATATGCTTAGACTTGTTAGATAATGGTCGCAGACATCAAAATTGATGTTAATACAATAGAGGTCAAAAAACTTCTAAAAAAAATTTCTAGAAAACAATCGATAGCAATACAAAGATCACTAAACAGAGTTTCTAATATGGCTATTCAAATGATCACTAAAAGAACACAAAAAGGTAAATTACCAGACGGTGGTCGCATGATTCCATATGCAAAGAAAACAAAAGAAGATAGAGAAAACAGAGGTCGTCAAACAGGATTTGTCGATTTGACAGATACAGGTAAAATGTTCCGAAGTTTAGATTATAGAAAAAGAGGTTTTAAAAATACTTTGTTATTTACTAATAACGAAAGAGCAAAGATTGCAGCTAGACATGATTTTTTCGGAGTAGGTAAAAAGAAAGTGAAAAGACCATTTTTTAGTATAGGAAGAACTGAAGAACCAAAGATAGTAAATGAATTTAGTAAATTTTATTTTAAACAATTAGGAATATGAGCAAAAGAGAAAATATAGCAAACGATATAATTACAAAACTAGATGCAGTAACTAGTCCTATTGAGTTCAAGAAAATTACAAGGGAACCTTTTGAAGTAGAAGAGTTAAGTGACGCACAATTTCCTGCATTATTTGTTCAAACAGGCGACGAAACACGAGAAGCTTCTAGTATAGGTGATACAGGCTCAGGTTCTTATAGAGGAACAATAGACTTCTTAGTAGTTGCATTTGGTAAAGGAACAGACTCAAATATTGATACTGTAAGAAATCAAATAATTGAAGTAGTTGAAGAAACGCTTGATTCTGATATAACTAGAAATGGAAATGCATTGGATACACAAATTATTGAAGCATCATCAGACGAAGGTACTATCTATCCTTATGGTGGAGTTCGTATAACTGTTCGTGTGATGTATGAATTTACAAGGGGGACTGCATAATGGCTAAAGATGTAAACATGAAAAAAGGAAATAGTATTATTACTGTTTCACAAGATTTTGTAGAACATTATACAAAGATCGGTTATGAAGTTATTGAAAAAAATAAAAAAATTTCAGTTGCAAAAGAGACTGAGAAGATTATAAAAGATTTAAAGAAAACAAAGGAGTAAATAAATGGCAACACATCACGGAAAAGAAGGAGTTGTTCATGTAGGCGGAACTAATATCGGTAACGCAACAGGATTTACTGTTGATACTACTCACGATATTGTTGAAGATACTGCACTAGGAAGCTCAATGAAATCATATTTAGTTGGTAGAGGAACATTCACTGCAACTATTGATATGAATTTTGATGAAACAGATTCTGGTCAGACAGCTTTAACTCAAGGTTCAAGTCTAAGTTTTGAATTTATGCCAGAAGGTGCAGATTCAGGCGATAGAAAATTTTCTGGAACAGGAATCGTTACAGGAATGTCTGTCGGAGTAACTTTAGACGGAGTAACTACAAGAACTGTATCACTTCAAGGAACTGGTGGTCTTACTATCGGAACTGTATAATAGTTTATGGCTGATAAAGTAGATTTTTTTGAAGGTGTAAAATCACATTTTGAAGAAATAGAAATTAAAGTTATAGAAGTTCCAGAGTGGGGATTAGTAGGCGAAAAAGCCATTCATGCTAAACCTTTTAATATGCTTGAGAAATCAAAACTATTTAAAGGTGCAAATGACGGCGATCTAAATATATTGATTGATGTCATAATTGAAAAAGCATTAACGAAAGACGGCGATAAGATGTTTAATGCTACTCATGTTTTATCTTTTAAGACAAAAGCAGATACAGATGTTATCGCCAGAGTTTCAAATGCTATACTTGGTGCTGATTACCAAGACATTAAAAAAAACTAAAAAATCCAGAAGTTCATAATGTTTTAGCTCTCGGAGAGAGATTGCATAAAACTATTCCAGAAATATTGCAAATGAGTGTATTTGAGTTTAATATGTGGCTAGCATATTTTGAAGAGCAAAGAGAAGAAATGGAAAAAGAACATAAAAAACTTAATCGTATCTAACTATGGCAACTAAAAAAGTAAATATTGATATTATCGCTAGAGATAAATCTAAACAAGCACTTAAAGGTGTTCAAGGAAATTTAGATAGAGTAAAAAGTTCTGCAGGAAAATTAAAAGCTGCTCTCGTTGCAATCGGTGGTGCATTAGTTGTTCGTGAAGTATTAAGAGTAACAGCAGAGTTTGAAGATTTAAGAGACTCATTAAAATCAGTAACAGGCTCAGCAGAAGCAGGCAAACAAGCATTTGATTTTATTTCTGATTTCGCTACTAGAACTCAATTTAGTGTTCAAGATTTATCAAGATCATTTATTACATTAAAAGCTAGTGGTATAGAACCAACAGAAAAACTTTTAAGAGTCTTTACAGATACAGCCGCAGTCACAACAGATCAATTAGGAGTACTCGAAGCTATGACTAGAGTATTTTCTAGAGGGGTACAAGGTGGTTTAGGTTTAGAAGAACTCAATCAAATAGCTGATCGTGGTATTCCTGTATTTAGAATACTAGAAGAACAATTAGGAATAACAAGATTAGAAATATCAAAGTTCGGACAAACAACAGATGGCGCTGCCAAAATTTTAAAAGCGTTAGAAAAAGGATTAGGCGAAACATTTGCTGGTGCTACGGAAGAAAAATTAGACAACTTATCGGTATCATTCTCAAACTTTGGTATAGCATTAGATAATTTAAAAGATGCATTCGGACAAGAAGTATCGCCAGAAGTTACTAGATTTACAAATAATCTTGCCGCCACAATACAATTTATAGAACCAGTAATAGCATTACTTGGAAAATTAACATCTTTTTTATTGTCAGGAGTAAATTTTGCATTTGAAGCAGTTGGAAAATCTGTTGCATTCGTAGTAAAGAAATTTTCAGACTTTTTAAGATTCTTAGGAGTCATTGATGCTGAAACAAAAAAGAATATTGAAGCTATTGATAACATGACAGATTCTATGAATAATTTAGGTAAAGCTACTGAAGAAGTTACAGAGTTAAGTGATAGACCAATTTTTGATCTTCGAAAACAAATGGACGAACAAATAAAAGTAAATAATAAAGCAATAAAAAGCATAAAAGATAGACAAAGAACAGAATTAGAAGTCATCAAAGACAGAATGGATAAAGAATTAGATATGCTCAAAGAACAAAGAGCTATGTACGAAACTATATTTTTAGAGCAAATAAATAAAGGTTCAGATAGAGATTTAGAAAAAGCAATATTAGAAAAACATTTAAAAGAGTTAAACGATTTAGAAATAAAAATAAGAACAGAAGGAGTAAATGAAAAATTAGCAATAGTAAAAGCTTCAGTAGAAGAAGAATTAAGAATTAAACAACAACTTTATGATAAAAATTTACAAGCGATTAAAGATAAAAACTTTAATGAATTAGAATTAGAAAAACTTACCAAAAGTCAAATAAAAGACCTTACAAAAGCAACTGGTCGTGAATTATTAGGCGAACTAGCTAAATCAAATAAAACTGCATTTCAACTAAACAAAGCATTAGCGATAGCAGATGCGGCAGTCAATACTGCTAGAGGAGTGACAAGAGCATTAGCATTAGGACCATTTGGAATTCCACTAGCTGGTTTGATAGCTGGTCTTGGTGCAGTTCAGATTGCAACAATTGCAAGTCAAAAATATCAAGGTCGTAGACTTGGTGGTCGTATGAATCAGAATCAACCATATATGGTAGGGGAAGCAGGACCAGAGCTTGTCGTACCTGATAGACCTTCAAATGTTGTTCCAAATAGCCAATTATCTGGTGGTCAAGGGGTTACAGTCAATTTTAATATTAGTACTGTCGATGCTAGGGGATTCAATGAGTTATTAGTCAATAGTAGAGGGACAATAGTAAATATGATTAATAATGCAGTAAATGAAAAAGGAAAAGTGGCGATTATATGAGTGGTGCATTACCGAATACAGAGTTTCGTGCAGTAAATTTTAGAAGTAATCAAAAAACTTTATTTTCAGAAACAGATAGTGGCAAAACATTTAGACGACAAGTACAAGGTCAACGATTTAGTTTTACAGTTTCATATCCTCCTATGAAAAGAACAGAGTTTGCTCCGATCATGGCTTTTATTATGAAGCAAAGAGCAAGAAAAGAAAATTTCACCATAACCTTGCCAAGTTATTTTAATGCGCTTGGTAGTGAAACAGGAACATTGTTAGTGAATGGAGCTCACTCTGTTGCAGATACAACAATCGCAATAGACGGATTTGCCAGCGATGGTGCTGGAAGATTAAAAGCAGGCGATCTTATCAAGTTTGCTCATGATAAAGTTTATATGATTATTGATGATGTCACTTCATCAAGTAATGCTGCAACAGTAACGATTGAACCACCACTAAGAACTGCATTAACTAATAATAGTTCTGTCGCTTATGATTCAATACAATTTACAGTACATCTAGCGAGTGATGTTCAAGAATTTAGAACTAATCAAAATGATAATGATGGTAATCTTTTGTTTACATATGAGTTTGATGTTATTGAAAGTTTATAATGGCAAGAGGATTATCAAGTTCCGTAAAAACAGAATTAGCGACAGGCTCGATTGACCCTGTATTATTAATTGAAATAGGATTTAGTACTCCGATATATTTAACAAATGCAAGTTTTGATATAACTTCAAATATATCTGGCACATCAAGAACTTATTTATCAAATGGTCATTTAAGAAGCATTACAGGAGTTAATGAAACAAATAGACCAACAAAAAATACTTTATCAATTAGTTTGTCAGGAGTTGATCAAACATACATATCAGTAGCACTTAATGAAAATATTATTAATGATAATGTTTTTGTTTATAGAGGTTTTTTAGATTCTAGTAATGCTCTTATATCAGACCCATTTTTACTATTTTATGGAACGATAGATGAATATAAAATTAGTGATAATACTAGCACAGCTAATTTAATTATTAGTGTTACTTCACATTGGGGTAACTTTAGCAAAACATCTGGTCGAACTACAACAGATAATTCACAACAAAGATTTTTTAGTTCTGATAAAGGCATGGAGTTTGCAGCTTTAACTGTTCGTGATATAAAATGGGGAAGAGTTTGAGTAGTTTAAACTTTTATCAAGGAGAAAAAAAAGATGTCACAGATTTATATAATTTATTGGTTGAGTATAAAGAAACAGATTTAGCAGATTGTGATTTTCCTAAAATAGATACACAAAAATTATTACACTTTATCAATACACTTTTGCAAAAAGGAAAAGTTATTTGTATTAAAAATTTAGACAATGACGAACTTATAGGAACTTGCATGTATAATAAATCTGAATATTGGTTTAGTAAAACAGAAGCTATTATTATACAAATGATATATATTAAAAAAGAATTTAGAAATTATAATCTTACGAAAAAAATTATTGATACTGTAAAAAATGAATCAAACGATATGCATATTCTTTTATCAATAACATCTGGTCTAGGTATTGACCCTGTATTCTATAAATTAGGATTTGAAAATATGGGTTCTAATTGGAGGTTAATTTAATGGGTGGTTGGAATCCTCTTGAGCCAGTCCTTGATTTTGTTGAAGATATCGTTGATATTTTTGTTGATATTATTGAAGATTTCGTTGGTTGGCTTATTCCTATGCCAGACATTCCAGACTTTGGCGATCTTCAAGCTGATCAAAATGCAAAAGGCGTTTTAGTAAATAAATTTAGTTCTAATGCTCATATACCTATTGTCTATGGAACAAGAAAAGTCGGTGGTAATGTAGTTTTTTTAGAAACATCAGGAACTGATAATGAATTTTTATATATGGCTATCGTATTAAGTGAAGGCGAAATAAATGATATAAGCTCAATATTTATAAATGATAGTCAAGTTACTTGGTCAGGCGATATAGCTGATAATACACAAATCACAGTAGCAAGTAGTGATGCAAATTTTTATGATACTGAAAACTCACAAAGTTTAATTACTTGCGAGCCACATTTCGGTACTGATAGTCAAAATGCTTCATCATTATTAAGTACATTATCATCATGGACTTCAAATCATAGACTTAGAGGATTAGCATATTTAGCAATAAAGTTTAAATGGAATGCTGATAAATTTGGTTCTTTGCCTGTGGTTAATGCAGTAGTTCAAGGAAAAAAAGTATATAATCCTAATTTAGATTCAACTGTCACAGGAGGTAGTGGAAGTCATAGAAAAGACGATTCAACTACATGGGCATATTCTGATAATCCTATTTATCAATTATTAGATTATTTAAGAGACACACGATTTGGAATGGGTATTCCTAATAGTTACTTTGATTCTAATTTTGCAGATTGGCAAACTGCTGGTGATGTTTGCGATACAGATATAACTCCTTTTTCTGGTGCTAGTGCTATTGATTTAATGGATAGTCATACTGTCGTTGATACATCTAAAAAAGCTATTGATAATGTAAAAGATTTTGTTCGTGGTTCTAGAGCTTATTTAAATTTTAGTGCAGGTAAATATAAAATCCTAGTTGAAACATCAGGTTCTGCTTCTATCACTCTTACAGAAGATAATATTCTTAATGGTATAACAGTTTCAAGTAAAAATAAAAACTCAAGATATAACAGAGTTATAGTCAACTTTATAAATCCAGATAAAAATTATCAATCAGATACTGCACAATTTCCGCCTGTAGATGAAACAGGATTAGCGAGTGCTGACCAACATGCTACAATGAAAACAGCAGACGGTGGTTTATTATTAGAAGGTAGATTTGATTTTTCTATGTTAACAAGTCCTTATCAAGCTCAAGAAATGGCAGAAATAATTCTTCGTAGATCAAGATCAAGTTTAGATATATCAATTAAGGCAGATGCAACAGCTCTTGATTTAGCGATAGGCGATATCGTGAATGTTACTCATGCTACGCCAGGATTTTCAGCAAAAGCTTTTAGAGTTCAAGGTCTATCTTTAAATGCTGATCATACAGTAAGTTTGCAATGTTCAGAACATCAAGATTCATTCTATACTTTTGGAACTCAACAAGAAGTAGCTTCTATACCTAGTACGACTTTACCAAATCCTTTTTCTGTAAGTCCTCCTGCAAATATTAGTCTTGATGATGAACTAATTGAATATGCAGACGGAATTGTCATAACAAGATTATTGATAACAATTGGAGTTTCGCCAGATAGTTTTGTTGATAATTATGAAGTTCAAATCAAACAAACAAAAGATCAAAACGGTTCCACTGTTACTGATTCTTTTAGAGAAATAGCAGTTGGTAAAATATTAGAATATCAACACTTAAATGTTATTGATGGAGCAGAATATCAAGTAAGAGTTAGAGCTGTAAATACTATTGGTAGTAAATCAACATTTATATCAACAACTCGAACTATAGTTGGAGGAGTTGAAGCTCCTAGTAATGTAGAAGATTTCGCAGTAGAAATGCATGGACAAAATCACATGAAGCTTACATGGACGCCACCAAGTAAAAATAGTGACTTAGATATTTCTTTTTATGAGATTAGATATCAAAATGTAACAACAGGTGCTAAATGGCTTAATTCAACAAATTTAGTAAGATGTCCTAGAAGAAAATGTGATAATGCAGTCGTTCCAGCACGCACCGGATCATACTTAATTAAGGCAGTCGACAAGAACGGAAATACATCAGCTGAAGCTACAATAGTCACAACAAATATTTCTGATATTCAAGCTTATCAAACAATATCAACATTTACAGAAACTCCAGATATATTTACTGCGGCTGATAATATGGATGCAAGTTTACCTTTAGCAGTAAAAATTGATGCATCAGGCGATACAGTATTAACTTTAGATACTGTTACTAATTTTGATGATACTGTTGGAAATTTTGATAGTCCTAGTGGCGATTTTGAATTAGGAGGAACTGATACAACATCAAATCCTAGTTTTAATAATTCTAATAGAGATGCAAAAGGTTTTTACAATTTTACTAACAGTTTATCATTAGCTCAAATCTATGACGGAAATATTGAGCCAACAATTACACTTGATGCAGAAAATCCATATGATTTATTCGATAGTGGTAGAGGTGCATTATTTTTTGACTCAGCTAAGGCGCCGTTTGACGGTACTGAGCAAATACATGCTTTTCATAGAGTTCAAGTCGCAACATCAACATCTAGTCTTGCTAATTGCACGACATTTGTTGACATAACACAATCAGCTACATTTAAATTTAAGTTTGCAAAATTTAGATTAAAACTTACTAATGATGATGATCAAACATCTAGTAATGTAAAAACTATGAGTATAAAACTTAACATGGAGGAAAGAACATTTGCACAAAATGATTTAACGACTTCATCAGGAACGAGAACGATAACATATACAAATCCTTTCTATGCAGTTCCTGCGATAGGTATTGCAGCTCAAAATATGGCGACAGGAGATACATTTACAATTTCATCAAAAACTGTTAATGGTTTTACTATTGCATTTGTAAATTCAAGTGGCTCTGCAGTTGATCGCACATTTGATTATATTGCTAAAGGTTATGGGTTGCAAAGTTAAACAGAAAAGGATATAGATTAGATATGGCACAAGTAAGCGATGTAAGTTTGGCAAATCAGGGATTCAGTGCGTTCCGCACGGAATTAAACAACATATTATCGGCGATTAATTCTTCACATAGTGGAAGTTCAGCACCGGGTTCAGCTACCGCAGGTACACTTTGGGTTGACACAGCAACAAGTGGAGTTTTAAAATTAAAGATGAATGACGGAACAGATAATGTTGAAATTCTACAATTAAATATTTCAAGTAATGCTTTGACAAGCACAATGTCGGTAACAGGAACTATTTCCGAAACTGACCCAAATGCTTTGCCATTAGCGATTGCTTTAGGATAGGAGTAAAACATGGCTAATACTTTTAAGGTAAAGACAAACGGAGCTATGCCAGCCAGTGCAGGAACTCCGCTAACTTTATACACAGTACCGTCAAGCACAACAACTGTTGTTATTGGATTAACACTTTGCAATATTCATACAACTTCAGTAACTGCTGATGTACAATTAGTTTCAGATACAAGCGATACAGAAACAAACGAAACAGTTTTATTAATTAAAGATGTAAGTATTCCTGCAGGAAGTTCACTAGAGGTTTTATCAGGCGGAAAATATGTTATGCAAACAACTGATGTAATGAAAATTGACTGTTCAGTTTCTGCAAAGATAGACGCAACATTAAGTATTTTAGAGATTACATAGGATTTTAAATGGCTTATATTGGTAAGACTCCTACAAAAGCACCTTTAACAAGTTCTGATATTGCTAACGATATAATCAATAGCGATCATATAGGCGATACTGCAATATCTGGTTTTAGTGCATTAGCAGAGTCACCAGCAGATACAGACGAATTTTTAATATCAGATGGTGGTACACTTAAAAGAATTGATGCAAGTCATGTAGGGGGTGGTTTATCTAATTGGAGTGAAAACTCAGGTAATTTACTTCCTAGTAATGCTTCTTATGGAATTTACTTAGGAGTAAATTCTGCAACTGCATCAAACTTATTAAATGATTATGAGTTTGGTACTTTTACGCCATCAATAGCCCCTACATCTGGTTCATTTTCTGCTGTTGGTACACAAAATGGATATTATACAAAAATAGGAAATTTAGTTCATTATCAATGTGAATTAAATGTTACAACGAATGGTTCTGCAAGTGCAAATATTGATGTTACTGGTTTGCCTTTTACTTCTGCATCAACAGGACTTGTACATACTGTAAATCATGGAAGAGAAACAGCAATTAATGGTAGCACTTTTGTAACTATTATGAGCAGAAATGTAACAGCTTTAGTTATGTTAGGCCCTCCATTTGGCAATAGTGCTAGTTATTCATTAAACGGAACTTATAGAGTATGATTTTAGATATAAAAGTTTTAGGCGAATATAAAGCTATTCATGTTGCAACTGAGGTTGATGGAGTTAGACACAGAAAAGTTTATCACCCAAATGAAGATGTTTCAGGCGAAGATGATCAGATTGTTGCATTAGCAAATGAACATTGGACAGACGAAGTAAAAACAGCATGGCAAAATAAAAGAGACGCAGATACAGTATTGGAGAATAAATTTTAAATGGCTTTCATTGGTAAAGAACCTTTAACAGGTGCATATAATATGCTTGATAATCTCACAGCATCAGCAACTGCAAGTTATAGTTTAACTTTAGATTCAACAGCTTTCGTACCAGAATCAGCGAATCATTTACTCGTATCACTAAATGGTTCAATCCAAAAAGCTGGCAGTTCATATACTGTAAGTGGCTCTACTCTTACGTTTAGTTCTGCCCTCACTTCATCAGACTCAATAGATTTTGTTTTAGCATTAGGTAATGTTTTAGATATTGGTACTCCAAGCGATGCAACTGTAACAAACGCAAAAACAAATTTTGTATCAACATCATCTGCAGCTGGTTTACAAATCAAAGGTGACGGAACTACTGACGGAACTTTGCAACTTAATTGCTCGCAGAACAGCCACGGTATCAAATTAAAAAGTCCTGCGCATAGCACATCAAGTAGTTATACACTCACATTTCCCGGAACTGATCCAAGCGCAGACAAATTTTTAAAAACTGACGGCTCAGGTAATTTATCTTTTGCTGATGCTGGGGGTAAATTAGTATACTTAACAAGACAAGCCGCAACAAGTTCAGTTTCAGCATTATATTTTGATAATGTTTTTACTTCAACTTACAATCATTATGTTTGTGTTTTAAATATAGTAAGACCTGTATCAGATGGCGATAGTTTTAGAGGTAGAGTAAATTATAATGGCTCAGCAAAAAGTTCAGCTAAATATCGTTATATAAGTGATTATACAGATACAGGCGGAACTAGAAATATGAATGGCTCTGACAGTGATACAGAATTTAAATTTGCTGACTCAGTTAAAAATGATGCGTTTCAAGGTGGGTACGCAGGAGTTTGGAATATATTTACCGATATAGGAGATACAAGCGATAGATGTTCATTTAGATATATGGGTAGTGGAAGTTTTAATAATGGCTCTGGTAATGCACATATTTCAATAACTGGTGGTGGATATTTTGATAATGGACATGATGAAATAAATGGAATGGATTTTTATTATAATTCAGGCAATATTGCACAATATGACATAACTTTTTATGGAGTTTTAAAATCATGAGTTTAGTATCACATAATGGCGAAATAAGAGAGGCAACTGCTGAAGAACAAGTTGAGATTGATGCAAGACAATCAAAAGCTGTATCTGATAAGCCAACAGAACAACTTGCTGAAATAAGAAAAATTAGAAATCAAAAACTTTTAGAAACTGATTGGAAAGTTACAAGTGCAAAAGAAAAAGGCACGACTCTTTCAACATCATTTAAAAATTGGAGACAAGGATTGCGTGATATTCCAAGTACCTATACAACTGAAAGTGAGTATGATGAATTGTTGGCAAGAGATGATGACGGAAATCTAACTCATAGTGTTTGGAGTGAATCATGACATTAGTAAAAGTTAGATCAAGAGGAATTAATTTAGCAGACAATTTTGCATTTACAGGCACGATCACAGGTGCTGGTGGTGGAAAAGTTTTACAGGTTGTTCAAAGTAAATCATCAACAGGACAAAGTTCAACTTCTTCAGATTTGGTTGAATATACAGGTGGTAGTGTTTCAATAACACCATCAGCAACTTCTAGTAAAGTTTTAGTCATAGTAACAGGTTCAATAATGATTGGTCGTAATAGTGTAAGTCAAACACATGGACAAGGTAGAACAAAATTATATAGAGGCAGTACAGATATTGACATTGAATCTAGTGTAGGTCATAACTATGGTAGTGTTAGTAATGGCAATCAATGGGCAGATCATGGTTTTGCATTTAGTAATGTAGGTTTGGACTCTCCTAATACTACAAGCTCTACAACTTACAAAATTTATTTTAGAGGTGATGGCTCTTTACAAGGATATATTCCTTTTGGTGGTAAAGTAATTTTCACAGCAATGGAAATAGGTGCATGATAAAAGATAATTTAATAAAATTTAATAACGCTGTTCAAAATTTAAAAGCGGATGTTGGTGTTGTTGTATATTCGGACGACATGAATGAAGAAATCTTTAACACAAAAACAAAATGGCAAACAGGCAGTACAGAAAATGAAGAAGCAATACTTTCTGACACAAATCCACATAGTGAATTAACTTGGACTAAAGTAAAAGAAGAAATGGATAAACTCTAAATTGAATGTGGAAACCTTTCATTATAGGCACAATACTAGCCATCATAATAATTTTTTTTCTTAATAGTATGATGAACTCAGCTATGGCTGAGACGAATACAGTCAGTAGTACGGTAGTTACGAATAGTACTCCTCCCACAGCGAATTCGCCAAGCGTCGTAGTAAATAATTCTGATATTTGTAAGACAGCTGTAGCAGGAGCTGTCCAGACTCAAATACTTGGAATTTCATCAGGCGTTACGGTGCGTGACGAAAATTGCGAACGACTAAAGCTATCACGCTCACTTTACGCAATGGGCATGAAGGTGGCAGCAATCTCAACTCTTTGTGCTGACAGTCGAGTTTTTGATGCAATGTGGAATGCAGGCACGTACTGCCCTTATAATGCAAGCATAGGGGAAGATGCTAGAAAAGGTTGGGAATCAAATATAGATGATATTCCAGAAGGTAGCTTAATATTTCAGAATATTACAGAGGCTAGAATTGAAGAAAAAGAACAAACCGTAAGGGATTTAAATGATTTTGAAAAATTTGTTATTGTCGGCATGGCTATGTATATTGGTGTGCCTATCATTTTCTAGCAAAGCTGTAGATTGCACAACTGATACAGTAGGATTATGTACTCCTACGATTGAACAAATCATTGAAGAATCAAGCATAGAAACTATTGAATTTCAAGCAGACGGAATACTCACTACAACCGAAACTACGACAACTACGACAACAACAACAGTTGCTAATCAAGACTCTAGCGATTTATTAGATGGTGATAACGATTTCGTCACTTCAAAATATGAGGGCGATATGGATATAGATTGGGGGGGACAGGGTCCTGCATCTATGCCTAGTGGCTCTTCATGTGGTCAATTAGGAACTGATAAATGTGCCATGATTACAGGCAGTGGAAATGGAACAAGTACAATGGGAGTTTCTGGAATGGGAACGACATTTATTCAAACTATAAATGTTTCTGATCTCAATATAACTCATGGTGGCAGAACTAATTATACAATCAAGGTAGAAAAACAAGATGCTCAAGATTCTATCTATATGCATATTACAGGAAAGAACGGAACAACAAATGTATTTAGTGGTACAGATATTTTAAGTGCTAGTGGCACAAATAGTGGTTATAAATCATATGAAGGTGGATTTGACTTTTCAGGAAGTATTACATCTGTCATTATAGAAGTAGGCGGTAGAGATATAAATCTTGCCATAGGACCCATGTTCGACGATGTATCCGTTCGGATTTTGTATAATGTTATCAGTACCATTGTTGAGCAAACGATAACGAGTGTTGAAATGTTTGTCGCTTATAATATTGATGCACCAGAGGAAGTTATAGATATTGTTGAAGATATTTTCGATTCAAATATGCCTATTGAAACTGATGTAGGTTTAGATTTTGAACCTATTGAAATTGAAGAAGTAAGTTATGAATCTGTTGAAATAGAAATAGCAGAAATAGAAATTGAAGAAATTCAAGTTGTCAGTGTTGATCTTTCGGAATCTGAAACTGTTGAAGTTAATGTGGTTGATGTTGAAACAGAAATTGAAATGGAAATAGAAATGGACTTAGATGTTGATGTGGAAGAATCAACTGATGTTGAGCCAGCGACACAAGAAGAAACAGAATCAACACAAGAAGCACCAACCAATAACGATACTGAAGAACAAAACGAAGAAGTGACCGAAGAATCAACGGAAGAAACAAACGAGGAATCCAACGAACCGAAAACAGAAGTAGCTGAAAAAGAAGATACAGAAAAGACAGAAGAAGCACAGCAAGAAGAAGAAAAAACTGAAGAACCCAAGTTAGCGAAGAAAGAATCATCTAAGGAAAAAGCCGCTAAAAAAATATTGAAAAAGATAGACGATAAAAAAAGATATGATTCTACTAGTCAATTAAAAACCCTTGTTGTCATGCAAGTATTAGGCAACAGTAAGTCATTTTTTGAGAGTCAACAACAGCTTATTGATAGAGTAGGATTTTTCACAGATACTACTTTGCCAGATAGCTATATTTCTGATAATAATATCGCTGGTTATCTTCTATTTGGTGGGAGTGATCAATTAATGAATGAAATGATAGATAGTCAATGGCAACAGAAATAGATGTAGGAGGAGTAAAGTTTAGAGGAGGTAAAATCTTCTTAATAATAACAATTCTTAGTTCTTTCGTAGGCGTATTGTGGGGAGGTTTTGAAGCATATCAAAGATATTTAGACATGGAAGCTAAAATAGAAAGTTTTGTTAGTCCTGATCTGTCGGGATTTGATAAGAAACTTGAAGTATTAGATACTGAATTTAATATGTTACAATCCGAAATATCAATTATTCTTGAGGAGGTTGCACTAGTTGCGGATGTAGCAAAAGAACTTAAAAACGACTTAAAAGCAGATGTCCGCAGAATTGAAACAATAGTTGAAGATGTTGAAACTAGAGTCAAAGAAGATAGCAGAGAAAATTCAAGAGATTTAAAAGAAGCGATAAATAGTATTAAAGACGATATGACAGAACTAGAGGAAAAGGTTGAAAAGCAAATAAGAAATGCATTAGAGAATCCTTTAAGTCAGTTGAAATAAAAGCTGATTATGGTATTTATGAACTATGACTAAGATAGCACCAAAAACAACAAAAGAGCATATTGTAAATATTTATAATAAGATTGAGCTATTAGAAACAAATCACATTTACCACTTGCAAAAAGAAGTTCGTAAGTTGAATTATATTTTATGGACTATCGGATTCATGGTAGCAACTCAATTCATATCTTGGATATTAAGGATGCTAGGCTAATGGATTTACATACTCTACAGCAAGACATTATACAAGAGGAGGGTGGTATTATTTTAAAACCTTATCAAGATCATTTAGGCTATTGGACTATTGGCGCAGGTCATTTGATAAGAGATAACGAAAAACAAGAATTGATGAGTCCGATCACATATCAAAGAGGACTAGAACTATTTTTAAAAGATTTTAATGTTGCAGTAGATGATGCAGAACAATTTACTGAGGGAATGAATATTGATGATAATGCGCAGGAATGCGTTATCCATATGGTATTTCAGCTTGGCTTACCACGCTTGAATAAATTCGTTAAATTTAAAAAATGTTTATCGGAAAATAATATTGAAGGTGCAATTGAAGAAATGAGGGATAGTCTATGGTACAATCAAACAACAAACAGAGCAAATCGAATAATAGAAAAAATGCAAAAAAGCGCAAAGTCAAACGCATAACAACTATTGAAGAAAAAAAAGAAATTGAAAAAAATAGACTATCATATCTTAAAAGAGCATGGATATTATTAGGAGGTAAATAATGGTTTTAGGAAAATTATTAAGTGGCGGAACAGTAAAAGCAGTTGCAGGCGTTATTGATGAGTTACATACAAGTGAAGAAGAAAAATTACAACTAAAAGCACGATTTGCTGAAATAGAGTCAAAGCTAAAAGAAAAACAAATGGAAATAAATTTAGCTGATGCTAAATCAACTGCCGGTGGAATAAGTGGAATGTTACAGCGATCATGGCGCCCCCTGATTGGTATGTCATGTGCTTTAGCAATTTTTTGGGAATTTGTCTTGTCAAAATTTATTTTATTTATTTGTGGTCTCTTTCAGTATGAAGTGGTAAACATACCAGAGTTAGATATGGGTACATTGATGCCCCTCGTTATGAGTCTTTTAGGCATGGGTGCCTTGCGCACTTTTGAAAAAACTAAAGGTATATCTAAATAAAGAAAGGAGTACTTATGGCTATTAAAAAAATAGAACAGAAAGTAACAAAGTGGTGGCATGCATTCACTGAATTGAAATCATGGGTGCAAATAGTGATAGCAGTTGCGTTGGTTGTAATTGTTCATAATTATATTTTGCATTAGTCATGGCTAAAAAGAAAAAGAAAGTCGTAGGATTGACTAATAAGCAAAAGAAGTTGCCAAAAGCTTTGCAAATGGCAATCTTAAAGAAACAGAAGAAGGGGAAATAATATGCCTTATCACTATGGCAAAGGCTCTCATTCTAAAGGCATGAAGAAATCAAAAATGTCAAAGATGAGTAAACCTAAAAAGAAAAAGAAGAAAAAAAGATAATGGTAAAAGTAGCGTCTATTAAAAATATTGTAAAAGATTTAACAACTAGACAGAAAAAAACAATGAATCGTCATGCGCGACATCATTCATTGAAGCATATGCGTTCTATGGCTAATGCAATGAAAAAAGGCGCTACTTTCAGACAAGCACATATTAAAGCTCAAAGGTCTGTAGGAAAATGAGTGGATTCACAACATCTAGTACTATTTCAGAATTAATTAATAAAAGACCAATCAAACAGAAAAGAAGAGTGAAGATCACTCTAAAAGCACCTCAAAATCGCAATTTAAAGGCCGTACAGAAGCTTTTAAGAGTTAGGGGTACCTAAGCACCCCAAATCTCTTATTTGCACTCTTTGTGCAGTAAATGATTAAATTTAGACCCTTTATGTAATAACTAATCGAAAAGTCTATATAGCATCTAATCTTTTGACATTACTGCTTGCCATCTGGAGAGTCGATTAGTAACCCCAAATTTCTTTTCTTGCCTTTAAAACAGTTTCTTCTTTCCAAATCCAGTTATCAGGATTAGGAATCAATGAATTTTTGACATCATCAGCAGAATTAACATTTTCAAGATATTTACCCATAACTAAAACTATATGCTCGCATACTTTCATTGGCTTGTGATAATCATCTAATTCAAGACTAAAGAATTCAGCACCTTTAGTTTTTGTAGGATTTTTAAGATACCATAACATTTGCCTTGCATTTGTCGCTCTTTGATAGATAGATTGTTGCATTGCGTGACTCATTGAGATTTGACTAGGCATAGTTTTAGATGTTTTCAAATCTATATAAAAATCTTCTTTTGTATTCTTATCCTCAAAATGAAAGTCAGTAAAACCTTTGAATGGTATGCCTTTTATAAATACTTCAACTTGTTTTTGATAATCTATTAAATCCCATTGAAAAGCATGCTCTTGAAATTTTTGAGCTCCTAGTTCTATCAATGGTGCTAAATTAGTTCTTTCATCATCAACTTTAGGGTCAGTAATTCTAGAACAATTAGCATCATATTCAGATATTGCTTTTTCAGTAGCTTCAATAACAGTCATTCCGTTAAGAATCATATTTAAGCCAGATTCAACAGAACTACCTCTTTCAGCTGCAGCACTACTAGGAAACTGATAATCAAAAATCCTGCGAAGTGCCCACCTTTCCCTATAAAAAGCAAACTCGTTTAAATGACTAAAAGATAAAGGCAATAAGCTTTTAACTATATTGCCTTCTCTATCTTTTTGATCAAATTTTTTAAAATGCTCAATCATTCTGATAACTTTTTATCTATAGCTTTATTCATTCTAGAAACTACATTATCAAACTTTGTTTGCATTTCTTTAAGTTTTGATTGCATTTCTTCAAGATCGCCAAGCTCTTCGTGAACTTCTGTCCATAGATCAAGATTATGTTCGCCATGTTTTTTTATAAATTCATCTTTAGTTAGATTGCCTGCATCTTCTTGCATATCTAAATACCAAGCTCCTGTTTTACTCATTAGTAAGGCTCCTTTTCTATAGTTATTTTTACAGTTACTGTTCCTCTGTATGTCGGATTGTCAGATAAATCATCAAGAAATTTGCCAAAATATTTACAAGCTATTCCAGATGAATCATCAATTCTTGCAATTATTTCTTTTTCTTTTTTATAAGTTCGTTTTTTTTCGTCCCAAACTTTATCTTTTACTTCAATACTATATTTATCAATATACATTACTTGACCTCCATTGAATATTCTGCAAATGTTTTGCCTTGCTTGGTTACATTTTCAGTGTTGATTTGATGTCCCTGTTTTCTTAAATCAAGGATTCTGGCACTTAATCTATAAACGCCAAATTTTTTCCATGCTTGTAAGGGATTTAATTTTTTACCTTGTCGTAGGTAAGATAGTATTTGTGTATTCTGGCTCATAATAACTCCTTTCTATAAGTTTTTGGCCAATTCCCTTTCGTTAACAACTTTTGTTCGTAAGTCGTTACGAAAAGCTTTGAAGGTTTCAAATCTAATTTTAGATTGATTCCTTGCCTTTAAGGTTTTTTCGTATCTATCAAAAAAATCCTTAAACTTGTTATCTGAATAAATTTTTCCATTTAATTCAGTAATATTTTTGTATCCGCCATTTTTCGTAAAATAAAGCGTTAATTCTGCAATAATCATCTTTTCTTCTTTTTTCATTAGTTCAATCGCAGTATCATTATCAGCAAATTCTAATCCTAGCTTTTCCTCTTGATGTGAAAGCTTTGTAGGGTCAAAATCTAGAGTATATACATCAGTTGCCATTTTCATTGTCCTCAAATTCTTTATTGTCTATTTTTTCCTTTAATCTCATTCGCCATTCTTCGTTTATGTCTTTATGCTGATGTGCAATGTTATGACAAGATCTGCAAACAGGAAAAAGATTATCAATCCTATTGAGTCTATTTTTACTTACTCCCCCCATGCCTTTATTTGTTAAATGATGAATATCGACAGCGGGTTTTTGATAACAGCCCCAACACATGGGGGTATCGTACTCAGAATACCCCCAATAGTTCCTAAAGAGTTTTTTATAATCCTTTAAGGTTTTCATTAAATGCGTTAACTGCATTCTTTGTAAGATCGTTTATATCTTCAACCGAAAAGTGACCACTTCCCATTGAACGACCAACTACTCCTGTAACAAATATATCTTGTCTAGCTTGATCTGATTTACTAATTAGATTGCTATTATTCATCATAGGTTGTGCTACTGGTTGTGGCGATTGATCATAATTATCGCCTTGTGTCGTGTGATTATCTGCTATCTGAACATCTTTAATATTCGTATATTGATTTCCATTTGCAGATGTCTTTGTATTGACAACAGTAAAGTTAATCGCATCACCAGATTTTGGCATTGGATTCAATACGGTTCCTCTATAATATAATCGAGTTCCGTCTATCAAATCTATTGCATAGTTTGGTGCTCCGTCTTTAGTATTATCAAAGATTTTTTCTATAACATTAGTCATAGTTCCTCCTATTATTATTATTTGTTAAGTACATTATAACCTCGTCCCTCTAAGCAATTATTTATTAAATCTTGCCTAGTTGTTAGTTTAGGCGAAAGCCATAATACACGCCAACGCAAACCATTATATACTGTTTTCGTTTTATCTAAAACAATGTTCGTGTTATCTTTTACAAGACTTTCACATGTATAATAGTCGTCGTGGTATCTGTCCATATCCCCTTGAATATTTGCAGATGATTTGCCCCTGCTATCTACAATTGGTTTACTACTACAACCAAATACTAACAAAGCAATACATAACAAAAGCAAAATTATTGAAATCTTACAACACATTTTGTAATAACTTCTTCTTCTTGGTAGTGTATGAGTAAATTCAAATATTGGTTTTCTTGTTCTAGGACAATAACCTTTTATTTGTTGACTCACATAACCATACGGAAAAAGCTTAGATTTATTTTTCATTAAAATTCCTCAACTTTTACAATTCTACCATTACCAGATACTGTAATTACCAATTCAATATCTCTAATTTTACCATATTGAAGAGTGCATTGGCCGATATATCGACCAGTGCCTATAGTTTCACCTTCTCTTAATAATCTTCTAATTTCTTTATTAGTATTTTCGTTTACCTCTGCAGAAGAATTAGGATTATTATGATTAAAGACTGCCATTAATATTCGCTAGCTTTCATAATAGTTAGAACTCTAGTCGTCTTGTACGGATCAGTAGCATCGTCACTATGATATTTTAAATCATTATCATAATAATTTATTTGCCAAAAATATCGTTCTGGAGTTTCATATATAGAATCATTAGAACAAAAATTAAATGCTCCGAAATCTCTTTCGCCATGAGGATTATTATCTTCGTGAAAAGTTTTATAATCTCTAACTATTTCAAGTATTTCTTTTTGATCTTCTTCCGACATTTTACTGACATCATGACTAAAGACAATTTTGTTTTTAAATGCAATTCCAAAACCAGTATGAGCATTAAGTATTTGAGCTCTTAACTCATCATTGAGTTTTGCAATTTTTTCGTGATTAATTTGAGTCATTTTTGACCTCCTTATTATTATTAATTATTTTGCTAGACATAACTTGTTTAGCATTATTATCAAAGACAGCACTACTGCCATCTAGGAATACGATTTTAAAATAGTGAGTGACCTTACCATTTTCGATAAGGTCAACTCTTTTAGTAGATTTAAAAGGTCTAGGAATCATTATAGACATTCCCAATATGTTTTTTGATAAGTTTTTAAAAATGTTGATTTTATTTTAGTCATTAATTGAGTTCTTCTTTCAGAATTTTCATGTGATAAAGAACCTTGATGTAAATGATCAAAAAGAATTATTTTTGCTTCTTCTATCAAATTAACATCTTTACTTCTAAATGCTAAATATAAAATATTTTCAGTGTGATAATTTTTATCAGTGTTTTCTTTTAGTAAATCTTGAAAATCTTTATTGCTCATAAGAACAATATCTTTCCAAGTTTTTAATGTATTAATAGTCATAGTGACCTCCGATTTATTATTATTATTATTAATCATTATCTAATACCTAAACATTTTTCTAGGTTATTCAACCGTAAAAGGTAAAAAAATTACATAAAAAAAATGTTGTATTTCAACCGTTTATTAGTAAAGATATAAATATTCTTTTTTAGGCATAAATAGCTTTTAGAATAATTGTAGTATGACCTCCATAATTATACTACATATAGGGGGTGGATATATTCGCCCCCTATGACTAAAGAAGCTGATATTCAGATAGCTTGTAATTATCTATTAAATCAACTTTCAAAGATTTATTTTTTTCGTCATTATCATATTGCGAATGAGGGAAAGAGATCAATAGCTTACAAAGTAAAGCTTAAAAAAATGGGTTTTCGCTCTGGTGCGCCTGATATATTGATTGAATATCCTCAAGGCAGACTACTATATGTTGAGCTAAAAAATGAAAAAGGCACATTATCTAGTGCTCAAAAATTATGGCAGATTCAATCGAATTGTTTAAAAACTCCCCATTTTATTGTAAAAGGTAATACTAACCAATGCTTAAAAGAATTAGCCAAAATCATAGATAAATATGTCCCGCGTCGTTCAAGTAAATAATCAAAAAATTTTACTACCGGAAGATGAAAACAACCAAGACAAGTTTATAGGTTTATGGTTGAAAGCACAGAGCAAAGCTATTACTAAAGTCAAAGATGAATTTATTTTCAAAGATTACACGACAGACGAGATTGACGAGAAAATAGATGAGTATACTTTAAAAATTTATAGACAGTTAAAATATGGAGGTAATGATGTTTATAGACGAGAACTCGAAACCTAAAGAGAAACTAAAAGCTTGGTATTTATTTACCGAAGATTTTGTTGCAGGAACGCAACACTTAACAAATCAAGAAATAGGAATTTATATTCGCTTGCTTTGTTGGAATTGGAATAAAAAATGTAATGGTATTCCTAAAGATAAAAATATTTATTTTAGAATTGCAAATTGTATTACTGAAGATGAAAAGCTTTCATGTGAAAAGGTCATAAAAGAATTTTTTATTTTATTTGAAGATCACTATCAAAACGAAAGACAGCTTCAAGAATTTTTATATATTACGAAAAGAATTGAAGCATCTAAAGAAAATGGAAAATTAGGAGGACGACCAAAGAAACCTAGCCAAAAGCCCCCTACCCCTACCCCTACCTCTACCAGTAAATCCTCTAGTAAGTATAGCAGATTATTTTCTTTATTTTGGGAAAATATAAATAATAAAGTTAGTAAAGGGACTGCAGAGAAGAATTTTTTAAGAATAGAACAAGAATGGCAAGATAAACCAGAAGAATTAGCAAAATTATATAATAATTATTATGATTCAATAAAAGAAAAAGAATATGCAAAACAACCAGCTTTTTGGCTATCCGCAAAGAAATATTTAGATAAATTACCTGAAAAAAAATATGACTTCGGAGTTGTGAATAGAGATGAGGAAAGAGTAAAAATGTTTGTTGATGCAATAAAAGATAATAAAGTTACTCAATTTATTAAAGATTATGCATTACGAAACAAAGATATTATTGATATGGGAATTCGAAAAGGATTAATTACGAGAGAACAAGCGATCAATGATTTAGAAATGAGGAATGAATACTTATGAACATACAAGAAATAGAAATAGATAAAATAATACCTTATCACAATAACCCTAGGAAAAATTTAAATGTTGATAAAGTTGCAAGTTCTATTACTGAATTTGGTTTTCAACAGCCAATAGTTGTAGATAAAAATTATGTAGTGATTGTTGGTCATACGAGATTGCAAGCCGCAAAAAAATTAAATTATCAAAAAGTCCCTGTATTTGTTGCTGATTTATCAGAAAATAAAGCAAAAGCTTATAGAATAGCAGATAATAGACTCAACGAAGATTCTAGTTGGGATTATGATTTTTTAAATATTGAAATGAATATTCTGAATGAAGGTAATTATGATTTATCACAACTAGGTTTTAATGATGAAGAACTAAAAAATTTATTAACAAATCAAGGCGATTTTGAACCTACAGATATCGACGATCAATCAGATATTGATGAAGCTTCTGAAAGATGCGAGACTTGTGGACAAACATTACCAAAATAAAAGTCTTTATATAGATTATTGTAGTCATAAAGTTGCTGTCTATTCTGTTCTTCGTTGGCATTATTCTAGGCGAATGCCGAAATCTAAATTAGTAAGATTCGGAGTATGGGAATATGGAAAATTTAAAGGTGCTATAATCTATGGTTTAGGAGCTAATCCTAAATCTGGCGCTTTTCTTGGCATTTCAAACTTTGAATGTCCTGAATTAGTAAGAGTAGCATTAGATAATCACGATAATGCAGTTTCAAAAATTGTTAGTTTTACTTTAAAAAAAATGAAAAAAGATTTTCCTAATATCAAAGCAATCGTTTCATATGCTGACCCAGAAAAAAATCATAAAGGCGGAATATATCAAGCGATGAATTGGACATATATTGGCAAAACATCATCATCAAAAATTTATATTGAAAATGGAAAAGAAATACATTCAAAGACAATTTCGGATAGAATAAGATTCAAAAAATTAGATAAAAATCATAATTTAGAATATAAAGTCGTAAAAGGTAAATACAAATATGTTTACTTGTTTGACAAATCATTTGCTGATAAGTTAAATAAATTAAAAAAACCTTATCCTTAATGCGGTAGCTAGAGCATAGTGCAATAGTACCATTATTGTAAAGGCGGTGCGACTCCGACCCTACCGCTCCAAAATATTATTGCAAATTCATAAAAAATTAAATAAATATTAAATTACCTTAA
>Ga0160423_10000544_pt1 | contig 30922 bp, 26 predicted proteins | sample CRUFie14St8metaG_FD_108191 | JGI IMG/M metagenome (GOLD analysis project Ga0160423, IMG submission 108191) | Marine microbial communities from the Costa Rica Dome - CRUD Field 142mm St8 metaG | ecosystem: Environmental > Aquatic > Marine > Oceanic > Photic zone | place: Costa Rica: the Eastern...
AAGGGTGAAGTAGGTCCAAAAGGTCCTCAGGGTGCAAGTCCACAAGGTGCTAAAGGTCAAAAAGGTGCAACAGGTCCAAAAGGTCCTCAGGGTGCAAGTCCTAAAGGTCAAAAAGGTGAAATAGGTCCTAAAGGTCCTAAAGGTCCAACAGGTTCAAGTCCTAAAGGTCAAAAAGGTGAAATAGGTCCTGCAGGTCCACAAGGAGCAAAAGGTCCTCAAGGTGCGAGTCCAAAGGGTCAAAAAGGAGCACAGGGTTCTAAAGGTCCACAAGGAGCAAAAGGTCCTCAAGGTGGAAGTCCTAAAGGTCAAAAAGGTGAAATAGGTCCAAAAGGTCCTCAAGGTGACCAAGGTCCTCAGGGTAATAGTCCAAAAGGTCAAAAAGGTGAAATAGGTCCAAAAGGTCCTCAAGGTGAACAGGGTGGAACAGGAGCAAGTCCAAAAGGTCAAAAAGGTGAACAAGGAGCTCAAGGTTCAAAAGGTCCTAAGGGTGCACAAGGTTCAAGTCCTCAAGGTGCCAAAGGTCCTAAGGGTCCTCAAGGTCTTAAAGGTCCAAAAGGTTCTCAGGGAGCAAGTCCTCAAGGGTCTAAAGGACAAAAAGGAGCAACGGGTCCTCAAGGTGAACAAGGTGAAACAGGTGCGAGTCCTCAAGGTGACCAAGGAGCACAAGGTCTTCAAGGTGATAAAGGTCAAAAAGGTGCAACAGGTTCAAGTCCTCAGGGAGCAAAAGGTCCTCAAGGTGGACAAGGAGCAAAAGGTCAAAAAGGAGCACAAGGTTCAAGTCCTCAGGGAGCAAAAGGTCAAAAAGGTGCAGTAGGTCCTCAGGGTGAACAAGGAGCACAAGGAGCATCACCTCAAGGTGCGAAAGGTCCTAAGGGTCCAACAGGAGCACAAGGTCCACAGGGTGCAAGTCCAAAAGGTAATAAAGGTAATGTAGGTGCAGCAGGTGACAAAGGTCAAAAAGGTGCACAAGGAGCAAGTCCAAAAGGTAATAAAGGTTCACAAGGTTCAAAAGGTTCACAAGGTGCACAGGGTGCAAGTCCACAAGGTGCAAAAGGTCCACAAGGTGATAAGGGTCAAAAAGGTGAAATAGGAGCACAGGGTGCAAGTCCTAAAGGACAAAAAGGAGCAACGGGTCCTCAAGGTGAACAGGGTGAACAAGGAGCACAAGGTGCAAGTCCAAAAGGTAGTAAAGGTCCTCAAGGTCTTAAAGGTCCAAAAGGACCAACAGGAGCACAAGGAGCAAGTCCTCAAGGTGAACAAGGTCCTAAAGGTCAAAAAGGTGAAGTAGGAGCACAAGGTTCACAAGGTGCAAGTCCTCAAGGTGCAAAAGGTCCTAAAGGTCCTCAAGGTCAAAAAGGTGCACAAGGAGCATCACCACAGGGAGAGCAAGGAGCAACAGGTCCACAAGGACCAACAGGTGATAAAGGAGCACAAGGTGCAAGTCCTAAAGGTCAAAAAGGTGAACAAGGAGCAAAAGGTACTCAAGGTTCTCAAGGAGCACAAGGTGCGAGTCCACAAGGTTTAACAGGTCCTCAAGGAGCACAAGGAGATAAAGGTCAAAAAGGTGCACAAGGTGCAAGTCCTAAAGGTCAAAAAGGTGAAATTGGACCACAAGGTGAACAAGGTGGAACAGGAGCAAGTCCTCAGGGTGACCAAGGTGATAAGGGTCAAAAAGGAGCACAGGGTCCTCAGGGTAATAAAGGAGCACAAGGAGCAAGTCCTACAGGTGATAAAGGTCAAAAAGGAGCACAAGGTTCTCAAGGTTCTCAAGGTGCAAGTCCTAAAGGTCAAAAAGGTGAAGTTGGTGGTGGTGGAGACACAGGTTCTAAGGGACAAAAAGGTGAAGCAGCATTAGGAACAACAATTAGTCAATTGACTGCGCCTGGAGATGGATTTAGTTTTTCTTTAAATGATGGATTATTAACATTTAAGAGTGGAAGTTTCACAGGTATCGTCTTAATGTATACAAGTGGAAGTACTTCTTAATATAAAAAGGTAGAAAATGTTTGGTGGTTTTGTAACTTCTTCATTAGTCACGACCCAACTATCGGGTACAACAGACAGTATAGGTAATATCGTTTCAGGTTCTTCCCTGATTGGTGTTAACATTAGTGGTTATGCTCAATCTAATAATGAAGATTTCCCTTTAACATGGACAGGTAGTTTTGAAGGAAATAATACATCTTGGTTAGAATTATCTGAAGGTAATCAAGTAGAATATCTATCAAACACAGATACCAATCCAAAACATACAATATATACCATCGAAACTGATTCAGGTAGTTTATCATTAGGTATAAATCAATATGTCTTAACAGTAGGATTAGAACTATCAGGTGGTGGAGCACATTGGAACGCAGCATTTAAAACAGTAGATACTATATCCCCAACTGCAGATTATTTAATTAAACGTAACTTTAATACAAACACTTGGGAATATTGTTTAATAACCTCAGGTTGGATTGAGCCTGGATATCAACATACAAAAGAATTAGATGTAGAACCATCTGATATGTACTTAGTCGATGGATTCGTAGTTCACAACTTTAAAGGTCCGCCAGGTGGTGGAGATGATGGATTACCACCCGAGGGAGATGATTCAGGTGGTGGAGATGGTGATACTTCATTTGGTCCACAGGGTGCAAAAGGTCAAAAAGGTCAAACAGGAGCAACATACGGTGGTTGTGGTGGTGGACTTGGTGGAGCAAAAGGTCAAAAAGGTGAAGCAGGTTCACAAGGAGCAAAAGGAGCACAAGGTTCTTCAGGTGGTCAAGGTGGTCAAGGTTCACAAGGAGCAAAAGGTGTCGCAGGTCTTGGTGGAAACCAAGGTGGTGGTGGAAACCAAGGTCCTACAGGTGATACAGGTGCAGCAGGAGTTGATGCTCCAACAGGGCCAGGTGGAGACACAGGTGGTGGTGGTGATATAGGTTCAGCAGGTCCTAAAGGTGCTACAGGTGCAGTAGGTCCTACAGGTGATACAGGTGCAACAGGTCCAAAAGGTTCAAAAGGTGATACAGGTACATCAGGTGGTGGTGGAGCCACAGGTTCAGCAGGTGAGCCAGGTTCAGCAGGTGACGGTGGTGGAACAGGTGGAACAGGTGACCAAGGAGCAGCAGGTCCAAAAGGTCAAAAAGGTGAACGAGGTGTCCAAGGTGGTGGTGGAGACACAGGTGGTACAGGTTCAGCAGGTCCTACAGGTCCAACAGGTCCAGCTGGTGATATAGGTGCAGTAGGTCCTTCAGGTACAGACGCCGAAACAGGTCCCACAGGTCCAACAGGTGATACAGGTGCAACAGGTCCAACAGGTGACGAAGGTGCAAAAGGTAATACAGGTTCAGGTGGAGACGTAGGTGCAACAGGTGCAACAGGTGATACAGGTGCAAAAGGTCAAAAAGGTCAAAAAGGTGAACAAGGTGGTGGTGGTTCAACAGGTCCCTCAGGTACAGATGGTGAAACAGGTCCAACAGGTCCTCAAGGTGATACAGGTTCAACAGGTCCTACAGGTGCAGCAGGTCCAAAAGGTAATACAGGTTCAGGTGGTGACATAGGTGCAACAGGTGATACAGGCGCAGCAGGTTCAAAAGGTCAAAAAGGTGAAGCAGGTGTCCAAGGTGGTGGTGGTGGAACAGGTCCACAAGGTTCAGAGGGTGAACAAGGTTCAAAAGGTCAAAAAGGTGAAACAGGTCCACAAGGTGCAGCGGGTCCAAAGGGTTCTGTAGGTTCAGGTGGTGAATTAGGTGCAACAGGTGCAACAGGTGATACAGGTCCAAAAGGTTCAAAAGGTGAATTAGGTGCAACAGGTGGTGGTGGTGACATCGGAAGTGCAGGTTCAAAAGGTCAAAAAGGTCAAAAAGGTGAACAAGGAGCTCAAGGTTCTGCAGGTGGAACAGGAGCAGAAGGTAGTAAAGGACAAAAAGGTAATGTAGGTTCAGGTGGTGGAACAGGTGAAACAGGAGCAACAGGAGCAGACGGTCCACAAGGTTCAAAAGGTGAAACAGGTGTTACAGGTCCACAAGGTGAATTAGGTGCAAAAGGTGCAGCAGGTGATTTAGGTCAAAAAGGTGAAGCAGGTGTAACGGGTCCAAAAGGTCAAAAAGGTGAACGAGGACCAGCAGGTGAACAAGGTTCAAAAGGTCAAAAAGGAGCAACAGGTTTAGTAGGTGTAACAGGTGATACAGGTTCAGCAGGTGCAAAAGGTAATATAGGTTCAGGTGGTGAAACGGGTGCAACAGGTTCAACAGGTGATGGTGGTTCAGCAGGTAATCAAGGTCCTCAAGGTGGTGCCGGTGATAAAGGACAAAAAGGTACAAAAGGTTCTAAAGGAGCAGCAGGTTCAAAAGGTCAAAAAGGTGCAGTAGGAGCTCAAGGTAATAAAGGTTCAGGTGGTGGAACAGGTGAATCAGGTGAAAAAGGTTCAACAGGTGCAGTAGGTTCAAGTGGTGCAACAGGTGTAGCAGGTGATACAGGTGCAGCGGGTAACAAAGGTACAAAAGGTGGAACAGGTGACCAAGGAGCACAAGGTTCTAAAGGTATAAAAGGTAAAACAGGTGACGAAGGATTAACGGGAGCAACAGGTGACCAAGGTGCGAAAGGATTAACAGGTGAAGCAGGTCCTCAAGGTGGTATAGGAGCACAAGGTTCTAAAGGTGTAAAGGGTTCAGCAGGTGGAACAGGTGACGCAGGTGTGCCTGGTCTTGGTGGACATACAGGTTCAGGTGGTGGAACAGGTGATACAGGTTTCGCAGGTAATAAAGGTAATATAGGTGATACGGGTTCTAAAGGTACAACAGGTGAACAAGGAGTAACAGGTCCAGCAGGTAATCAAGGTCCTCAAGGTGATAAAGGTCAAAAAGGTACAAAAGGTATCAAGGGTAAGACAGGAAAAGCAGGTAATACAGGTGGGTCAGGAGACGGTGGTGCAACAGGTGATACAGGTCAAAAAGGTCAAACAGGTTTAGCAGGTGATAAAGGAAACATCGGTCTTCAGGGTGTAAAAGGTTCAGGTGGTGGAACAGGTCCAACAGGTCATGAAGGAGATGTGGGTCCGACAGGTGATACAGGTGACCAAGGTGCTAAAGGTGCAACAGGTTCAGCAGGTAATAAAGGAACAAAAGGTGAACTTGGTGATAAAGGAAACAAAGGTTCAGGTGGTGGAACAGGTGACGCCGGAAACAAAGGACAAAAAGGTGAAGTTGGTTTTTCAGGTGGTGGTGGTTCAGTAGGTCATACAGGTGACGTTGGAGATACAGGTCCTAAAGGTAACAAAGGTTCAAAAGGTTCAGGTGGTGATACAGGTGCAACAGGTTCAACAGGTGATAAAGGTATTACAGGTGATAAAGGACAAAAAGGTACAAAAGGTGAACGAGGACCAGCAGGTGAAAAGGGTTCAAAAGGTACTAAAGGAGCAGCAGGTCTTCAGGGTTCCAAAGGTTCAGCAGGTGGTAGTGGTTCCGCAGGTGATAAAGGAACAAAAGGTGATAAAGGAAACGTTGGTTCAGGTGGTGGAACGGGTCATGCAGGTAATAAAGGTGCTACAGGTGATAAAGGTCAAAAAGGTGCACAGGGTAGTAAAGGTACAACAGGTGCAAAAGGTAACATCATAACAGGTGGTGGTTATTTTGAAATGGAATCACAATCAGGAAGATTAGTATTTAAACAAAGTGGGTGGTCTTCAGGTGACCCAATATACTATGTTAGAACCGTAAATAGTGGTAGTTTCCTATAACATTTATTAAATTTATTTTCATATTTATATTAAAAGTAATAGAACAGTTATGAATACAGCATTTTCTTTTGAAAGAAATACACATAGACAAGACGTAAACTTTACAGATTATTATTGGTTTAAAGGAGCATTTACTCCTCAAGAATTAGTATTGATTGAACAAATGACTAATTCACTTGAGTTTGTAGACGCAGTAACAGGGGAAGGTGAAAACTCTCAGGTTTCTGATTATAGAAAATCAAGAATAAAGTGGTGTCCACAAACTAAAGAATGGTCATGGGTATATAAAAAACTTCATGATTATATACAAGAAGCAAATGACACAATGTGGAAGTTTGATTTATCCACAATGAATGAACAAATTCAATACACAGAATATTATGGAACACAAGAAGGTGGATATGAATGGCACATGGATTGTGGTGAAGAGATTCAAAATCAAAGAAAAATATCTGTAACAGTACAACTTTCAGATTCACATGAATATGATGGTGGTGACTTAGAATTTAATCTTGGTAAAGAATTAGTAGCACCAAGGTCTCAAGGAGCAGCAGTTATATTTCCTTCATTTTATTTACATAGAATAACTCCTGTAACAAAGGGTGTCAGAAAGTCTTTCGTTCTTTGGGTAGGTGGAGAACCATATAGGTAATTTAGTATGAAAACAAGTTTACCCACAGCATTAATATACGGTTGGGATAGGTTTGGTAAGATTACACTACAATCAGATGTGTACTATCAAGAAAATTTATATGAAGATGTAATTTTACATTCATATAAATCTCAAATTGGTTTTAAAAAACATTTTGCTAAACATAGACCTGATATTATTATTGTAATCGGTGAACTTGAAAATGTTTTACATATGGGACATCATACAATGGTGTCAAGTAAAATAAGAAAATATGATGATATTCCACCTGATAATATTTTGGCTAATGATGTAGTTTGTCAATCAACATTTTGGGCATGTAAATCACAAAAAGAAGTATATGGAAATGAAGATAACCCAATACTATCTGTATTTACTCCAACTTACATAACAAACGAAAGAATATTTAGAACATACGAAAGTTTAGTAAATCAGACGTATGAAAATTGGGAGTGGGTTGTTATAGATGATTCACCATCTAATGAAAATAAAACTTGGGAATATCTTCAAGATATAGCAAGTCAAGATTATAGAGTTCATATACATAAAATGACACCAACTTCAGGTGGAAACGTTGGTGAAGTAAAACATAGAGCAGCTATGTTATGTAACGGTGAGTGGTTATTTGAATTAGACCATGATGATTGGTTGATTTCAACTTGTTTAGAAGATGTACTTAAAGCAAGTAAGAAACATCCTGATTCAGGATTTATATATACTGACGTAACCGAGATTGAAAAAGATAAATCACCAAGACAATATGGTCATATAGGTGATGATTGGTATTCACATCCTGATAATTACTTTGCATGGGCATACGCAGGTCATACTTGGGAAAAGATTGATGATAAAGAATGGTTAGTACATCACTATCCTGATATTAATCCTAAAACAATTAGATTTAATATTGGTATGCCAAATCATTGTAGAGTTTGGAATCGGGATACTTATCATAAGATAAGAGGACATAGTAGAAACATATCAGTCGCAGATGATTATGAATTGATTGTAAAAACATTTTTAGAGACTAAATTTATACATCTTAAAAAAATGTTATACGTTCAATACAATAATGGTAATTCTACGGTAGATAATAATCATATTGATATAAACCGTAGAGCAAGATTGATTAGAGATTATTATGACCCAATGATTCATCAAAGAATAAAAGATTTAGGTGGATTTGATTGGTCATGGGATGAAGAAAATAATAGGTCATATCAACTTCAATCATGGATGGACAGAAGTAGATATTACGATAAAGAAGAAGTATTAAATTATATAGTAAAGTAGTATTATGAAAATATTAATTTATATAGGTTATCAAAAAGAACCAATAAACAAAGACTATTGGTTAGAAAATGGAATGGGTGGTTCTGAATATTGTGTTATGAAACTTTCAGAACAATTCGCACAAAACGGACATGATATAACAGTTACAGGTGGTGTTAAAGACCAAGAGATTGATGGTGTTAAATATGTAGACTTCGATAATCTCAATGAAAAATATTTTGACATTGTAATTTCTACAAATTACATACATTACATCAAAGCATTTGAAGATTATGGTATCGAATATGAAAAGTCTTATTTTTGGATTCATAATGAAGACTATTATACATGGTATAATGGAGTAGCACTACCTAATGACGGATTAGATTATTTTAATCATCCAAAATTAGATAAAGTAATAGCAGTATCAGAATGGCAAAAAAATGTATTAGTAGAAAAATTTAATTTAGACCCATCAAAAATTAATGTAATAGGTAATGCAATAAGTCCAAGTGATTTTGATAATGTTGACCAAGAAAAATATAGTAATAAAGTAATTTATACATCATCTCCTGATAGAGGATTAAAAGATTTACTTGATATATGGCCAAAACTTAAACAAATAAATCCTGAGTTGGTTCTATGGGTAGCATCACCACCATATACTAAAGATTGGGACTTTACATTAGATACATCTTTAGAAGATGTAAGGTGGTTAGGTCATTTACCACCAAGTGAACTATATAAACAAATAAAATCATCAGAGTATTGGATTTATCCATCAACATATGATGAAACATTTTGTATTACAGCATTAGAGATGATGATGGGTAGAGTTAAAATGATATCAACTGATACAGCAAACCTTAAAACTTTATTAGACGGTAAATGTAGTTTAGTTAGGTCAGATTTATCAAATGAACTAATGAAAGAAACAATAGTACATTCGTATGTGTTTCTGAGAGAAAATGATGAAATAGCAGAAAAATACCTAAACGTAGGTGAACAATTTGCAAGAGAACAAAATTGGGAAGTTAGATATAAAGAATGGATGGACGTAATGGAAGGTTACTCAGAAGACAAAGTTGAAGAAGTAGAAAGACTACACCCTGAACTTTATGATTATTGGAACAACAAAGAAGAATGGATAAATAAGTTTATCACATATTCAGCAAGAACAAAAGAATGGGAGTTGATAGTTGATGAACCATTTGATAATTGTTTTTCATTTCCACTATTTACACCTGAATTCTGTAATATGATTCGTGAGGAAGCAGAACATTCTGATTCTTGGACAGTAGATAGACACGAACACTATCCAACTACAGATATGATTCTACAGACCATTGGAATGCATGATATATACATGGAAGTATTAAAAGAATATGTTATGCCATTATCAATTTATATGTGGGGATTGGAAGGTAAAGGATGGGATAGTATGAAATCTGAAAACTTTTTAGCAAAATATGTTCCATCAGCACAAGGACATTTGTCGATACATCACGATAGAGCAGATATTACTTGTTTAATACAATTATCAAGTTTAGAAGAGTATGAAGGTGGTGGTACTTGGTTTAGACGACAAAAAAAATTAATTAAGAATGATATTGGTTATGCAACCCTACATCCTGGCAACATAACTCACAAGCATGGGGCAAGAGCAGTGACAAAAGGGACACGTTATATAATAGTTTCGTTTATGGAAAATGGGGAAAGGTAAGTTTGTCCATATTTATATACATAAAGGGGATTTAAAATGGCAGTAAATATACCAATATGGCCTGGTTCAGGTTCGTTTTCAAGTGGTTCTTCTACTCCTTTCGGATACTTTGATGGTGATACAACATTTCAAAGTGACGCACCGAAAGTAGCAGAATGGTGTGCTAAGAGATTAGGATATCCAATCGTAGATGTAGAATTACAAGATATAAACTTTTTCGCTTGTTTAGAAGAAGCAGCTAATGAATATTCTTCACAAGTAAATCAATACAGAGCTAAAGAAAACTTACTATCTTTAAAAGGTAATTCATTAGATTTAGATTTAAAAGATACTGAAATTGCTACTAACTTAGGTGGAGTAGTAAATATTGCAAAAGATTACGGTACTGAAGCAGGAAGTGGTGGTAGAGTAACTGTATATACAGGTTCCTTTGAAATGGTCGGTGGCCAACAAATTTATGATTTAGGTAAAGATAGTGTTGTCAACTTAGAAAGTGGTTCGGTATCAAACGGAATTACACTAAGAAAAGTGTTCCATACACAACCACCAGCAATAATAAGATATTTTGACCCGTTTGTAGGTACAGGTCTCGGTTCTCAACAAATGTTAAATACATTTGGATGGGGAGCGTATTCGCCAGGTGTATCGTTTATGATGCAACCAATGTTCGATGACTTGTTAAGATTACAGGCGATTGAATTCAATGATTACATAAGAAAATCATCATTTGGATTCCATGTAGATGGACAGAGAGTAAAATTATTCCCTGTTCCTGCAACAGGTGACAATGGTGCAAAAGTATATTTCGAATATACATTAGAAAGTGAAACAAAATCACCAATTGCAAATTCAAACGTTGTAAGTGATTTATCAAACGCACCATTTGGAAGATTAACATACACAAATATTAACAGTGCAGGTAAACAGTGGATTGCAAGATATTCATTAGCATTAGCAAAAGAGATGTTAGGAGCAATCAGGTCTAAGTTTAGTAACATTCCGATTCCTGGCTCTGAAATAACACTTGATGGTGGTGATTTGAGAAGTGAAGCATCAGCAGAAAGAGAAACACTAATTACCGAATTAAAAGAAATGTTAGAAGCAACTTCACGAAGAGCATTAATGGAAGCGAAAAAAGAAGAATCTGAATTCTTAGAGGAAACTTTAAATAGAGTTCCAAGACCAATTTTTATAGGATAACAAATGGCATTGTTTGGTGGACAAAGAGATATGGACTTGTTCAATAAGGTGAACAAGGAACTTATTACCGATATCGTAGATACGGAAGTATACTATTATATGTTAGTAGTAACGGATACAAAGGCGAATCTATATGGTGAAGGTAAAGATAAAGTATTTCATAACCCAATCAAAGTACCATGTTTAGTTGAAAGAAATCAAGCAGCACAGATATCTGACGAGTTTGGTCAATCATACAGTCGTGAAGTTCAGTTTAGATTCTTAAGACAACAATTGGTTGATAGAGAGTTAGTACCTGAAGTTGGTGATATTATACAATGGAATAATGAATATCATTTAATAGACGCAGCATATTCATATCAGTATTTTGCAGGAAAAAATCCTAAGTATTGGGATGGTGGTGAAACTCAAGGTTTAAATGTATCTATTATATGTGATGCTCACGTTTCAAGACAGACAAGTATTAAATTAGTAGAAACAAGATTTGGTAATTCAAATCAAAATGATAACGAAGTACCAATAGGACTATAAGATGGCAACAAAATATAGAAACGAAGATAAATCGAAACCGAATATAATTCAGACTCAATCGTCTACGTCACTTGATAAAAAGTTAAATAAAGCAAAACAAGTTCGTAGAGATAAAGATAAGATGAAGAATTTTTCTGTCGGTATTTACGACATTGATTCTGCATTTAAGAACTTTTTAGAAAAAGATGTAAAACCAACAGTTGAGGATGATGGAAGATTTTATCCTGTTCCTGTAATGTACGCTTCACCTGAAAAGTGGTCAAGTGCACAAAGAGATGGTTTTATGAAAGATGACAACGGGATGATGTTAACACCCGTTATTGTATTCAAAAGAAATAGTCTTTCTATAAACACTGATATGATGAAGTTAAAAGTTGCAGAAGGTGGTGAAGACGCATATCAAATGTTTGAAAGAAAGTATACAAACATAAACAAATACGACCAATTTTCAGTTTTGACAGGTGAAAGTCCAAAAAAAGAATTTATGTCTGTTGAAAGACCTGACTATGTAAACTTAGAGTATGAAGTAATAGTTTGGTGTGATTATATGGAACAGGTAAACAAAGTGGTAGAACAGATTGTATTCTTCCAAGGTCGTTCTTTTGGTGAAAGATATAAGTTTGTAATAAAAGGTGATTCTTACTCATTTGAAACAATGTCCGAGATGGGACAAGACCGAATTACTAAAGCAAATATTACACTACAAACAAAAGCATATATTGTACCCGAATATGTGGGTAATAAAAACAATACAACAAGACGAATTTCAGTTGGAAAAGTGTCTTGGGGTGAAGATAGTTCATTATCTGGCACTAATTCTATCAAAATTGGTGGTAATGAATAATTTTTACATATTTATATAATGTAAGTTAAAATTAAAGTAAATTGTTATGGCAGAAAAAGTTATTAAAGAATTCTCTCAAGAAGAGAAAAAAAAGATTGAACAAATTCAGACTAAGAGTTTATCAATAACAGCAAGATTGGGTGAGATAGAAATTGACGTTAATACCCTCGAAACGCAGTTCTCAAATTTAAAAAACGAGAAACAAGAATTGATGAAAACTTATCAGAATTTAAGAGAAGAAGAACAATCGTTAGCAAGTGAACTAAGAACGAAATATGGTGAAGGAACATACGATATTAATACAAATCAGTTCACACCTAACAAATAAGTATTCGTTTTGAAAATTTTTGGGGTATTTATATAAAGGTAAACCAAAGATTTTAATTTAGGAGAAAATAATGGCAGAAAGAATTGTTAGTCCAGGCGTATTCACAAGAGAGAAAGACCTCTCATTTTTACCTCAAGGTATAGGTGAAATAGGTGCAGCGTTAGTAGGACAAAGTATTAAAGGTCCTGCATTCGTACCAACGAAGGTGGAATCATTTCAAGAATTTCAACAAGTATTCGGTGGATTGACTGAAGAGTCATACTTACCATATACAGCACAATCTTATTTAGAAGAAGCAGGAACTGCAACAATCGTAAGAATTTTAGGTGCAAGTGGATATACTGTAGAAACATTAAATTTAATAGTATCATCTTCAGCAGGTGAGAAAATCGCAGCAGTATTACATCCAACTACTAAGGTAGTACACGCAGATAATGCAAACTCAATTAACTCACTCGACAATTCAGTAGCAGTTAATCTTAATGAGGCAGCAAATACAGGTGGAACACCAGCATCAGCATCTATCTTCGCATTACATTTAAGTGCAAGTGGAGCAATACCTGTTTTATCAGCATCAGCACAGTTAGCAGTACCAACAGGTTCGATGAATCCAACGGCAAACAATTACATAGTAAATACTTTCGGTTATTCTCCTAAAAACGATGGTCAATACGCATATGTATATAACGAATTTAGTACATTCGCATCACAATCATTCGCAACGGGTGAAAATGTGACTGTGTCAGTAAATACTTCAAGTGTAGATTATACAAAAGCATATTCACACGCAACAACACCATACATTATTTCACAAGATGTATCAGGTGTTACTAAAAACCTATTTAGATTCCATACGTTATCACATGGTAACCCAACTAACTATGAATTTAAAATCGGTATTAGAGATATCAAACCAGCATCAGCGGTGCCAGGTTCAGAATATGGTACATTCTCAGTAATAGTAAGAAGAGTAGATACTTCTAAGATTCCTAACTCAGTATTTGGTCAAACTGTACAAGACAGTGATACAAGACCAAGTATCGTAGAAGAGTTCTCAGGTGTAAACTTAGACCCTAACTCACCAAACTATATTAAGAGAGTTATCGGTGATAAAGATATCCAAATAGACGCAAACGGAAAAGTAATCTTAAACGGTGACTATCCAAACGCATCTAAACATATTAGAGTAGAGGTTGACGGTGATGTAGATTCAGGTGCAAACAATTCAACTCTTGTACCATTTGGATTTGCAAAACTAACATCACCACTACCAAGTGGAGCAAACGTACCTTCACCAACATATAATGTATCACAATCGATAAGTAATGAATACAACAAGAGAGCATTCTTAGGATATTCATTCGACTTCTCGACTACAGATAACTTAAACTTCTTAAATCCAACTCCTGACTCAGTCACGACTACAGTTGGTGATAAGTTCTTATTAAGTAATTGTGAATCAAATGGTTCAGCAATCGCATTAAATGATGGTTTAGTAGATAATAAGAAATTCTTAGTACCTTTCCAAGGTGGATTTGATGGATTCGAACCAAACAGAAAAGTATTTGTTGGTTCTTCAATTGTAGCAGGAAACTCACAAGGTATGGATTTATCAAGTGCAACTGCAGGTGGAACGGTAGCATATAGAAAAGCAATAAACGCTCTATCAAATCCTGATGAGTATGACATGAATATGTTAGTATTGCCAGGTGTTATCAACAGATTACACTCGTCAGTAACTACATTCGCAAAAGATATGGTAGAAGATAGACAAGACGCGTTCTATGTATTAGACGCAGGAGCATATCAAGATTCTATCGCAACAGTAGTTAACTCATTAAGTTCATTTGACTCAAACTACGTTGGTACTTATCACCCATGGGTTAAAATCCTTGATACAGATAAGAACAAACCAATTTGGGTACCACCAAGTGTTGTTATTCCTGGCGTTATAGCATTTAATGACGCAGTTGCAGAACCATGGTTCGCACCAGCAGGTCTTAACAGAGGTGGATTACCAAATGTAATCGAAGTTAAAACAAGATTAACTCACGATGAAAGAGACACATTATACGAAAATAGAATTAACCCAATCGCAACATTTCCTGGCCAAGGAGCAACGGTATTTGGACAAAAAACACTCCAAGCAAAACCAAGTGCACTTGACAGAATCAATGTAAGAAGATTGTTAATAGCATTGAAGAAGTTCATCGCATCATCTTCAAGATATCTAATTTTCGAAAACAATACGGCAGCGACAAGAAACAGATTCTTAAGTATCGTTAACCCATACTTAGAATCAGTACAACAAAGACAAGGTCTTTTCGCATTCCGTGTAATTATGGATGAATCAAACAATACACCTGACGTGATTGATAGAAACATCTTAAAAGGAGAGATTTTTATACAACCAGCGAAGACTGCAGAGTTTATAGTACTTGATTTCAATGTACTACCAACAGGTGCAGCGTTCCCTGAAGGATAGAAAATTTAAAAAACGACTATTTATTAGAAAGAGACAATAGGAGACATAAATGGCACAATTATTAGACCCAACAGAAATTATGTTCACGAACTTTGAACCTAAAATGTCAAATAGGTTCATCATGTACATCGAAGGAATACCTGCGTATTTAATTAAAACGTCAGCAAGACCTGAGATTCAGAACGGTAAAGTGACAATCGACCACATTAACGTAAGAAGATATGTTAAAGGTCGTTCAGAATGGCAAGACTTAGCAATCACTCTATATGACCCTGTAGTACCATCAGCGGCACAAGCAGTAATGGAGTGGGTAAGACTACATCATGAATCAGTAACAGGTAGAGATGGATACTCTGACTTCTATAAAAAAGACATCACATTTAACAGTTTGGGTCCTGTTGGTGATAAAGTAGAAGAGTGGACATTAAAAGGTGCCTATATTCAATCAGCAAACTTCTCAGATATGGATTATACAGGAGAAGACTTAGCAACAGTAGAAATGACACTTACATACGATTACGCAATTTTACAATACTAATCATAATGTTACTTTAATATTAAAAATTGAAACCCACCAATCGGTGGGTTTTTTACTTTTATTTATATACTTATTACTGTATACAAATTAATGGTTAACCAATAAAGGAGTTTAAAATGGCATACAATTTAGTAAGACGTAAGGAAGATAACGTTGTAGAATGGTTTGGTCACAATTTTACTTGGGTAGACAAGGACAATGGTGGTGAAGCAGCAACTCACTTTACAATCGCAGAAGAAACTGCTGAAATGAAGTTACCTGAAGCGGGTTTTGAATATAGTAGTAGAGATAAAATTACTATGGATGACGCAGATGTACCTGATGACAAAGAAGCAGGAGCAATCTTAAACGGTTCAGAAGGAAGTTATAGTTGGGCATAAGTTCAAAAATCTTCAAAAAACATTAACCCCCAACTTTTTGGGGGTTTTTTGTATTAATTATTCTGCTGTTTCATATATATTATAGTACAGTACATTAAAAAAGATATAAAACGAGTTTTATTATGGCAAATCAAAAATTAACTGACGACTACCCTCTTTCTAACGAAGAGTTGGTAGAAAAAGTCAAAAAGGACCATGAATCACAACAAGTTCGTGATTACAAGTTCCCCACGGAGATTATAGATTTACCTTCCAATGGTTTAATCTATCCAAAAGATAATCCTCTCTCAACAGGTAAAGTAGAAATGAAATACATGACCGCAAAAGAGGAAGATATCTTAACTACCCAATCATATATCAAAGATGGAACAGTTTTAGACAGATTGTTTAAATCTTTAATCGTAGGTAATGATAAGGGTCAATCAATCAATTATGTAGATTTAGTAACAGGTGACAAGAACGCGATTATGATTGCAGCAAGAGTTCTTGGGTATGGAAAAGACTACAAAGTAGAAGTAGAAGACCCAACATCGCCGGGAACTAAACAAAAAGAAACTATTGATTTAACACAGTTTGAAAACAAACCATATGACGGGTCTAATCAATTAGAACCAAATAAAAATGAGTTTGAGTTCACTTTACCACAATCAAAGAGAAAAATTACTTTTATGGCTATGACTGAGTCAAAAGAAAGAAAAGTAAAACATCAAGTAGATGGTATTAAGAAGGCAAATCGTAAGATTAAAGATATGACTTCAAGAGAACTGACTACAAGATTAAAAAATACAATTTTATCAATAGATGGTTCTGATGAACAAAAAGACATCAACCATTTTGTGGACAACGAGTTATTTGCAGTAGATTCAAGAGCACTCAGAGCGCATATAGCAAAAGTTATCCCCGACATTGATTTAACATATGAGTTTATTTCTGAGGAGAGCGGGGAAGGGAGTGAAATGCAACTGCCTATGGATGTTGGGTTTTTTTGGCCTAACGATTAACTATAGACAACAGTTACATTCTCAAATCTTCGACCTTATATATCATGGAAATGGTGGGTTCAATTTTACCGATGTGTATAATTTTCCTATTTGGGTACGAGAGTTTTATATACAGAAAATAATCGACTTCAAACAAGAAGAAAAGAAACATCATGATAAAGAAATGAGGAAAGCAAAAGCAAGAACTCCAAGAAGATAGTAGAGACCCAACGTAAATGTTGGGTTTTTACATATTTATACTATATGAACAGAGGAATTCCTATGAAAACTATTAAAGAATCAGATTTAAAAAAAATATTTGACGCGTATGGTTTAGATGAAGGTATCTTTGATATCTTTACAAAAATGAGACTAAAAAAGAATATCAAAGCAATTGATAATGAAATAGACTCAAAAATAGAAAAAGTAAAAAACCCTAAACAACGAGACGCAATACGACAACTACAAAAAGCTCTTAGAAAAGCACATTCATTGGATGCTATATAATTAGAGGAGTACAATGGCAGAGTCTAACGAACAAAAAAAACAGGCGTATATTGAACAAATAAACCTTGCTGAAAAGTTAAAAGGTATTGTTCAAGAAACGAATATTGAAAGCGACAATGCTTTGAATATCGCCGTTGATTTGGAAGAAAAACTGAAAGACCGAATCAAATCTGCAGAAGGTGTTAAAGCGTTAGACGAAGCAATCAGTGAATTATTACTTGAACAGGCAAGAACTAAGTCTGATATAAATCAAGAAATGATTGATGAACTTACAACTACAAGAGACATCTTAAAACTTGAAGAAGAACGAAAAGACTTAATGGATGGTCTCAACGACAAATTAAAAGACGCCGCAGGACTAAATAATGACTTTGTTAAAGGATTTATGCAAGGTGGTGGTATTGGAGTTGGTATTGTCGTAGCAACAAAAGCATTAGAACAATTCCAAAAACTAATGGATAGTACAGTAGGTCTTGCTAAAGACTTATATATTGAAACAGGTGCATCTGCAGCAGAATCAGGAAGAATGGCAGGTGAAGTATTTAAAGCAGGATTTAGTATAGAAGGTCTGTTATACGGATTTGATGGACTTGCTAATGCAGCAAAAGAATCATCCGAGTATTTTGGAACAACTCGTGGAATCACATCCGAAATGAATAAAAATGTTGCAGAATTAACAGCACTAACAGGTGACGCAGCATCTTCAGTAAAATTAAACGCAATATTCAATGAAGCATCAGGTTCAGCAGCAGACATGACTGATGAAATAAGAGCGATAGCAACAAAAGAAGGTGTTAACGCTAATGCCTTATTTAAACAGATGGCAGGTTCGGCAGGAATATTAGTTGGAGCATCAGCAGAACAACTAAAGAATCTTGCGAAAGCAACTGCGGAATTACAAAAACAAGGTGTTTCAATGCAAATGATGGAAGAGATTTCAGGAAACGTATTAAACATAGAAAGTTCTTTACAAGCAGAAATGAAAGCAAGAGCATTAGGTCTTGATGATATGGCAGGTTCTGCAAATGAATTAAGAGCAGCAGCAATGGAGTTCCAATTCGGAGATGAAGCAACAGGTATGCAAATGATGGGAGACGCACTCGCATCAGCAAATCTTAATATGGAATCGTTTGGTGAGATGACTCGAGCAGAAAAAGAAGCATCCGCAGCATTGATGGGTACCACGGTTGATGGTTTATCTGATATGATAATAAAACAGGACCAATTCCAAAAATTAAGAGAAAAGAATCCTGATTTAAGTATGGAAGAACTAAAAGCCATACAAGAACAACAAGAGGAGATGGAAGCATTTAAACAAAGTGGTATAAGTGCAATGAGTTCCATCGGAGCAGCGATTGGACCACTTATTGGTCAATTCTTGGTAATGAAAAAGGTTCAGACAGGAAGTATGTTTGGTGGTGGAAAAGGTCCTGATGTAGGTAAAATGAAAGCACCTGAAACACCTAAAAATATGGACCCTAAAAAATCAAAAGGTATTAAAGGATTCTTAAAAGGACTCAGAGATGGATTACAGTCATTTGCAAAAGGTGCAGGTAAAACATTATTAGGTGCACTCGTTTTAGCAGGGGTTGTAGCAATATTAGGTGCTGGATTTAAAGTAGCGATGGAAATATTGGGTGATGTTGACCCTGTAGGAATGTTAGCATTCTCAGTATCAATAGGGATATTAGGAGCAGCACTCGCTCTGATGGGAGCAATAGGTGGAAACGTAATTATGGGTGCAGCAGCACTTGCGATTGTAGCAGTCGCGTTGATACCAGCAGCATTCGCATTTAGTTTATTAGAAAATGTAGACATAGGTAAAATGATTGCCTTCTCTATAATGTTACCTCTACTTGCATTAGCAGCAGCCGGACTTGGATTTATTGCTCCATTTGTTATGGCAGGGGCAGCAGCATTAATGGTATTAGGATTAGCAATAATACCAGCAGCAATAGCGTTTGGGATGTTAAGTGACTCAAACATGGAAGGTATAGTTGATAAACTTGCGACATTAGGTCAAGTAGCAGGTCCATTACTAATGGTTGGTGCAGGATTAGTTTCAATCGCAGCAGGATTGGCATTGATGGGATATATGGGAGTGGCAGCATTACCTGTATTAGGAATGATGTTAGCATTGTCGGCAGCAGCACCCGCTCTACTCGCGATGGGGTCACTGTTTGGACTCGGTGGTGGTGGAGATGATAGTGGTGCAGAAGAAAGTGACCCAATCAACTACGATAAATTGGCAACAGCATTAGCAAGTCAACCAATGCAAATAGTTATTGATGGTAAGGTTGTTAGTGAATTTTCAAGAATTCAAAACGTAAGACAAAGTAAAAAATATTAAGGGATAGAGAATGGCACTAAAAGATTTAAAATCTAATTTATCTGACTTTAGAAAACCTAAATCAGAACCATTGACTAAAAAGGAAAGACCAAAACCAACGTCTTTCAGTACTACCCCTTTGTCTGATAAGATACAAGATAAAAAAGTACAATCACCAAAACAAACTCCTGAAAAAGTTGGTACAACACCATCAGAAGTAAAACAAGGTGATAAATTCAAAGGTGAAACTTCACCAACAGTAGTAAACCAAACTGAAAAGTTCAAAGGTGAGACAGATACTAAACCAATGAGTTTAGAAGAAAGATTCTTAGGTCAAACAGACCAAACGTTAGTAAACCAAACTGAAAAGTTCAAAGGTGAAACAACACCAACTGAAGCAAACCAAACTGAAAAGTTTAAAGGTGAGACGACACCAACTGAAGCAAACCAAACTGAAAAGTTCAAAGGTGAAACAACTCCTACCGAAGTAAATCAATCTGAAAAGTTTAAAGGTGAAACAACTCCATCAGATTTTAAATTTACACAACAGTTCTTAGGTGAAACAACACCTTCTGATTTTAAATTCGTACAAGAGTTTTTAGGTGAAACAACTCCTAACCTATCAGATAGGTCTTCTAAGTTCTTAGGTGAGACTGAACCTGTAGAATCAGACAAGTCTTCTAAGTTCTTAGGTGAAACAACACCAAACCCATCAGATAGGTCTTCTAAGTTCTTAGGTGAAACAACACCCGTAGATTCAGACAGGTCTTCTAAGTTCTTAGGTGAAACAACACCAAAAAACTTTACATTTAATGGACAGTTAGAAAATCAAGGACTTGAAGTAGGTCAAAAGGTTAATTTCTTTACAGATGATAAAGCACTTGGATTCTCACCATTTATGACAGGTGTTGATGATACTAAGTTTGTTGGTATTGACCCACAAAACACTAAATTTGATGGTGCAAGTTCCTTGATAGGTAATATCAATGATACAGAGTATTCTGTAAGATTAGATAACGACTCAGGATTGGGTAAATTCTATACAGATAAAATATTAAAAGAAACATACAATAAATTTAATCTTAAAGAAGACGCATTTAATAGGTCAACAATCAAACAACCATTTGATTTAAGAGGTATTCAACGTAAAAAAGGTGAACCTCAAGTAAGTGGTATAGGTTCTACATCTCTTATTAGAGGTGGTGCAGAAACATCAGTAGAAAGAGGTTTAACTGACGCAGCCAGATTGGGTCAATTTTTATTAACACCTCGTGGTATCATTTGGGCAGTAAAACAAGTCGGATTACAGAAGAGTCAAAAATTTGCAACTGAGTGGAAACCTGATAATCTATTAGCAACAGTAGCGGGTTCAGGGACGGGATTACATCCTGAACGAGGTGGTAATTCACTTATTAACAAACTCTCACATTATGTAACAACAGGTAAAGAACTTACAGATAGTAGATTCGTTAGTTTCACTTCTAAAAATGGATTAAGAGCACTATACGACACGGTAGAAAAAAAATGGGATGGTACAAGTCCTGAACTAAAATTACAGGAATATAATGGTGGATTTGGTTCAGTATATGGTCTTGGATTAACTTCTATTGGTCGAGTGATGAATACTCGTGTAAAAGGAACAGTTTGGGGAGAGTTTACACAAAAAGGAACTTCAACGACATATAAACTTCAAAAGTTTAATCCATTTGACAACAAAAATAGTGATATAGCGTTTGAAGAAACATATGGTAAGTCAGTTCCTACAGGTCAAGAAGAATTAAGTAAATTTGGAGTAGGACCTCAAGCTATCGAAAAGAAAAAAATTGATGAATTAGATGATAATCTAAAACTTAAGTCTGAAGGATTCCAACAAGAAAATCAACCTGATATAGCAGACTATTCAAGAATATCGATGGGAATAATGTCGAAGATATCTAAAGATAGACATAAGAGTCCAACTAAACTAACAGACTTTAGACAAGAACAAGATGTTAAACCTGAAAAAACATGGGGTGATAACAATGATGAGAAGATAGAAACTAAATTTGGATTCCCTGATTCAGGTCAACTAAGACAAAAAGATAATAAAACTCGTTCTCAAAAAAATCAGTGGGGTGATGATATAGAAGCATGGCAGGCAGCGGACCCGATACAAAGTTTAGATATTGGTAGTGTTGATACTGATTTAGTAAATATGATATTCCAACAAGGAACAGAGGGTAGTAGAATACAATTTAGAGGAACAATCGCAGGTTTAGCAGAAAACTTCTCACCAAGTTATACTGAAATAAAATATAGTGGTAGAGCAGAACCTGTATATGTTTATGATACATTTAAAAGAGATATCAGTTTTAGTTTTAAAGTTTACCCATCATCAAGAGCGGAAATGAAACCTATTTGGAAAAAGTTAGAAAGACTATCTACTTATACAATGCCTGATTATCTTTCTAATGGTTACACTGCGCCGGGTGAAGATGGTAATAGAGAGTTATTATTGACTATTGGTTACCTTTATGTAGAAACACCAATGATATTAACATCATTGTCTTATACATACTCTGATGAAACTCCTTGGGATATAGATTACGGATTACCTATGGGAATTGATATTTCAGTTGGATGTACAATCCTTGGAAATGACTTACACAAATATGATAGTGAAAAAGTATTCTCGTTTAATACAGATATTAGAAGTTAATTATGAAAAGATATAGTAAAATAGATATCATTAAAAAAGAAAGTCAAAGACGTTTTACTGAGACTGTAAGATACCCACTAATACCACCAAGTATTGGTGATACATATATTATTGCTATGAGTGGTGATAGACTTGACAATCTCGCTTATGAATATTACAAAGACCCATCACTTTGGTGGATACTTGCAAGAGCTAATAAAATTGGTTTAGGAACTTTAAACGTAGAATCAGGAAAACAAATCAGAATTCCTGAAAATCCACAAGGAATCATAGAGGAATATAATCGTATAAATAAAAAACAGGAGTAAGTTATGGGACTAACATTAGGAGCTAGAGCACTACCATTACCTTCTGATTTTATGGAAACCCCTTCCTCAAGAATAGGTAAAGGTGTTGGAGTTCACAAAAGAGCATACGCAAAATTAAGATATGTTGGTCGAAGCAACAAAGAAGGATACGTTGTAGGATGTCCTAATGACTCAGTTACAAGTATTGAAAGTAACGTTCAACAAACTCATTCTAATTTATTAAGTACAGAGGGTGGTAGATTAACACCAAGACCTGTTTTAGAATCCGTATCAATGGCAAATGATGGTGGTCAAGACCTTTCAGACGCAATGTTATTTGAACTAAGTGTTGTCTGTAAGGTATATAATAAAAATGATTTTGATGCAATAGACCAAACTTTCTTTACGCCAGGACATAGATGTGAAGTTGATATAGGATGGGTCGGTGGTGAAGCAGTTACCGTTAGAGGTGATATTTGTGGTTTTGACTTTTCAATTAATCAAGATTTATCTTATGACGTTACCATTAAAATAGGTGGTATGACAGATGGAGTTAAAGGAGCAGACTTAATTTTTGGTAAAGGTGTTTCTTTTAGTGGTCTCACCTATACAGACCCCGAAGATGATACAAAAGAAATTACTCCAACAGATATAATAAGTGCATTAACAGCAGCATCTACTCTAAATAACTCTGAAGCAATAGCAGGTACGGCAAGACAGTATTCTAACAATCAATTAAATTCAAAATTTGTTACAGTAAAACACATACAAGATGAAGGTGGTTGGTCAAACTTTTGGGGAACCAATAGAGAGTCCATGGATTATATAAATCTTCAAAGTTTAATTGGATTAATAAATAGAAATGTAAAAGACGGTAAAGTTTTTGGTGAGAATCCATTTGAGTTCGATATAAAGTACGGTAAGAATAATAAAATGGACAAGAATATATTTTCAGCAGACCCGTATACAATGTTACTATCTCATTCTACTAATGCACTTGAATATGGTCCAAAAGCAAAATTAACAGGTGCACCACAAGGAGCAAAACCTGAAGAGAACATATATTTGTCAATAGCATATTTACAAACTCAATACGACCAATTGAAAAATCCACCAACACAAGGTGACGATGGTGGAGAAAATAAAGAAAAAGCAGTATCTACTGTAAAATACTTACAAACTATATTTAATAAAATAAAAGATTGTTCAGGTGGTTATATTCGTTTGTATTTTTATTCAGACCCGTCAAAAGAGGGAGTATTGACCATAGCTAACAGAGGAAATAATGTAAGTAGCAACTTTACTAAAATATCAATGACGAATGGATTTGAAAATGGTATTAGAGATATTGGACTAACATCTAATTTAGATTCAGATATGATTGGACTCGCTACCAATGCAGCAATGTCAGGAAAATATAGTAGTCAATTAGGAAAGTTATATCCAAACTGTTATAGAAAACCTGAAGATGGTCAAAAAAACGAGACAGGTCCTTCTGCAGAAGATAGATTAACTGAAGCAAAAACAGGTCTTGGTGATAGAATTAGTGAAGACGATGTTACAACAGCAAAATCCGCATTAAAAACATATGTTCAAGGATTAAATGAAATTCCAACTTTAACATACAGTTTAGAAGCAACTGTAAAATTTGATGGATATGCAAGTCCTGATGGTGGTCCTAAATATGGTGACGCATTTCAAATAGATAGACTTCCATCAAGAATGAATACTTCTAATATATTCTTCGTAGTAACAAAGATAGCAAATGATTATAGTGCAGGTGATTGGACAACGACTGTAACAGGTTTAATGATGGTAGGTAAATAATGGGAAGACAACGAATATATTATCCAAGAGGAGCACAAAGACAAGGTCTCTACACATCAGGTGGGGAATGGATGTCTGAAGATGGTGCAGAATGGGTTGGTCAATATCATCTTTACACGAATACAGGTGAAGTATATACAGAACCCGAGTATGTAAAAGATAAGTCTGTAAAATTAGTACCTTACGCAAACTTAGGTGAAGAAAATCAAAGAAGAACTTTTCAATATAACAAAATCAAAAAAATAGATGATTATGAGTCTACTATAACCACACCTGACCCATACTTTCCAAGTCCTACACAAGAAGACTATGATACAGGATTTGTGATTAGATACTTTCTTCAAAAAAAGGGAAGTAGAACTATATTTGAAGTAAGTAAAGAAGGTTTTAGTTTTAAAGACGATAATTACTACAGTTGTGAACTAAAATGGAAAATATCAGGACCATTAAATGATACAAACGGGATAAGTGGTATTATAGATACAAACAGAAGAACCATACTCTTAAAAAGAGAACAAATGCCATTTATCGAGAATTACTTAGTAGACCTTCAACAATTGTCAAAAATTTAACAATTATTTAACATTAGAAATTTGGATATCTCGGCAAATTGTCGTACTTTAGTAGTGTAAGATTAAGAGATATGATAAAATCAAAACCAAAAAGTAACGGAAAAATTGAAATAGACCTGACAGGTCCTCAAGGTAATGCTTATTACATCTTGGGTGTAGCTAAAAACCTTTGTAGACAAGTGGGTATCCCATTTAAACCATTGATGAAAGAAATGACAAGTGGTGATTACGAGAACTTAATCAAAGTATTTGATGACAAGTTCGGGTCAGTAGTAATAATGTACAGATAAAATAAAAATTATGATTAAATACGGAATAAAAATTACAAAACCTTGGTCAAAAGAAATGTATGACCATAATGACTTAGTTTCAGATGCGATGAAACATAACATTGTTGAGTCAATTGTTAAATACCAAAACGATTTTGATAAACTAAATGACCTGATGGTTCTTTGTGGTGGTATCAAGTACGGTGATGGTTATAGTATCGATGAACTTTACGCAGATGTTCACGATGAAGTTCACAATGTTCAAAACTATTGGTTACATGAAGAGTATCCTTACTATGTTGAAAAAGGGTTAGTTGAAAAAGTTGATTTAGAATTTATAGGATATGAATAAAATAGGAATTGAAAAATTAGAAAAAATTAAAGACGAACTCGGAGATTTTGAAATCGGACAAGTGTGGGGTGGTGGAAATCCACTCTACTTACGATTTGGATATTGGTTTCAAAAAGACGTGAATAAAATCCAAGAAATTATAGGTAATAGTGCAAAAGTGATTGAGAGTGAAATCTACGATGATGATTGTGGGTGGAAGTACTCTTATCATTTAACATAATAAATTTGGATAATTCATAAAAGTTTCGTATATTAGTTACGCATGAAGATTGTAGATAGTCCAAAACAGTTAAGGAAACATATATCCCAACTTAACAGGGAAAAGATACTCGTATACCCTATTTTAACGAGTTTAGAGAAACATTCTACCCTGTCAAGGATATCTTCTATCATTTTATCAGATGGTGTCTTAGACCTCTTCATAAACTACAATAATATAGACTCAGACAATGTAAAGGAAAAAGTTGATTTTAGTCAATTTAAGGAAGTATGGGTTGTTGGTCTAAAAGAATTCTTACATCATTATGATTTCTTACCAAATATGTACGATGTTGAAATGTCACTGTTTTGGCAAGACAAAGATTTCGAAGTAGAAGAGAAACGTATATATACTGTATTCAGACGAAGGAACGCACCGAGAGCAAATGACTTGATTCCTATATGGAAACATTACGAACAGTTCAAAGAGTGGAAGAAATTTTACGGTGATGTAAAAATTTCTAAATTCTCACAACTTTATCCAAAAGGATTACAATGGATAGAAAAGAATGGATTGTCAACTGAGTCAGGTTTAGAATATACTCAATATAATTCACTTACAACAACATCAAGACCTTCAAATACATTTGGTGGGATTAATTACGCAGCATTGAAAAAAGAAGGTGGTGTTAGGGACCGATTTGTATCACGATTTGATGGGGGTAAATTATACCAACTTGATTTTGATGGTTATCATATTAGATTGATTGGAAAGTTGATTGGTGTTGACATACCATTAGATGTGAAAGCACACAAATGGTTAGCAGACCAATACGGTGCAGATATCAAAGACGCAAAAGCAATTACATTTAGACAGTTGTATGGTGGGGTTGAAGATGAGTATTATCACATTCCATTCTTTCAAAAGACATCTGAGTATATAAACTCACTATGGATGGACTTTTTAAGGAATCAATCCACAAATACACCAATTATGAGTCGTAAAATCAAAATAAACGACTCACTAAACAAAAATAAACTATTTAATTACATCCTACAATCGGTTGAGACAGAAAGAAACATACTTATATTAGATAAACTGAGTAGAGTCGATATGGGTCAGAAAACAATACCTATATTATACACATACGATTCTATTTTATTCGATGGTCATGAGGATGATATTGAATATATCAAAGAAGTTAAACGAATAATGGAGAAAGACGGGTTTCCAACTGAGATTGAATCAGGAAATAATTACGGAAACATGGTTACTACAAATATTTAGATATTTATTGTTATGAGAAACACCCATTCTAAATTCATAGATAAAATATTAAAAGAAATTTGGTCAGATATAGATACAAAAATGAACGATGGTATCTATACCGAAGAGTTTCTTACGTCATTATACAACAAACTATCAGAGTATGTTGATGAAGACTTTGCAACAGAGTTCTTAAAAGAGATTGAAACTACATCAGGTGAAGAAAAACCTGAAACAGGTGATGAGAAAGAACTTGATAGTGAAGAAAAGTACGATATGATGACTCAAGCAGAGAGAGATAAACTCAAACAATCAAAAGAAACAGATGATGAATTAGCAAAATCAACAAACGAGGGGTTTATCAACGAAGCAGGATTTACATACACTGAACTAACAAAATCAGGTGGTAAATATCAACCACCATTTTTAGCACATATACAAGGTGGAAAAGAATTTGATTTAGATGGTGACTATGAAGGTGAAAAAGATGTCTTAGTAAAACAGAATTTAGATTTAACAGGATTTGGTGATAAATCATTGTTACAAATACTAAGTGGTGGGACTAAAGAAGAGGCGAGAGAATTTTTCAAATCAAACTCAGAACCGATACTTGTTGGTAAAAGTGGTAGAAAGTATTCTTTAAATCAGATATCAAAATCTACATTTACAGGTCAAGGTGGTGGAACTAAACCAACTGACGCAGCATATTATGAAATGGGTATTTCGGTAGAGTACAATAAACTAAAAGGAATGAACACAAAAACTGCAAAAGAAAAAGCAGAAGTTGATTTCAAAAAATATAGTAAATACGAAAATTATCTAACAGAAGTTTGTGGTAAAGTCGCAAAAAACTTACCTGATGTTGGACCATATCTAAGACAAACAGGTGGTGATAGATTTTCTCCATCTAAAGAATGGCCTTCATCTGATGGAACTCCAAAAACAGATATATTTGGTGGGTCAAACAACAGAATCAGTGTAAAGAAAGTTGGTGGTTCACAATTAGTAAGTGGTAAAGGTGGTGACGCAAAAGGTGTATTTAAAGGTGGGTTGTCTTTCTATGACAAATATGATTCAAAAGATGGTCAGTCACATATAAAGTATGTAATTGATAATATAGAAAAAGATTTTAAAACATACAACTCAGATAATCAAGTTGGTGATATCAGAAAACAAGCAGGTGAGGCATTTGTAAAGTGGAGAGTTTCACAAATAAAATCAAAAGCAAAACCATCTGATATAGAAAAACACGCAAAAGCAGAAGCGATTGGTGCAGGTATTATTGGAGCAAGAGGTAAATGGAATACATGGTTCGTTGAAGATGTAAAACCATTGGATGACAAAGCAGTACTAAAATGGTTTAGTGGATATTGGAAATCATTGGGTAATGAAGTATTACAAGGTGAGATGAAGAATGTAGTCGAGATGGCGATTGACCATAAAAGAATTGACGCAAACTTCAAACAAGCATTCCAAAATGATAGTTTCAAAAAATGGTGTGTATATGAAGCATCCGCAGGAACATATAAATTTACAGGTGTCGCGGATACAGCAGCATCAAATGACGCAGTCGCAAATAAAATATTAGTATTCGGTGAAGATGGTAAAGTACAAGTAAAAGAAATAACACCATCATGGGCAAAGGGGTACGCATCAAATGTTACTCCTATCGTAGCATTCAAATCTTCAGGTCGTTCTAAATTTACGGCATTTAGATTAATGCAAGAAGGATACAATCCTTACAAATCAGGATTTGAAAATGATTTGAATACAATCATAAAAGAAGAAACAAGTAAAATAGATACCTTGATAACTGAATCAGTAGAACAAATGGATTTACTCCTAAATGAAATCAATGTCAAAGGTTTTCTAAAAAGTATTAGTAGAATAGCAAAAAAACTGTTGAAGAAGATAACAGATTCTATTAAAAACTTTTATGAAAGAGTTATTAAGAAAGTTTTAAAGAAGTTGAGAGAGTTTGCAAAATCAGGTATCGAAAAATTCTGTGATTATTTAGGAATAGAGATTAATGGGTCAGCGGATGTCGTAATCAACTTTTAATTGGAGAGAATGAGTGAGAACGCAATTATTATGTACGTTTACTAATGAATTTGAGTTTGAGAACATTCTTGAATCAGTTAACAATTCATTTGAATTATACAGTAGAAAAATATTTATATTAAAATTAAGTCCATCTAAAGAATTAGTTGTGAGTTACAATATTATACCAAACCCAAACAACAAGTTTTTACCTAATACGATACTAACACATCGTAAAAAGGAATCAAACACGTTGTATACGATAAACGCACTAAACAGGTTGATTGCAGACTTGAATGGTGGTATTGTCGATAAAAGTTATATGGTAAATTGGGAAGATTACAGAAACTCCATGATTTTAACAGACGCAGACGGATATAAAGTACTAAAGACAAGTTTATTCAGAATAGTTAATGTAAACTAAAAGTTATGAACGGTTTTAACCGAAGAGCAGTTGGTCAAATGGGTAGAGACTACGTTGACCCAAAAAAGATAAATCCAAACAAATGGAGTTTAAGATATAATCCACCTATGGATTGGAGAGGTATCAAATACAACAACCATTGGTTTGGTATGACTCACCTATTACAAAAAACACATGAACATTTCAATACACAAGACTTTTTTCAAAAAGGTAGTGGTCCACGAAATCATGAAAAACAACATGAATTACCAAGATATAGAAAAGCATTAGAAATCGGTTCATATATGGGTGAAGCAGCACAGATGATGATGGCATCAGGTATTTTTGATGAATTACATATTATTGACCCATGGGCGGGTAGAGAAGAAGCAAACGAAATATTTAGTGAAACTTGGGAAAGTGTACTTGAAAAGTGTGGTAGAAATCTTTCACCGTGGCATGACAAGGTATCTGTTTATAGAGGACTAAGTCATGAAATATATCAACAGTTTATGGATAATGACTTTGACTTTGTTTACATCGATGGTGGTCATGACTACAATCAAGTAATAAGAGATATAACATTGTATAATCGTAAACTAAAACATTCAGGAGTTATGGCAGGTAATGACTATCAGTTGTTACATGGAAAACATAGTGGGGTTACAAAAGCAGTTGATGAGTTTTATGATAAAGAGAATATTACAAGGTTTGTAGACAGTAGTTGGTGGACCGTGAAACCAAGGTTAAAATACCTATAGAAAACTATGTTTTTCAATTATATTTTGATATTTATATAAGTAGAATTGAAAGATTTAAAAAAAAATGAAAAAGCATTTGGATTTGTCAACCAAATGTTGTATATTAGTGACAGTTTAACAATTAATAATAAATAAAAAGGTAAATTATGGCAATTGATTTAGATGCAATTAGAAACCGTTTGAACTCGCTTCAAACAAAAGTTACAAAAACCGATAATCTGTGGAAACCACAGCCAGGTAAACAACAAGTAAGGATTCTCCCTTACGTTCACAATCCCTCTAACCCGTTCATTGAACTTTATTTCCATTTTGGATTTGGTGGTAAGAACATTATCTCTCCAAGTTCACATGGTGAAGCAGACCCTCTATTAGAGTTTGCAGAAAAACTAAGGTCAACAGGTAACAGAGACGACTATCAACTTTCAAGAAAACTTACTCCAAAGATGAGAACTTACGTTCCTGTCTTAGTAAGAGGTGAGGAATCAGAAGGTGTTAAGTTTTGGGGATTCGGTAAGAATGTATACCAAGAACTTCTTGGATTCTTCGCTGACCCTGATTATGGTGATTTAACTGACCCTGTAAATGGTAGAGATATCACTGTTGAATTCAAAACAGCAGCAGAGTTAGGAAAAACTTATCCTGAAACTTACATCAGAGTAAAACCTAATACAACTCCTATCTCAGAAGATAAGAATGTATTAGAAACTGCTAAAGACCAAATTGAACTTCCTTCATTATTCAAAAAAGTTTCTTA
>Ga0160423_10000546_pt1 | contig 30878 bp, 22 predicted proteins | sample CRUFie14St8metaG_FD_108191 | JGI IMG/M metagenome (GOLD analysis project Ga0160423, IMG submission 108191) | Marine microbial communities from the Costa Rica Dome - CRUD Field 142mm St8 metaG | ecosystem: Environmental > Aquatic > Marine > Oceanic > Photic zone | place: Costa Rica: the Eastern...
CCCCAGGTTTGTCCGCCATCCGCACTGACCTCGACACGTCTGATGCTGCCCGCGCCAGACCAGGCAATGCCGGTCACCCGATAGATACCTCCCTGAGTTACACGCATTTGCCCCGAAGGTGACGTGATCAGCGATTTAGCATCCATCGGGAACGTGAACTGCAGGCTGGTGCGGTCCGGTAGCGTATCGGTGTATTTGCTGGTCTCATCACGGAACTGCAAGGGATTGCGGGTGACTTTGATCTGCGTCAGCCATTTGACACTGGTATTGCCTTCCCAGCCAGGATTGAACAAGCGCATGGGATAGCCCTGTTCCGGTCGTACCGGTTCGCCGTTCTGGAAAAGGGCCAGCAATGAATCATCCAAGGCTTTGTCCAGTGGGATAGACCTCCCCATACTGGCGGCATCCGCACCTACTGCTGCGATCCATTGCGCCTCAGGCAGCACGCCCGCCTCCTCCAGCAGGGCAGACAGGGGAATCCCAGTCCATTCCGCGCAGGAGACCAAGCCATGAAGGCTTTGTGCTGTGCCATCCGGGTTGCCGCCGTAGAGCAGGGCGCCACTGTTGCCGGAGCATTCCAGAAAATAGATTTTGCTGACCATCTGGTACTTCAGCAGGTCTTCATAATCGAACAGCAGAGGTTGACGAACCAGTCCATGTATTACGAGTTTATGACCAGCCGGATCTATTGCCGGTATGCCGGCATGATGGCGTTCGAAATGCAGACTGTTCGGTGTAATGGTGCCCTGCAGGTGCTGCAGGGGAGAACGGGATGCGCCTCCGCCCGGGTAAAGCGGATTGCCAAATCCCGACTGTCGTTCCAGTTGGGCATGTGCAGAACTGCTGCCGTACGGGCTGGTACCCGGCCCGGGGATTTTTGACCAGGCAGGGATTTCCAATTTTATGCCAGGCTCCTCACCGATCACGGGCCGCGCCATGGCGAGTCCGGCACCACCGAGTGCTGCGCTTAACAGGTGTCGGCGGCTAAGCAGACCATTGGCCGCGACCCTGTCTAAATCAAGTGCTTTGTTCTGACCCTTGCTGGACTTTGTCATGAGGTCCCCCTACTGGATTCATCTAGTTGATGGCAACAAACTGCTGGGCTTCCTGCACAAAAGGGTGCGCTTCGTCGCGTCGGATGGTCAGCAGCTTTTCATACAATTCATTGGCTCTGTCGCTGTTGCCCGCGGCAGCGTGCGCTCTGGCCGCACCCAGTAAAGACAGAGGACGGTTGGGCAGGCGTTGAAGAGACGTTTCGAACAGGGCAACTGCATCACCGGCGAAACCGAAAGCCAGGTTAATCTCACCGGCGAGTTCATGGATAGGTTTCAAGGGAGTCGCCGCTCCATTGGGAAGTCGCCCGGCTTCTTTCAGAGCGATCGCCTCAGCCAGAAGCTCCAGCGCCTCCTGTTGGGTAGGGAGACCATCCGTAGTCAACCCTTCGAGCAACAGCTCTTCTGCCAGTTTGGCTTTGAGCAGCGCGGTGACCTCGGCATAGATGATCTTGAGTCCGTTGTTGCCTGGGCTGTCTGAGGACAGGCTATTGATGCGAGCTGCCGTCCTCTCGGCGAGATCTAGGTCGCCCAGATGAGCCGCGCTCAACCCCAGGGCGAGCAACTCGTCGGCGCTGAGCTCGTTAGAGAGTGCTGTTAACTGCCACTGCTGTGTTTCAATCACATGTCGCGCCCGCATGGTTTTCAGAGTCGCGGAGGAGCGACCGTCACCCGGATTTTCTCTGAGGGTCTGTTCCGCGCGCTCGATCCAGAGTTCAGAGCGGTCAACATTGCCGAGCTGGAGATCACCGTACTGCCCCCAGTCCCCAGAGTGGTTCTGATCGCCGACCCGGTCACCTGGTTGCCAGAGTTCGCGCGCCGCTTGCCACGCTGATTCATTCCACATCGATACCTCCTCCCACATGCCGTGCTGAATGAAGATGTGCGAAGGCATGTGCCGTGCATGGGAGACAGCGGGCGCGATATCCCGGTACTTCTGCGCAGCCTCGAGCGCGATCGGGGCATGGAGCGGATCATCGAAAGCGTGAATCACGTAATGGGCAGCGCCGGGGTGGTTGTCGTTCTCTTTGAACAGTTCCAGTGCCAGAGAGCCTGCAATCATGTTCATTCGCTGGCGGTTGTCGCCTGAATGACCCGCTGCGGCCAGTAAAGAAACGGTATAAAAAGCCTTGACCTCATAATCCTCCGGATACTGGTCAAACATGGGTTTCATGGCTTCCATCCAGGCAATGCGCCGCTCCGGCATACCACCCGGCGTCAGAGCATACGCCTCAGCGGCCTGCAGGAACCCTCTTTCTTTGTCATTCCGCGCTTTGGCTGCACGCAGCGCAGGGGTCGGAGCCAGTTTCATCAGAGCCTGGCCCGGGCCTTCACTCAAGGCGCCGAAAAAGGGATGCTGGTAGGTAAATGCCTCGCCCCAGTATGCCATCACGAAGTCCGGATCATGCTGTTGGGCCACGCGAAAAGCTTCCTGGGCCTGTGTCATACCAAAGCTGTGCAGATAGCCAACACCGGCGAGAAAAGCTTCCTGAGCTTCGGCGCTGGCCGTGGTGGTCGGAAAGTCATAGCTTCCAATGCGACTGAAGTCGGTGGTCTGTGCTTGGATAAACGTTGAGAAAAAGAACGCAACAAGCGGAATACTAGCGTGGTGGAGAGACATATCTGTACCTCTTCTGGGGTTTCTGTCCGGCGGGAATTGTGCGCCTTGGACTCGTAGTTAGAATGTCAGGCCGTCAGAGTGCCAACTCTGCCGATTGATTGCAAATTCTCCTCATCTGTCTCGGCCATACCAGGATAAAGCGCGTCACTTGCTGTCTGACAGCCTCCGATGTTGCTCAGGAAACAGCACATTGCTGTTGCTCAGATACCATGGATGGGGAGAATTTTTGCCACCGCTGTTCGCTCACGCATTCGGCGATTGTGGTCGGCGATGTTGGGAAAATCCCTGATGGCTACCCCGTCCCCTTCGAGCCAGTTGCTGATGGTGAACAAATAGGGGTCAGCCAGGGAGTAGGACTGTCCCATGACCCAGGGACCCTGAAAGAAGTCGTCAGCGATCAACTGGAAACAGGTTCGCATGGATTGCGGTACTTTCTGCTGCATGGCCTTGAGGGCGGTTTCTTCATCGGCCCACCTCTCGCCTCTGACTCGATGTGCATGGGCAACGTGAACAGTTGCACACAGATACGCGTTGAATTCCTGAAGCTTGGCCAGTTGGAAAGCATCTTTCCACGGTGCCAGGTTGGCATCAGGATATCGCTGGGCAAGATAGAGCAGAATAGCCGGTGTCTCGGTGATAACCCCCTTGTCCGTGACCAGGGCCGGTACGCGCCCTTTTGGGTTAACACTAAGATACGCATCGCCGCGTTGCTCATCGGCCGAAAAGTCCAGTACCCGGGTTTCATAGTCTGCCCCGACCTCTTCCAGCGTAATGTGAGCAGCAACAGCGACAGTTCTGGGTGCGAAATAGAAGATCATAAGGCCTGCCTCGTCAGACTGGGTTCATGAGTTACCTGTTGTAAAAAGAGCGCCCGAAAAGAGCGACCAGCGCCCGGTTGATGAGTGAATCGCTGCGCTGCTGCAGATGTCTGGTGAATACATGATTGATCAGGAATGGGAAGAGCTGGGAAAGTTTGCGACATATCCACTCGTAGCGAAGGGATATTGTCACGCGCTCCCGTTTGTCTACGTCGATTTCCTGCAAGCCTTCCAAAAGCGGTAAGTCATCTTGATGAGCCAGTTTGTACTGAACCGCTTTCCGACCCGGATTCCGCGTGAGGGCTCCGGCGTGGAGAATGTCGCACTGGAACACGACGGCTTTACCCTGCCGCGAATTGATGGTCAGGGCCCTGCCCCAGACGAAAGGCACCGACCTGTGACTGCCTGGCACCACAGTGAGCAAATCCCCCTCATTTTCGTAGCAAGTGAAGGTGAATACCGGATGCATGGTGTTAAATACGTAGGGGCTGCTAGTCACATCGCGATGAAAGGTTGACAGTGAGCAGCCGCTGATTGCGTAACGATAGTTCAGGAATTCATAGCCCGCCGGCAACAGCGCGAGCGCGGCGTCCTGATCCTCTGTCTCCGGCAGCGCTATCCCGTCTGTGCTCAGCTCGAGACTGCGAGTCAGAGGTTGTTCGCGGCAATACCACAACAGGTAAATAAACAGCATCAGCAGGCCTGGCCAGACAGTCACGCTGGATTCCTCAACTGTTGAGGGCGGAATACGACGGAACGTTCCATCACTGATTCAATCGCTCAGCTGCTGCAGCAGGTAAATCACTTCCATGGCCTGAGTCACTGCCAGTTGTTTCAGATTGGCGCCGCCGCCGTGCCCGCCCTCGACATTTTCGAAATAGATCAGCTTATGCCCCTGTTCCTGCATCCGCGCAGCCATTTTGCGTGCATGCCCCGGATGCACCCGATCATCCTTGGGATTTGTCCATAAAAATAACTCGGGATAATCAGCTTCAGCTTGCACGTTCTGGTAGGGCGAATATTCAGAGATAAAAGTGCGGTGTTCTGGGATGTCGGGGTTGCCGTATTCCGCGGTCCAGCTTGCGCCAGCCAGCAACAGATGGTAGCGAAGCATGTCAATTAAGGGCACTGAGCTGATGACCGCATTAAATAAGTCGGGCCGCTGTACCATGGTTGCTGTCACCAGTAACCCACCGTTACTGCCACCGCTGATGCCGAGATGGTCCGGGCTTGTCAGCTTTTTTTCAATGAGGTCTTCAGCCACCGAGATGAAATCGTCGAACACGCGCTGTCGATTTTCAAGCAGTGCGCCCTGATGCCATTGGGGACCGTATTCACCACCACCGCGGATATTCGCCAGCACATAGGCGCCGCCCCGTGCCAACCAGGCCTGGCTTTGGGCCGACATGTAAGCGGGTGTCCGAGATAGCTCAAATCCTCCATAGGCGGTAAGGCGTGTCGGTGTTGTGCCGGTCATTGGAGTACTGCGGTCGCGCACCAGATAGTAAGGAATCGCGGTCCCATCCGCGCTCGTGGCGAAATGCTGTTCGACCGCAAAAGGTGCGGCATCGAATTGAGGCAACAGAGCCTTGACTGCGAGGGGAGGTTCATCGCCGCGGATGAGATATAGCGTGGATGGGGTCAGGAAGCTTTGATAATTCACCATCAGAGTGTCATTGAAAGAGTCTGCGCTTACCAGTCGGATCGCGCCATTCGCCGGTAGCTGGATGCCGGTCGTTTCCCAGGTGTCGTCCTCTGATGGTCTGATCCTCAGGAGTGTGCCGGACACATCTTTCAGAGCGGCGACATAGATTGAGTCGCGGGTAATGGCCACCGACGTGATAGCGTCAAGCTGTGCCTCGGCGAGAGGGTTCAGCAATATGCTGACGCCCGTCGCGCTGCCGCTGTTGACGCTGTCTGCGAGATCCATGGCAATCAGGCTGCCGGCGGGGTAGGCGCGGCCGTTTGGCGACCAGTCGCTACGCAGCAGCGCAATCAGCTTGCCGCCAAACACGCCCTGCAGGTTGACATCGATAGGGAAGGGAATTTCCGCCAGAGTTTGCTGAGGCGTAATCAGCCAGTTCTGCTCGGTGAAGAAATCCGGCCTGCGGGTGACGAAACTGTGCAGTGATCCCTCGCTCTTGACGGTATTCACGCCAACACTCATATCCTGTGAGTCAACCTCAATAATCTGCTCCGCATCATGTATTTCGGTGCCTCGGCGCCAGAGTCTCAGCGTTCTCGCATAACCGGAACTGGTTAATGAGTCTTCGCCAAAATCGGTGCCGATGAGCAGTGTGTCAGCATCGAGCCAGTCGACATTGGTCTTGGCTTCAGCGACGGTAAATCCGCCATCGACAAAATTTTTCCCGTCAAGGTCGAACTCTCTCAGGACAACTGCGTCTTTGCCGCCATCACTCAGGCGCAACAAGCAGCGAGTTGGATTGCTGGGGAGGCAGCTTCGCCCTTTGTACACCCAGTTGGCGTTTTCCACTGTGGCAATTGAATCGATATCAATCACGGTTTCCCACTGTGGATTGTCGCTGACATAGCTTGCCAGACTGGTGCGTCGCAGCAGGCCGCGGATATGGCTGTCGTCCTGCCAAAAATTGTAGACCTGACCGTCAATAAGTTCAGGCGAAGGGATGCGATCGTCTGATGTCAAGAGATTTTCTATCTGGTCACGCACTGATTCGAATCTGGCATCACCCTGGAGCCGCGGCACGGAGAGCGCGTTTTGCTCAGCAGCCCAGGCAAGGGCTTCGGCGCCTTCGACTTCTTCCAGCCAGAGGTATGGATCATCACTGCCCGGTGCGGCGGACGCTCCCTGCAGTTCGGTAATCTCCCCGGTCTCAGTTAGCTCTGGTGTTGCTTCCTCAGCCGAGTCACAGGCCCCGAGAGCAGCTATCAACAAGCCGCTCAGAATCACCAATCTCGCATTCACAGTCGATTACTCCTTTACGTGATACCCCTCGTCTAGCTGTTATTTTTACAGACTGAGACAGAACTTACGAGGAGCAGAATCATCTGCCGGCGGAAACCGTGAAAATACCGTATCCAGAACCGGCGAGATAGCTTCGAGACAACTGCGAGTATTTTACGAAAGTCAGGCGATGGGCAGCTGTGCTGATGCAGTGATCGGCAGTAGGGGGCATGCGTCAAGAGTGTCGGGCGCTCAAGCAGGCGTGCGCAGAGATAGGTGGCGTGAGGGGAATGGCCTTAGCTGAATACACGGTCTAAACACCTCATCGATCGCGGCTTGTTGCTTTACAAACCGGAGGTAGCCGTACATAATGCGCATCGATTGTATCCGGTGTGGTGCTAACGCGAGTCTAAGCGCGGCATCACTTAATTGGGAAGTCGGTGCGAATCCGACGCTGCCCCCGCAACGGTAAGTCCTGAGCCCTGTGCTTCGGAACGAGTCCGATACCAGCCAGATCGCAATTGCGCCCGGCAACTGTCCGACAGCTCTGCTGTGAGCGCATTCCACGATGTAGCGGAGGGCGCGTCGGTGGCTGCTCGGAGCGTCCAGCTCCGCGCCCACGTTTGCCTCTCCCTCATCAGTTCTTGTTTGGCGCTCCGGCCTGAGTCAGCGTCACAAAATCTGTATGGGGAATAGTTTTGTCAGTGTACATTACGCGCAGTTCTTCAGTAATGATTCTTGTCGCGCTGCTTTGGGCTCAACCTGCTGAGCTTCAGGCGCAAGTGGCAATAGATGAAATCATTGTAACTTCTAATCGAATACCCATTCCGGCGCGTCAGCTAGGAACTTCTGTTTCAGTACTGGATTTCGAAGGAATTGACTCTCGCGGTACGCTCGCACTCGCTGATGTGATCCGACAAATGCCGGCAGTTGCGGCCAGCAGCAATGGTGGTTTAGGTAATGCCACTACTCTGCGCATCCGAGGGGAAGAAGGGTTTCGCACCTTGACTTATCTCGACGGAATGCGCCTACAAGACCCGAGTGCTCCCCAAATTGCGACTGACTTCTCTAACCTTGTAAGCAGCGGAATCGGCCGCGTAGAAATCCTGAGAGGCCCTCAGGGGCTGGCGTATGGGGCTGATGCCGGTGGTGTCATCAATTTGAACACGCGGTCCGCTTCTGAACCCTTCGAACTGAACCTTGAGGCGCAGTCTGGCGAATTTGGCACGCGCCAGATGAGCGGCAACCTGATAGGTCATGCTGAATCGCTGGATTATTTCTTGTCTGTGGCTGATTTCGATACCGAGGGATTCAACAACCGTCCATCAGATCTGGTTGCCGATGCAGATGGGTACGAAAATCAGACGCTTCACGGGCGACTGGGTTATGCATTGAGTGAGACATGGCGGTTCGACTTAGTGCATCGAGAAGTAGACGGTAGCAATGATTATGACGGCTGTTTCGGATCATTGGGGCCGACAGGGGATTGCAGCAGTGACTATGGAATGCAGGCCAGTCGACTCGGTCTAGAATTTCTTAGTGAGGGATTCAGCCATCAGCTGGCCTACACACGTACTAATACTGAAAGACAAGATTTTACCGCATCTGTGCCGACTTTCGGCAGCCAGGGTGAGCAAGTCCGTGGCGAATATATCGGTTCAGCGACAACACTGGATGGTGTCGATCTGATTTGGGGGTTTGATTATCAAAAAGATGTAGCCAACAGCATGGGCAGGAAAAACCAAGGAGCCTTCGTCGAGCTTCTCAGTGACTTCTCGCAAGCTTTCTTTCTCACCGCGGGCCTGAGATACGATGATAATGAAGACTTCGGTGCGAACACCAGCTTTCGCCTCAGTACAGCTTATTTGGTAGAGACACAGGTTGGCACTCTGAAGTTCAAGGCTGCGCTGGGGACCGGATTCAGGGCACCCAGCCCATTTGAAATTCAATACAATCGAGGCCCTTACGCGTTTCCTCCGGCGACGAGCAGTCTGCTTGTTCAAGAAGAGAGCCGTGGCTGGGAAGTGGGTGCACAATTAGATGCAGAGAAATACCATCTTGAAGCCATCATATTCGACCAAAGTGTGAGTAACGCCATAGTCTTCGACCTTGTAGAATACAGTGGCTACTTGCAGGATTTAGGCCGCGGATTTTCTTCAGGTATTGAGTTAGTTGCTGATTACCGCATAACTAAAGCCCTGAGGGCGAGTGCGAACTATACCTACAATGAGGCGAATCGTCCCGATGGTAGTCAAAGGCTGAGGAGGCCGAAACATCTCTTTAATTTTGGTCTTCGTTTTGCGGGTTTTAACAATAGGATGACTGTGAATGCTTTTTATCGGTCGCAGGCCGAGGCGATTGATGTTGGTGAGATTGAACTTGAGGATTTTGGTGTTCTGGATCTCACCGCGTCGTTTCAGATAACGGAGATGCTGCGGGTGCATGGCAGGATCGAGAATACGCTGGATGAGGAATATAGAGAAATTTTAGACTACAACACAGCTGGTCTCGCGGCCTACGTCGGTATCAAATTGAAATTCTCCGCCTACTGATACATACAGCTGCTAGATGATCAACGAGATAAGAAGTACTTGCTTTACCAATGATGAGCAAACTTTTTAGACTTTAGCTGCCTACATTTCCTTATGGCAACGCAAGATCCCAAGTTTTTATGTCCTCAATCATTGAATAAGCAGTCCAGTCAAAATCTAGTGGTGTTATTGTAATAAAACCATTCTGATAAGCGTAAGTGTCTGTCGAATCATTTGTACTTAGGACTATCGTTCGCTCTGGCTCAAAATAAGATCTACCTTCCGAGTCACTTTTGAGGCTGTAGGACTCCGTCTTCAAATACGAATCGCCCATCGATCTCACTGCGACTCCGTTGAGCTCTCCTCGAGGTATATTTACGGCCATCACAACTCCCTGAGGCGCGCCAAAAGATCTGTACCGCTCCACTAACTGCAAAATAAATCTTGCAGATGTATCTGTATCAACGCCTGTCACCTCCTGTGAAACTGCGATTGCGGGTAAACCGTGGTAAACACCTTCCATTGCAGCGCCAACGGTTCCAGATAAATGGGAAACGTTGCCAACGTTTGCACCGCGATTTACTCCAGATATCACCAGATCGAATTTATTTGGGTTTTGTAGCTGGACTACAGCGAAGCGCACTGCGTCTGCCGGCCTTCCAGATATTGAATACGCTTCGGCCGCGCCTTCTATGCTGAATTTCTCCACGATCAGTGGACCGCCTAAACTCGATTGGCTGCTGCCTGATTGATTCTGATCTGGTGCTGCTACTACTATCTCGACTTTGCTTAACGATGCCAGGTTTGCAACAAGCTCATGAAGCAAAGGCGACTCTATTCCGTCATCATTGGTAACAAGAATTCGATAATCTTGAGAAAAAACGTCATAACAAAAAGATACGGTTATTATGAGTGTGGCTAATACTGTGAGTTTTCTCGTATTGGTTCGATCCATTATTTTTCCTGTTATATTTCGGTTTTAAAGTAAGTCTTCCTATTATGGAGAGAAATTATGAAAAATACCTTAACAGGAAATTTCATGATGTGCGCTGTATTGACGATGATTACGCCCATTCTTAGCGCACAGCAAAATAACCTAGCATACGCTGTTGCCTGGAAACAGACGGCAGCGGAACATGCTGCGCTCTACTACCAAGGTTTCAATATTGCTAGAACGCAGGTGGAAGCAGCATTGTCAAAACGATCTGATTTTGGGAAGCCATTAGCGATAATATCAGATGTAGACGAAACCCTGCTGCTCTCGAATTCTTACTGGGGCTATATGGTAGCTTCGGGGAATGATTTTTTTAACGACGTTGAATGGGATAATTGGGTCGAAGAAGATCTTTTCACACCAAGCCCAGGGTCGATCGAATTCGCTGAATTTTGTCGACTGAATGATGTGGACATCTTTTTCGTTACAAATAGAAATCAAGGTGAATCTACGTTTGATCTAGCGAGAAGAAACCTTCAAACAGCAGGATTTGGTTCGGTTGAAAGTGATCATCTGATAGTCCTCAGGGAATCGTCAAACAAAGAAATAATTCAGCAGCAGATTATGCGGGACTATGAGGTGGTCGTTTTATTAGGGGATAATCTAAATGACTTTTCCCGAGATTACTACGTTACAGATGTAGATGAGCGTAGATTGTTAGCAAGTGAAAACAGAAGAAATTTTGGTGCAAAGAACATCATATTCCCAAACCCGACGGATGGTCATTGGGTAAGGGCGATCTTCGGTGAATCAGAGCCGCCAGCAATCAATACTAATCGAGAAATACTGCATTCTGCTGCATCCCGCTCTGCTTGGCAGAAAGCACAGAACTAGTACGAGAAAGTCATCGGCCGTGGTAAAAAGCCCACGCAGTGATTAGATTCTGACTAACGGCCTTTTGGCAATCTGACCTAAGAAATGGGTGCAAATATGACGCTTAGCTATGCCAGTGTGCATGGGACTACACCGGTTCTTGTAGGCATCGGTCAACACATGGAGTGGGGAAGGTCGCCGGCGGAAAGTTTGTCGCCCATGGGGATTGCGGCTGCTGCCGGCGCGGCAGCGCTCAGGGATACCGGCGCCGCCGAGCGGGTGAGTGAGGCGCTTGACGCTTTAGTTTCCATAAGAATCTTTCCCGACTCCTGGAATCGACCTCGTTCACCGAATCCATTCGGACGTGCCGAAAACCCGCCCTACGCGATTGCATCTCGATTAGGCCTGAATCCTAAGCTAGGTGTTTATGGCAATGTTGGGGGTAATACTCCTCAGAAATATATCAATGAGATGGCCTCTCGGATCGCGGGCGGTGAGCTCCAACTGGCTATGGTGGTGGGTGGAGAAGCGCTGAAGACTGCCCAACTCGCGCACCGCGAAAATATTTCGCTTAACTGGCAGGAATCAGACAGTCGACCCTTTGAAGACAGAGGTATAGGTGAGTCGCTGGCCACAGCCCATGAATTTGCCCACGGTCTGGGGGTGCCTATTCAGACTTATCCGTTGTTCGAGAGTGCCCTAAGGGCACAAGCGGGTCACAGTCTGGAAAACCATCTCGATGCCATGGCCAAGATGATGAAGCCGTTTAATGCGGTCGCGGCGGGAAATCCCTTCGCTAGTTATGCAGCACCACGTTCAGGCAGCGAACTTGCGACGGTTACAGATGAGAATCGGTTCATCTGTCTGCCTTACCCCAAGTGGCTTAACGCTATGGATGGTGTCAATCAGGGAGCGGCGGTAATTCTAACATCTGTAGACCACGCCAGAGTACTGGGGATAAATCCAAAAAAGTGGGTCTTTCTGCATGGGTGCAGTGAAGCCAACGAGCAGATTCTGGTGTCTGAGCGAGTAAACTACACCAGCTCGCCGGCCCTTGGACTGAACACCCGCCAAGCCCTCAACATGGCAGGTAAAACACTGGATGAGATTGATTACTTTGATATCTACTCCTGCTTCCCTGCCGCAGTCGCAATCGCCTGTGATGAATTAGGCTTAGACCGACAGGACCAACGCGGTCTCACGGTAACAGGTGGTCTGCCGTTTTTCGGTGGTCCGGGCAATAATTACTCGATGCATGCCATCGCCAGCATGGTGGAGCGACTTAGGAAAGAGCCCGCGGCCTATGGTCTGGTCACTGCCAATGGGGGATACCTCACCAAGCATGCCAGCGGGGTCTACTCCTGTGAGCCGTACAACGAGCCCTGGCAGTTGCCTGATTTTCAATCGCTTCAGTCGGAGGTAAATGGTCTGAAGTACCCCCGTTTCACGGAAAGACCCGAAGGGCAGGCAATCATTGAGGCCTATACAGTTGCGTTCAGCAAGGGAGAGCCGGGCAGGGCGATTATTGTTGGTCGTCTCACGGCCAGCGATGAGCGGTTTCTTGCGAATTCGATAGCTGACTCAGACCTGTTGCGCAGATTTGTTGACCAAGACCAAGTCGGCCGTCTCGGAACGGTGTGCGCGGCCCAAGAGACCGGCAGCGAAACTAACATTTTCGTGCCGCAGTGAGGCCGTTCTCAACGTTTCGTGCCTTCAGCAGGTAGAGCACAGTTAGAAGTCCGGTGGACCCAGCGGGCTGACTTCACAGTTCTCGCGCTCAACGGTCCAGCTCAGGTTGGTGAGGAACCATTGACCCTGCTGCTTTACCAGTTGAAAAGAATCAATGCCGCAGTGGGAGAAAGCGCCGTTGACATGAAAGTCATAAGGCGCCCAGAACGTGGCGATATCGCGTCTGATCAATATGGTCGGATTCCAGGTCCGCTCGAGTAAGTCCGGGCCTTCTCCGCCGAGATTGTCCAACAGCTGTCTATAGTTCTGAATGCGAATTTCAGCCGCCCCCCGATTGGAAGCCGAAGTAGAAATATTCAGGGATCCGGGTAGCGTGATGCTGGCCAGCAGCGCTCGGTCACGTTCGGCCAGCGCCTGAAAGAACTGGTTGACTGTGTTCTGGACGGCCTGTTCCTCGGCACTTTGTGCGGCGGCTGATCCGCTGCCTGTGACAATGCTGACGCCGGCGGTGAAGGCCAGTATGCGGCTCAGCCAGACCGGTCGGCACGATTTTCTGTGGGTGAAGATGCTGCCGCTTGTCATCGTGTTTTCCTCTTGGGTGCTGATTGTTCGGGCGTTTCCCTGAAGATACTCTCCGCGCTTGAAAAGTGCTATAAACGTTCGCGGTTTAAACTGGTCATTCTTAATTGTGCGATTCATGAAGAGCCGAAAACTCTGGCGATTGACACTGATGCCGAGTGTTCGTCCAGGCGCTAGCGTCTTTTCGCAGGCCTCAAAACTCGAACCGCTCCGCCTCCAGAAGGCTCGGTGCCCCTCGCACGGTTCAGTCACGAGCTGGCCAGAATGAAGCGTATCCAGCGAGAGGCTATGCTGTGAGCACTGGAGAATCAGCCGTGATGACTAATAAGAGTTTTACGCTGAGCCCCGAACAGCTAAAGACGTTTTCCGATCAGGGTATGCTGAGGGTGGATTTTGGATTCGATCCGCAGCTGCTGGATCAGATCGTCACTGAGGTCCGGCCTCTCTACGGAACGGCCTACGAACAAGACCCCTTGGCGACGATCCGCTGTCAGGATGGCTGGAAAGAGGTTGACGCAGTTCGGCAGCTGGCTGTGCACGACGGTGTGCTCGGTGCATTGCGCATGCTTATGGACCGTGAGCCTCTGCCTTTTCAGACCTTGAATTTTCCAGTAGGTACTTCGCAATACCCCCACTCAGACAGCATTCACTTTCAGACCATCCCAGCCGGTTTTATGGTGGGCGTCTGGGTCGCGCTTGAAAACATTGACGCAGAGAATGGCCCCCTGATTTACTACCCCGGGAGTCACAAGTTGCCCTATTACTCGATGCAGGATTTAGGTCTGGGGCGTGGCTATTCCCATTACCACGCCTATGAACTATGCATTCAGGATCTCATTGCACAACATGGGTTACAGTCGGAGCTCGGCCTACTTGAGAAAGGTGAAGCGATTATCTGGCATGCGAATCTGCTGCATGGTGGTGCTGCTCGGAAAGATGTCACGCGTAGCAGGCACTCGCAGGTAACGCATTATTTTTTCGAAAATTGCCGATACTACACACCGATGGAAAGCCGCCCCGGCAAACTTTGCTATCGCAAACCGTTTCGCATTCCCAGTCAGCCCGATTTTTCCCTGCCGCCAGATCTCAGCACCCGATCGCTGCCGGTCCGCGCTGTGGACAGGTTATTGCGCAGTCTTGGGCTGCGCAGTTGACATGACCTGCCAAGGAAACCACTTCGTATGACGTTAGAGGACTATTTGCTGCGGGTTGATCATGCCAGCTGCCGAATCAATCGCCAGTCGCAGTTGCGTGTTACCCATTTCTCAGTGCGGCAGGGCGAGCATTGGTGTCTGTTGGGTGGTAACGGATCTGGCAAGACCTTGCTGGCAAACCTGATCGCCGGCAAACGACTCGAGTCGGGTAGCTACGTCACGTATCGGGAAGGGCTGGAGCCCGGTCGCGATATTGTGTTGGTCTCCTTTGAAGAGCAGCAACGTCTGTGGCAGCGTGATAACAGGCTTGATATGAGCGAATACAGTGATCGCGCTGAAGACCCGGGGACCACGGTGCGTCAGCTTCTTCGCTCCGGCCTTGCTGCCGGTGACGGCTTGACTGATGCGTACGACTCAATTGTAGAGCAGCTGGATCTCAGCAAGCTGCTGCTCAAGGGGATCCGGTTTCTGTCATCGGGCCAGATCAGGCGAGCGCTGATTGGCAGAGCATTAATCGCGGCGGCCGGCGATCCGCGAAAACTGCTGCTGTTTGATGACCCGCTGGAGAGTATCGACAAAGCATCACGGCAACGAATCATCGATTGCATTGAAGCGCGTCGCAAATCAGGCTTCAGCAGCCTGTTGCTGTGCCGTCGACACCGCGACATCCTGCCCGGTACCACACATCTTGCATTGCTTGAAAACCTGGAATTGACGAGGCAAGGCCTGCTTACAGAAGTGCTTGCCACTCAGGACTTCCGAGAGCGGATGGCGCGGACTCCTGAATTGCCCGATAGTCTGCCGCTTGCTGAATCTCCTGAGATGCCGGCACCCGCGTCCTCCAAAGTGATCATCGACCTTGAGGATATTCATGCGAACTATGGTGACAAACGAGTTCTGGAATCTGTGACGTGGCGCATGACGAGCTCCCATCACACCTTGATTGAAGGCCCTAACGGATGCGGTAAATCAACTTTGCTCAGCCTGATTTGCGGAGAGAATCACATGGCCTACGGCCAGAAAGTTCGGCTGTTCGGAAAACAGAGGGGGAGTGGCGAGACAGTGTGGGAGATCAAATCCCGATTCGGGCTGGTGTCTAACGAGCTGCATAACAAGTATGTGAAAGGCTGGAAGGCTCTGGATGTGGTAGTGAGCGGTCTTTATGATTCTGTTGGTCTCTACGACGACAGTGTTGCCAGCGACTGCGCTGTTGCGAAAGCGTGGCTCTCTTGTCTTGGCCTGGCTGACTCTGAGGCCTGCTATTATCATGAGCTATCATTCGGTCAGCAACGTCTGGTGCTCCTCGCCCGCGCAATGGTGAAAAGCCCTGCGGTCCTGATTCTGGATGAGCCTTGTGTGGGTCTGGACGATTACCATAGGCAGCTGATTCTCGGAGTTCTCGACCTGATTGCCAGCCAGACTCGCACGCGGCTGATTTATGTCAGCCATGTCTCTGAAGAGTGGCCTGTCTGCATCAATCAGCGGCTGGTATTCGTGTCCGTCGGGGAACACACTTACAGCGTGGTGCAACATGACCTCTGACACGCTGGTTGGCTGACAGACAGTGGCAGGACGAAGCAGCATGCTCTCAATGGACAGCGAAAGCTATTTAAGATGAATATTACCATCCTTACGAATCGCGACCTTGCCAGTTGTTTTGCGTTGAATCGTTTGATCCCCGGTTTGGCTGAGCATCAAGTGACAGTGTTCCTTTCCTCACGGGTCGGCAGCAAACCACTGGCTGTCCCTCTGCAGCATCTAAAGTTCGTGGAACAGGATATTCTTAATGGTCTGATTGCGCCCCTGTTGGATTCTGACACGTCAGATCCCGTGCGCGAGGGTCAAACGCTTTTCAGCTTCGAACAGTTGGGAGCGCGGATTACAGGAGGTGTGAGCACGCTGAATGCGATAAATGAGACCGCCGGGCTCGAGCGCTATGCGGAGTCAGAACCGGATTTGGTCTTATCTGTGCGTTATGGTGTGATTCTTCGTGACCCAGCTATTTCGTTGCCCAAGCACGGGGTGCTGAATCTTCATTCCGGCTTATTGCCTGACTATAAGGGCGTGATGGCGACATTCTGGGCACTGTTGAATAAAGAGTCTGAAATAGGAACCACCCTGCATTTTATTGAGGACAGTTCAATTGATACGGGCAGCATCGTGACGACTACACGACTTCCCGTTCAGCCCGATCGCTCCTATTTATGGCATGTTCTGTCGCTTTATGAGTCAAGCTGTGCGCGGATGCTTGAGGCGGTAGAGGTGATGGATCGCGGTCTCTCTCTCGAGCGTCATGCGCAGCCTGATAGCGGCAATTATTTCAGTTTCCCTGATGAGGCCGCTCTGACAAGATTTGCAAAGCAGGGCGGTCGTCTGTTTGAACCTGATGAAGTGTTGAATGTGATGCGGCAGTTTATCGCTGCGGCCGAATAAATCGTTACCCGCCGGCAGGCCCAGAAAGGACAGCGACAAAATTTGCGCTTGAGTTGCTGATAATGTATGAATGATGGCTGTGGCCCTTCTGACATGAAAAGCCGCATTGCGTCGGGATTGTGAAGACGCCTTAAAAAACCCGACAATAAATCAAAAAAGAGGTTCCCCATGATTCCACTCGTATTGCGCGGGGCCCTGCTACTGGGTTTACTGGTGCCTTGCGCCGCATTGTGGGCCCAAACCAGACTCGGTATCGAGCAGGTAAAAGATGGCCTCTACATGATCACCGGACCGGGAGGCAACATCGGAGTCAGGCTAACAGATGAAGGCGTTATTCTAATTGATGACAAATTTCCGCAGGACTTTGAAGAAATAGAGTCACTGGTCGCCAGCGTCAGCGCACTGCCGGTCAAGTATGTAATTAATACACACCACCATGGTGATCACAGTGGCAGTAACGCAGGTTTTCTCGAAGTGGCCGAAATCGTGGCTCACAAGAATGCCCGAGACAACATGCTTCGTGGTAATCAGGAGGGTTTGCCGCGTATGGTTTACACCGACAGTACAGCCATTTATCTGGGTGGGTTAGAGGTGCAGGCGTTCCATCTTGGCACTGGACATACCAATGGCGATTCAGTGGTGTATTTTCCGGATCTCAAAACCATCCATGGCGGTGACCTTTTGCACACGACAGCGCCATTTTTGGATTATGCGAATGGCGGAAGCAGCCGCGGATGGGTAAGTACTCTGAACGCCATGCTGGCGCTGGATTTTGATACCGCGATTCCCGGTCACGGCGGGATTATGAACCGTCGCGATATTCTGAATTTCAGGAACCAGATGGAGTCTGTGCGCCAGAGAATGGCTGAACTCATCCGTGCGGGAGTGTCGGCAGACGAGGTCTCTGAGCGGATCAAGGATCCGGGGCTGAGCTGGACTCAGGCAGAAGACGGCCTGTTCATGCGCCGAAGCGTTCCGGGTTTCTATGCGGAAATAGCTGCTGAGCTTCAATAGCAGAGCAGTGAACAGGCTGCTTGGACTGCTTGCCGGCGTTTCGGAACCTGGCGGCAGTGTCAGCTCCCGGAGGAGAGGGAAAGCATACGTTGTCTGGCGAAACCGACCTTGGTAATTTACTTTCTAATCTTAATCCCGTCTTGCTTGATGGGGATTATGTCTTCTGCACGGTTACAAACCACGTATCGAAGAGTCTGTCCCGTATGAAACCGCTGGCAAGCTTTATTGAAGCAGAAGGGCTCAGTCTCCTCATCTCACAGGAACGGGCGGATGCAGAGGGTTTGGACTATCTAGGCGTGTTCAAAGGCATTACCCTGCGTGTGCATTCCAGCCTGGATGCGGTCGGCCTCACCGCAGCGGTCTCTTCCTGTCTGGCTGATCGCGGAATACCGGCCAACGTCATAGCTGCCCGCTACCACGATCATGTTTTTGTGCCGCGAGAAAAAGCCACTGAAGCGCTGGAGCTATTGCAGGCTCTGGCAGTTCCTGATTCGGACTCAACCCTGACTCAAAGAGGATATTCAAAATGATAAGCCCCCTTCGCTCGATCGGTCTCCTGACCTTGCTGCTTGCCGTCTCGCTCTCTGTCGCAGCCCAAACGCGGCAGACACTCGAAGTTGAGGGCTTACAGCAGCCGGTGGAGATCCTCAAAGACCAGTGGGGGATATCTCATATCTATGCGGAAACGGAGCACGACCTGTTTTTTGCGCAAGGCTACAGCGCAGCCCGTGATCGTCTGTTTCAGTTTGAGATTTGGCGGGCGAGAGCCACTGGTACCATGGCAGAAATTCTCGGACCCAAGGCGTTAGAACGGGACCATGGTGCTCGGCTGTTCAAATTCCGCGGTGCTATGGGGGAGGAGTTGCAGCACTACCACCCCAGTGGTGTCGATATCATTGGTGCTTTTGTGCACGGTGTAAACGCCCTCATCGATCAGGTTATGGAGAATCCAGAGAGTCTTCCCTTGCCGTTCAAACTGCTGGGTATTGAGCCAAAGCATTGGACAGAAGAAGTCGTGATCTCCCGTCACCAGGGGTTGCTGGGCAATATCGGCCTAGAGGTGAATGTTGGACGTGCTGTTTGTACCATTGGTGAGGAGCAAGTTCGCGAACTGCAATATTTCCACCCTCATACACCCGATCTGAGTCTAGATCCGATGATCGACTGCGAATCGCTGCTTCAGAATGACATCCTGCGTTTGTACAACGCCTACAGGCGGAACATTCGATTCGAACCGACAGATATTGTAGTAGCGTCTGCTCGCAACGAGGCTATTGCATACGAACAGTTAGCTGCGACGCTGAATAGAGAATCAGAATTGGTTCAGCGATTTGATCTGGATGACATCGGCAGTAACAACTGGGTCGTCAGCGGGGATCTAACTCAGGATGGCTGGCCGATGATGATTAATGACCCTCACCGGGCTCAGTCCTCTCCATCGCTACGCTATTGGGCGCATCTAGTCGGGCCGGGATGGAACGTGATTGGCGGGGGCGAACCCACGATCCCTGGGATCTCTATTGGTCATAACGATTATGGGGCCTGGGGTCTTACGGTGTTCAATACCGATGGTGAAGATTTACTTGTTTACGAAATCAACCCAAAGAACCCCAATGAGTATCGCTATAACGGACAGTGGGAACCTATGTCTATTATCGAGGAAAGTGTCCCTGTGCGGGGTCAGGACCCCGAACTTGTCCAGTTGAAATACACCAGACACGGGCCGGTAGTCTTCGAGGACGCTGACAAACATCTCGCTTATGCGGTGCGGCCTGCCTGGATGGAATTCGGCGGGGCGCCTTACCTGGCGTCGTTGAGAATGGATCAGGCCGAGAGTTGGGAAGAATTTCGTGAAGCGTCAAACTACAGCAACATTCCCGGCGAGAATATGATCTGGGCGGATCGCAAGGGCAACATTGGATGGCAGGCAGTGGGCATTGCCCCGATTCGAAGAAACTTCAGCGGTATGGTGCCAGTACCCGGTGACGGTCGCTACGAATGGGACGGCTATTTGCCCATTAAAGCTAAACCTAATGAACTGAATCCCCAGCACGGTTTCATTGAAACTTCCAACAGTAACTATACGCCGCCAGATTTTGAATTTCTTGATGCGATCGGTTACACCTGGACAGACCCGTATCGCTGGGCCCGTGGCAGCGAGGCCTTGGCGTCCGGCCGTAAATTCAACATGTCCGATATGATCGCCCTCCAGCATGACTACCTGTCTATCCCTGCACGCAGTCTTGTCCCCTTTTTCAAGAATTTGCGCGCAGCCGATCCGCAGGTGGAGCAGGCCCGTCAACTTTTACTTGATTGGGATTTTGTGCTCGATCGTGATTCCGTGACCGCGGGTATTTATGTTGCGTTCGAGCGTCAGTTGCTTGACAACATCAACGCGCTGAAAGTCCCCGCTCAAGCACAGGACTTTCTCACTGTGGGGATGAAAACGGCGATTGATATGCTACTGGCACCGGATGGAGATTTTGGTCCCGATCCGCTGGCTGGGCGCGATGTATTTTTATTGCGTACCTTGGCTGAGGGTGTCCTCAGCCTGCGGGAAAAGCTGGGCCCGAATACAGACGACTGGGTCTACGGTCAGGCTGATTACAAGCATGCGCTGATCCGTCACCCACTCAGTGCAGCAGTCAGCGAAGAGGTACGAGCGCAGCTTGACGTAGGGCCAGCTCCGAGAGGGGGTAACAGTTTTACCCTGGGCAATACCGGCAGCGGAGACAACCAGACTACCGGCGCCTCCTTCAGGATATTCGTAGACACACGGGATTGGGACAATACCCTCGGGATGAATACGCCAGGACAGTCAGGTGACCCGAATAGCCCGCTTTATGACAATCTTTTTGAACTGTGGGCTGACGATCAGGTCTTTCCTGCATTTTATTCAAGAGACAAGATAGAATCCGTGCTGTTTGAAACACTGGAGTTGACCCCGGCAAATTGATCCTTCTTCAGGGAGCTCTTAATGACTGCGGGATCAGACCGGAACGTTATCTGCCACCAGCAGCAGATTACTATGGACGTTCCCTCTGATGATCACTGCTCCGAAGCAGCGGCCTGCTCTCTGTATGCATGGACTTCGATCGTCAGATGAGCGACCTCATGCTGTTTCGCGATCATCTGTCTGTAGTAGTCAGGCGACTGAGGTGCGCTGGACACAACGGTAATGAGTGCAGCCTGAGGTCCGGATCCGATGGACCAAAGGTGAAAATCCACTACTCGGTGCTCTCCGGATGCTTCTATCAGATGGCGGACGGTCTCTATGGTCCCATCTGATTCCTGCGTGTCCAACAGAATGGCACTGGTGCTCTTCAGTAATCCATAGGACCAGCGTGCGACAAGGAGGGAGCCGATCAGGCCCATCACTGGATCCATCCAGAGTGCGCCAAAGTATTTGCCAGTGAGCAGGGCCGCGATCGCTAGCAGCGATGTCAAGGCGTCAGCCAGAACGTGCAGATAGGCCGCTTTCAGATTATGATCATGCTCATGGTGATGATGGTCGCGTTCATGGGGATGCTCATGCTGGTGCCCGAGAAGAAAGACTGAGGCGCCGTTCACAACCAGACCAACCGTGGCGACAGCGATCGCTTGGTTAAACGCAATGCTTATCGGGTTGAACAGTCGCTGGCAGCTTTCCTAGGCCATCAGTAAGGCAAAAAGGGCCAACAGAATCGCACCAGTATAGCCCCCAAGCGTATTTACTTTGCCAGTGCCAAAGCTGAAGCGGTCACTCAAGGCCTGCCGACGGGCATAGACATAAGCAAAAGCGTTGACTGACAAAGCGACAGCGTGCGATCCCATGTGCAGACCGTCAGCGAGCAACGCGATCGATCCATAGGCAATGCCTGCTATAACCTCTACTGCCATCATGCCTGTGGTCAGGGCGATTACGATGAACGTTCTCAGCTCCCCTGGACGCTTCTTTTCCTGACCAAAGCTATGAGAGTGGGCCCGTCGGGCCAGAATTTCTTCTTTCAGGGCTCATACCACGCCTTCTGCCACACTGAAACCAGCTGGGGCTGTCAGACGGAGACTGACAGGGAAATGCGGTATCTCTTTCGCGTGTTTGTTATTATTTCCGCACCTAAACTGCGTGATAGTAGGAGAAGTCATGAAAACACGTATATTGAGCGCCGTGTTGCTCACCTTAGCCGGGCAATCCGTGCTGGCCGTTGAAGAGGCACCTTCAGCTCTGCAGGAGATCACCAACTTCCGTCAGTACAGTGAGGTTTTCGCCAGTTCCGGACAACCCACCGAAGCCCAGCTGCAGGCGGTTGCAGACGAGGGGTTTGAGCGGATTGTCTATATTGCGTTTACCAATAACCAGAATGCGTTGCCTGATGAAGATCAGATCGTGAAACGACTGGGGATGGAGTACATGCAAGTGCCGGTTGATTTCTCGAATCCGCTGCCCGATGACTTTTACGCATTCGCAGATTCGATGCAGCGTAACACTGACAAAAAAACGCTGCTGCACTGCCAGGTTAATGCCCGGGCAACAGCTTTCAGCTTTCTGTACCGCGTCCTGTTTGAAGGTGTCCCTGTTGAGGAGGCCAAAGCCGACATGAATACCGTGTGGCAGCCCAATGAAGTGTGGCGAGATTTTATTTTTGAGGTCATGGCAGAAAATGACCGAGACCCGAACTGCGAAACCTGCGAATGGACGCCTCCGCCTCCAAGGCAGTAATTCTGTCAACTGGCTCCCAAAATGATTAAAGGTTTGCATCACAATGCCTATCGTTGCCGGGATTCGGAAGAGACGCGCAAGTTCTATGAAGAGTTCCTTGGTCTGCCTCTTGTGCAGGCTTTTGAAATAGTGGTAACCAAGTCGGGGCGTGACAGCAAAGTGCTGCATAGTTTTTACCGGATGGAGGATGGTTCATTTCTTGCCTTTTTCGAAGAGCCAGAAGCCCCTTTTGAGTTTAAACCTCAGCGGGATTTTGACCTGCACATTGCGCTCGAAGTCAGTTCGGGTTTGTTGCGGGACATGAAGGCAAAGGGAGAGGTAGCAGGTATCGACACACGGGGCGTGTCAGATCATGGGTTCATTGACTCCATCTATTTCCGGGACCCGAATGGTTATGTCATCGAATTGGCGGCGAAGCGTCCTCTGCATGATGAAGCCTTCGATGCCTCCGTTGCTCGCTCCACTCTGGATGAGTGGCAGCGAAGCAAAGGGGACAAGCGTCCAGCTTCCTAGCGAACAATCGTCTGTACATCTGTCCGTTTCAACCCAAGCTTTTGGCTGCGGTGCATCTGTGCTGACCGCTTCCGACGGCGCCTCGGTGACATGTCATGGGTTTGTGCTGCACTCGCAGGGTGAGTTGTTGGGGCTTTCATAATCAAGCCGGCACAAAAAAGGCGAGTCACCGACTCGCCTTTTTCTGAATCAGCATGAAGGATAACGATCAGTCGTCACCGCCCTGATTGACTTCCTTCCAGGTGTAGAAGCCCATGAACATTTCTTCCCAGGACTGTTCCCCCCAGCTCACTTCGATGCCCGGGTCTGGGTTGAAACCATTCTGCGCTGAGTTGTCAAACGCTCCAGTCGCGACAATTTTGGTACCGGCAGGCACCCTGAGCGGAGATTCCAGTTCGTGCGCCAGCTGCCAGTTAAAAGAGTAGGCAGGCACGGATAGCAGCATCTCTTCGGATCCGTCCGGATAGACTGCTTTGAACTTCATGCGTTTGCCGCGGAAATGCATGTGCGGCATAAGGCTGTGAAGGTCGGATTCCTCCCCAATATAGGTGACGAGCTCCATTTCGTGGTCTTTTGCGCCGGCCGGGATAGAGATAGAGAACGCGTTGCCTACGCCACCGCCCATCCTTTCTTCGGGGACATAGCCTTCGGGATAGAAGTAGATGCCCACTTCAGTTTCGTCCGTCATCTCTTTGCCAGAGGTGGTGTAGTGCATTTGAAAGCTCAGTTTGGTTCCGGCTACCAGTTTGCCGCCAACACCTTCAGGATTCAGCGAGATATTGTTACCCGGCGCATAACCCGCAACTGAAGCCTGATCAGGGCCGCCGCCGCCGAGCAGGGCACCTACATCGATTTCAGGATTTTCCTGAAAGATTCTGTCGATCGGTGGCTGCTGGCCGGAGGCAACAGCTGCGAAAATTTCAGCGCGAATCGCTGCGGCGCGTTCTTCAGGCAGACTGTTTATGGCTTTCAGGAACATAGCCTGGGGGTCATCGCCAGCACCGGGCGGTACGACGGTCGTGATAATGTGGTGAAGCACTTCGGGAGCCCCCGGCGCGACTTCGCTGCCTCGGACCCAGCGGTCTTCTTCAAGCCCGAGGTCTACCACAATGTCCTTGTAATCAACAACGCCGGTAGCTGGAACTGTGGTGGCAGGAATCTTAACAATCATATCCGGCTCACCAAGAGACCATTTATCTTCTGGCCAGACCAGGATGCTGAGAGGATCGATCCCGCCGTTCACGTCAACCGGCGCACCTGCTGAAACCCACCGAACCAGCTTTTGCATCTCTGAGTCAGTCAGATTCATTTCGTTTTTGATCTTGTGACCGACTTTGTTGTCGATTTGGCCGGGTGGCATGCGCTTAGTCATCACCACTTCACTGATCATCGGAGACCAACCTTGCACGGCGAGGCTGCTGTCCATCGCAAAGGGCGCAATTCCCCCCTCCCGATGACACTGTGCGCAGTTTTCAGCAATGATGGGCGCGATGTCATTCACATAGGACAGCTCAGAATGATCACTCTCGTTACTGGGTATTGGCGATGCCGTACCGGCTAAACTGGTCAGTTCGATGTCCAAACCCGCAAGAAGTGCCTCAACCGCGTCTTTGGCCCCCAACTGAACCGGACCTCGATACGCAATCTCGAATGAGCTCGGGTCGTAGACGACGACTTCGTCCATGCGCCCGATGCCCAGCATTTCAGTAACAAGATGGGTGTCATCCATCAGCACCGGCAGTTCGATGTGGTTGGCTGCCAGCTCCATAGCGACCGCATCGCGATCGCTATCCATACCCGGGTTCAGCAGAAACAGGGCCAACTGGTCCTGATATTGAGCTTGCAGAGCCGTCATTGCAGTCAAAGTGTTGCCGTCTGTGGCGCTCAGACTAAACGGCGCGATCACCACTGCCTGATAGTCGTCGTACCAAGCCATGTGGTGTTGCACTCCTGCGTGGTCGATCAGGGCAAAGTCCCCGACGCGCTCACCGGCGAGGGTTCCGGCTGAAAAAATCACAAGGGTGCTAGACATAATGAAGTACAGAAGTCTGGTCACAATTATCTACCTTTAAAAAATTGAAAGGGTGGTTGCTGGATAGCTTTGAACACTCTGACTGGTAGTGTGTTCTGCCAGATTTTGCCCCGGTGTTTGCCCCGAATGCAAAGCACCGCCTTAACATCTACGGTTAAGTTTACTCAAATCGGCAGCGATTGCAGCTATTTTTGATAATTTTTGTTACCGGGCTACTCACCTTCCCTACAGGCCGCTAGGAGACTGACCTGATGAAAAATAATCACTGATTATTGATATCGGAAAACCTGATCAATGTCAGCGAACCTAGTTACTGAATCTTTATGAGCTTTCAGAACGGGTCATTGATCCGCAGCTAGCTCTCTAATTGTGTGCCAGGGGGATGTCTCGCTGTCCGGTTCTCCGGACGGCATGCGGCGTCTGCACGATAAAGCTTTGCCTGTGAACCGTCCTTTGTCCGCGTGCGCGCTGAGTTACAAATCCCGATCTGTAACCAGCGGTGACGCGTACTAACAAGGACGGACAGCACCGGATTAAATGCTTGTTTAGAATTGACCGCAGAATGGACAGACTACCATGACCCAAGCCTTGTTATTGATGAATCTGGGCACCCCCTCTGAACCGACTGCGAAAGGGCTACGCGATTTTTATCGCTATTTCTTTTCCGACCCTTACGTTTTTGACTTCAATCCAGTCGGCCGATGGTTACTGCGCAACCTGATTATCCTGCCGTTTCGGGCGCCCCGAATTGCGAAGGATTACGCCGAAATATGGATGGAAAATGGCTCGCCACTTAAGGTATACGCCGACGAAATGGAGGCGAGCCTTCAGAAATCATTCGATCACCAGGGGAATCAGGTTCTGGTGCGTACTGGCATGGCGTACAGCAAACCCTACGTGTGGGATGCAATGGCAGAACTGGAAGCTGCAGGCGCAACCGAGATACTTTTGCTGCCGATGTTCCCACAATACTCAACTGCGACCACAGCTTCTGTATTCAATTCTGTGGAGGTGGCGGCAAAAAAATGGGCAAAGCCACCAAAGCTGCTTTTCGTGGATGACCTTTTTCAGGAGCCGGCTTTCTTGCAGGCTTGGGCGTCGCTCATTCGGCAGCATGTCGATGTTGAGTCGCTGGACCATATCATCTTCAGCTACCACGGTGTGCCCGAAAAAACGATCAAAAAAGCCGATTCCGCAGGGGTTTGCGAATTCGGGTCATGCTGCCATTCGGTGACGGAGAGCAATCGCCTTTGTTACAGAATGCAGTGTGTGCAAACCACGCGGGGCATAACCCGTGAGTTGGGCTGGAAGCCTGATAAATATTCAGTAGCCTTCCAGTCCCGATTCGGCCCCTTACCCTGGATTCAGCCCTACTTGGATGAGCATATTGAAGCGCTGATTGCCAAGGGCAATAAACACATCGCGGTTGTGACGCCAAGTTTTATCTCAGACTGCCTAGAAACGCTGTTTGAAATAGGCATCGAGTACCGGGAACAATTTGAAGAGGCAGGCGGAGAGCAGTTTCAGTTGGTCCCGAATCTGAACAATGAGCCCAGCTGGTTTCGTGCAGTTTACGACATTGCGAACAAGTATCTGTTGGCGCTCGCCAGTCTCTGAGCGATTTCTCTACAGCAAAACCTCTGCACAGAGAATAGGGGCCTCCCGCATGACGAGAGACCCTGTGCTTTCGCCTGATTGAGAGAAGCAACCCCCACGCGATTCCAGAGCAGAATCAGGGTATCTTTGGATCGGTTGCAAACGATATTCGGGCGCAGCGGCGCGAGAGAACCGTTCGCTCGCTGGGCACCGCTGAGAAAATCATTATGGAATCAGTAAGGAGTCAAAGTCTGTGAAACGTTCTGACATGATCCAGTATCATCACGCAGTTGCCGCGTTCGCAGTCTGCGCCTGTGTGTGTCTGCATTCGGCGCAGGCGCAAATCTCTCCTTTTACTGAAGGCATGATGACTGCGGCCGAGCGCAGTCATTATGAACGTACCTCCACATTCAATGAGGTCATTGAGGTGCTGGATGCGCTGGACGGCCAGACTGACCTGATGTACCGAGAAACCCTGCTGCTGACCCGGGAAGGGCGTGACGTGCCCATCGTTGTTCTGGCAAACCCTCCTGTCTCCTCGCCGGCGCAGGCTGAAGCCAGCGGCAAACCGGTGATTGCTATCCAGGCAAACATTCATGGTGGCGAAGTGGAGGGCAAGGAAGCATCTCTGATTGTGATGCGCGATATTCTGTTCGGAGACAAGCAGCATCTGCTGGACAATCAGATACTGATTTTTGTGCCAATTTATAATGCCGACGGCAATGACGCCATGAGGGAAAATTCGCGGCCAAATCAGGAATTGAGTCCGGTCATGACCGGGGTGCGGACAGCGCATGGATATGATCTGAATCGGGACGGAATGATTGTCGAGGCAGATGAGACGAAGGCGCTCTTCAGAAACGTGATTCAGCGCTGGGATCCCGATCTGTTGGTAGATCTGCACACGACCAACGGGACCTGGCACGGGAACTCGCTGACCTATGCGCCGTCCTACGCGACGGCGGGAGACGCCAACACATCAAACTACACCAGTGAAGTCATGCTGCCGGCGCTGAAGCAAAGCGTGAAAGAGAAATTTAATCTCGATATTGACTGGTACGGTGGCTATGACTATCGCAGCTGGCCGCCCACCGAATTACGCACCTATAATCATGCGCCAAGATACCTCACCAATTACATGGGGCTGCGGAATCGCATGGCGATTCTCAGTGAAACGTTTTCCCATGATCGGTTCTACAAACGGGTGCATGCGGCGAATGTGTTTGTTGAGGAAATTCTTGAATATACCCACCAGCATGGCAGAACCATTCAGCAGATTAACCACGAGGCTGACCGGAGAGTCGCCGCCACCGCCATTGGTCAGCAAAATGGCGTGCAGTTTTCCATGGTGACCCGCGAAGAGCCGCTGGATCTGCTGACTTATCGGTACATCCCTTATCAGAAGCCGGACGGGTCGACGGATTTTGTGCGCAGCGCAGAACTGGTCACCATCGCTGGGGTGCTGAATTACAATCGGTTTGAGGCCAGGCAAACGGCTGTGGTGCCGAGTGCCTATATTTTCAGCGCTGCCCTCACCGGCCTGGCAGAAAAACTTCAGGACCACGGTATCTGGGTTGAAAACCTAGAAGCAGATGCCGCATTCCTAGGACAGCAGTTTATGGTGCGCGAGGTCGGCAAGCGGAATACGGTGCAGAATGGCCACACTAACAGTCTGCTGAGTGGCGAGTTTGTCGACATCACGAAAACTTTTTCACGCGGCGATTATGTCGTCTCAATGGATAGCCCGCTTGCTAACCTGATTTTCTACCTGTTGGAGCCTGAGTCTGACGACGGTCTGGCCTACTGGAATCTGTTTGATGAGTTTCTTTCAGAAGCGCTCGGTGTGTCAGCGTCGGTTGAGTATCCAATTTTTAAAGTGCGCTGAGTCCACAATATCGGGGTGCCTGGAATCAGGTTGGTCGTAACAAAAGGTCGAACATAAAAAAGCCCGGTGCTCGAATGAGCACCGGGCTTTTTGTTTCTGTTCAGTAATTCGTTTTGCCGTGCCGGCTCTGAGTCATCTAAAGCATTTTTTTGAGGAAGGTGCCGGTGTGTGAGCCTTTTTCACAGGCTACCTGCTCCGGTGTGCCTTGCGCGATGATCTGGCCGCCGCCGCTGCCGCCTTCCGGGCCCAGGTCCACCAGCCAGTCGGCAGTTTTGATCACATCGAGGTTGTGCTCGATAACGACGATGGTGTTGCCCTGATCTCTCAGGTGGTGCAGCACTGCCAGCAGCTGTTTGATGTCATGAAAATGCAGCCCGGTAGTCGGCTCATCTAGGATGTAGAGCGTTTTACCTGTGTCGCGTTTGCTGAGTTCCCTTGACAGTTTGACGCGCTGGGCTTCGCCCCCCGACAGCGTCGTGGCAGCCTGTCCGAGGCAGATATAGGACAATCCCACATCAATCAGGGTCTGCAGTTTGCGCGCAATGGCCGGGACTGCATCAAAGAAATTGCGGGCATCTTCGATGGTCATTTCGAGAACTTCATTGATGTTCTTGCCTTTGTAGGTGACTTCCAGGGTCTCCCGGTTGTAGCGCTTGCTCCGGCAGACATCACAGGCGACATATACGTCCGGCAGGAAGTGCATCTCCACCTTGACCACACCATCACCCTGACAGGCCTCGCAGCGGCCGCCTTTGACGTTGAAGGAGAATCGTCCGGGTTTGTAACCGCGGCTACGGGCTTCCTGTGTGCCGGCAAACAGCTCCCGCACCGGGGTAAAGATGCCGGTATAGGTCGCTGGATTAGACCGCGGTGTGCGACCGATTGGACTCTGATCAATGTCGACAACTTTGTCCAGATGCTGCAGGCCGTCAATGTCTTCATAGGGAGCCGGGTTCAGCGTAGAAGCCTTGTTCAGGCTGGTCGCGGTTAACGGATACAGAGTGTTGTTGATCAGGGTGGATTTACCCGACCCGGAGACGCCAGTGACACAGGTGAACAATCCTATCGGCAGGCAAAGGTCCACCCCCTGAAGGTTGTTGCCGGTGGCTCCGGACAAGGTCAGAAGTTTTTTGTCGTCTCGCTGCGTGCGCCGCGCAGGAATGGCGATGGTTTCTTTGCCGGACAAATATTGTCCTGTCAGCGAGGCTGCCGATGTCTTGATTGCGCTCAGCGGGCCTTCTGCCACGATCTCGCCACCGTGAACTCCTGCTCCGGGACCGATATCGATGATGTGATCCGCACTCATGATGGCTTCTTCATCGTGCTCTACCACGATCACTGTATTGCCGAGATCGCGCAGGTGAAACAGCGTGTTGAGCAGACGGGTATTGTCGCGCTGATGCAGGCCGATTGACGGTTCGTCGAGAATATACATGACCCCGACCAGCCCGGCTCCGATCTGGCTGGCCAGCCGTATCCGCTGGGCTTCCCCTCCGGAGAGGGTATCCGCGCTGCGGCTGAGGGTCAGATAGTTCAGGCCAACGTCGACCAGAAATTTCAGCCGATCCTGCAGTTCCTTGAGCACTTTTTCAGCAATTTTTGCCTGTTTGCCCGCTAATTTCAGGGTGCCGAAATAGTCAGCGGCCCGGGCTACAGTCATCTCCGTAATGCTGGGCAGATTCGCCCCCTCGATGAGCACATGGCGGGCATCTTTGCGCAGTCGGGTGCCGTCGCATTCGGGGCAGGGCTGAGAACTCATATATTTCGCTAGCTCTTCGCGAACCATGGACGATTCCGTTTCACGGAAACGCCGCTCCATGTTGGGCAGAATGCCTTCGAACGGCCAGCTCCTGGTGTAGGTATTGCCGCGGTCATTGACGTAGCTGAACTCTATGATCTCCTTGCCGCTCCCATAGAGGATAATTTTCTGGATTTTTTTCGACAACTGGTTAAACGGTGTGTCGACCGCAAAACCATAGTGCTCAGCCACTGAGGTGAGCATCTGAAAATACCAGAAGTTTCGCCTGTCCCAACCCCGAATCGCACCTTCTGCCAGCGCCAGGCTGTCATCTGTGATGACGCGTTGTTCATCAAAAAACTGCTTGAGGCCGAGTCCGTCACAGGTAGCGCAGGCGCCAGCAGGGTTGTTGAATGAAAACAACCTAGGCTCGAGTTCAGAGATGCTGTGGCCGCACTTGGGACAGGCGAACAACGCGGAGAAAAGCATCTCCTCCTGATCGCCATCGTCTATGTGCGCCACCATTGCCAGGCCTTCTGCCAGCTGGATGGCAGTCTCGAAGCTTTCTGCCAGACGCTGCTCCAGCCCAGGTTTTATCTTCAGTCTGTCTACGACGACATCGATAGAGTGCTTCTTGTTTTTTTCCAGCTCAGGCGGATAGTCAATCTCACATACAAGGCCATCAACCCGGGCGCGGATAAAGCCGCTGGTGCGGAGTTCTTTGAACACGTGGACATGCTCACCCTTACGCTCGCGAATGATCGGAGCCAGCACCATAACCCGGGCACCCTCCG
>Ga0160423_10000547_pt1 | contig 30863 bp, 28 predicted proteins | sample CRUFie14St8metaG_FD_108191 | JGI IMG/M metagenome (GOLD analysis project Ga0160423, IMG submission 108191) | Marine microbial communities from the Costa Rica Dome - CRUD Field 142mm St8 metaG | ecosystem: Environmental > Aquatic > Marine > Oceanic > Photic zone | place: Costa Rica: the Eastern...
TCTCTAAAAGACTTGATCATGCCCTTTCTGCCGTCTTCCGAGGCCAATGTTTCTTTTAGTTCAACCATGCTTCCCAATAGTTTGTTCGCCGAAGGAGCTAAGACTCCCATCGTAACAGCAAGGTTTTTAAACTTTGGAGCCATAGCATCATATGCGGCCACACCAGCTGGTCCGAGGTCTTCATATTCTTGTTTCAGTTTTTTTAGCTTATTTATTTGTTCAATTGTGAGGCCTGTTTCCTCTTCAATTTGCCTTCTGCGCTCTGCGCTCATACCATCGACATCTTCGTATGCTTCTTCCAAAATATCTTTGTATTTATCAAGCAAAGCAATAGCATTTTGCTCTAGAGCACCTCTTTCTTTGAGAGCATCATTTTGAGCCATAATAAGCTTAAGCTTCTCGGCATCTATATTTAGACTTCTTTGTTTGGTCTCAAGTCTAGCATCAAATTGCTCTTGTGTCTCGCCATCTTGTTTGGTAATTTTATTCTCGCCCTCTTTCTTCCCCAAAGCATCGAAAAGAAGTTGTCTTAGTTGTTCTGGTGTCACTTATTAATCCTCATCTTTAAATGGCCAAATAAGGCCTGTGGTTTGCTCGAAATGATCAACATGGTTGCGAAGTTCGTGTCTCTTTTTCTGTGTCTGGGGATGATCCGTTCCAAAGTCACGGTAAGCGTCCAAAAACTCTTTTTCCGCAGATACGGCCAAAGCATATGCCTTGACATCTTTGTATTTACCACGAATAATAAAGTCAGGTCCGTTGTCTCCCTCGTTGAGGTTAGCAATCATCTTTACATCATCACCATACATAAACTTCAACAGAGTCTTTGTCCAAGACCCCAACATCTCCGTAAATGTTTCATTAAGGGTCACTTTTGCCCTTTCCAAGTCAATCTCAAGCATACACATTTCTCCTTATCATAAATAGTTTCTATAAAAAAATGCCCGAGAGGGCACTACTTTCTTGCTTTGGATGCTTTATCCATTTCTTTCTTTTCTTCTTCGAACTGCTTTCTCATTCTCTCGCAGAACCAGTTTCTAAGTCCTATTGGAAGGTTATACATCTCGGTGAATGACCAACCTCCAAAGTGCTTCATAATGAAGAATTGTTCATAAAGAGCTTCAGAATATTTATCGGTCAGGCCAAAAAAAGTCCGTATTAAACGGAACCTCCATTTCTTGCGCATGTCCGCAAGATCCGCACTCAAAAAGTTGTTTTATGGTCACATCGGGTGCAGCTAGCTTGTAGCAAGCCTTGAGGTGTCTGGAGTCTAAAGTAGGCATATTATCGACATATTTTGATATGATTGAAGAGTCTCTGTGACCTTCAATCGCAACGATGGTTCTCTTAAACTGATCGGTCAAACCACTCTCGAGCATCTTACGTTTCTTCTTATCAATCGCCAACTTGGATAGGGTCTGCTCGTCTATTCCGTTTAATAGCTTAAACTCAACGTTGAACTTTGAGAAAGGCATTTTGCAAGAAAAGTTTCCATTATCGAGCTTTATTAGAGATAATTCTTCACTGGTCTGTGATTCTTCTATCTTCTGTTGTCTTAGGTCAAAGTCAACTCTTGTTCTCGCCCCACAGGAAGGGCAACCAACCTGAGTTTGATACAGATTTCCATATCCTGATATTCTGGCGGCGATAATCATAGCGTTTCTATCTCCAACCAATAAATCTCCAACCTTGATATTTTTATCGATGATCAAAGACTGAAGCATACGCTCAATCGCAATCCCTTTCTTCAGGAGTGTTTGAGAGGAAAGTATGTCCTCTTCTTTGGCTGTCATGTAGCGTATCTCCACAACTTCTTTACCGCATAAGGGGTGTCCTTCTGGGTAGTTTCCTTTTGATGGAAGTTCAACAAAGTCTGTTGGTGCTACAAAGCTTAAGGGATCAAAGGCCTTTTCTACGGCTTGAGTTGGTGCTTCCGCTGGTTCTGGAGTATGAACTCCAAGTCTATCTTTATTTCTGCTCATTTATACCTCTTAGTCTAATGTTGCTGAGTCATAGGCAACGGTGAGTGTTATCTCGAGTAGTTCGTCTGATGAATAGTCGAGGTCTCCATATTTAATTGCTTTAATGAAAGGATTGATAAGAGTCCAAGTTTCCAATCTGTCCCCATCGGCATTATATTTTATTATTCTTATGTTCGTCAAAGGCCTAACAGCAGGCCCCTGTGTTGTTTTCGCAAGCCCTGTGGCTACATCGGTTGATTCCAAGAAGGCATAACCAAATTTAAGCGATAAGTCGGAAATCAGGTTTCTCCCTGTATCTCCAACATCTACCATTGTTATATCAATATCGTTCCAAGTCGCAATACCGGGATACTTTATCTTGTGATTTATTAACTGGTGTTCCGAAACAGATATATCTGGTGAGGGCTGAGTTACGGATTTTGCCCACCACATTGTATCATTGTTCATTTGAATATGAAAACGGAACTTTCTCTGTGGTTCCGCTGTATTTTCTGTCCAGAAAGCCATTTAGCCTCCTTATCTTGCTTGGAAATATGTATCCTGAAGTCCTGCTGGTGCTTCAGGGTTGGATATAACACACTCCGCCCAGTCATAAGCGAAAGTTAATTCAACTGTTCTCAACTCATCAGAAGAGTAATCAAGATCGCCGTATTTAGCAGACTTAAGGAATGGGTTTTTAAGAGTCCAAGTTTCTAGAACTTTACCATCAGCATTCAATACCATAATCTTTAATGTCTCAAGAGGCCCGGTTGCCGCTTTTCTTTTAGACATGGTCTCTGGGTTTGGTCCTGTGCCTGATTGCTCGTCTTTGATGTAGTATCCAGAATCTTGCATTAACTTGTTTGTTCTCGCCACAGCATCTACCGATATCGGGTCAACCAAACTAAGGGAAACATCGTTCCAAGTTACACGACCGGGGAACTTATATTTGTTATCCAAGAAGTTGTGTTCAACCTCTCCAACATCAAACGAAGGTGTTGTGACCGTCTTTGCCCACCAGAATATCTCTGCGCCGCTTGATGGTCCTATTTGTACTTGAAATCTAAAATTTCTTTTAGGCTCTACAGTGTTCTCTGTCCAAAATGCCATTGTATAAATCTCCTATAATATACAGTAAATAGTTTAGAACTCAATTCCGGAGCGTGTGATGTTAAAGTCAATCGCGATAAACTCAATAGCATAGGCCGGTTTAATAAAAACCTTAGCATACATGATGTTGCGATCAACGTAGTCGGGTGTTGTTGTTGATTCGTCTAGAACCAACTTGTACTCTGCTATTCCAAAGCGTGACTTGGCATCCGAGAGTATTGGTTGTGCTCCTGATATGAAGCGGTTCCAAGTTGCTTGAACATTGTTGTCGAACAGGATAGTGCGAGCAACACCGCCAATGCGCTTCTTAAGATAGATCATAAGACGACGAACATTGATGCGGTCAAGAGCAGATGGTGTCTGTTGAAGAGTCTTCTGTCCGAATACAACCGGTCCTTCTGCTGGGAAGTTGGCGATTGGGTTGATATTAACTTGATAAAGATCATCACGGTCTGCCTTATTGAGGTTCTCAACAGGGCGCTGCACGCGTGGTCCTTTGTTCCCACCAAGTCTACGAATACCACCACGGTTAAAACCAGCAGGGGCAAACCAAGGGGCACCGGAAGCTTTATCGCTCTGTGCAAGAACACCCATACCAGCAACAGAAGCAGGAACACGAAGTCCAGCATCATCACCAGCAAGAACTATTGGTGGGTAATAAGCCGCAGCATAGCTTGTGTTAAAGTCGCGATCATTCGCATCAGAAATAGCATCAGCCGCAGATCCGTTAGCATAAGCACCATAGTTTTCATGCTTGGCTTTGAATTCAGAATCCATATCAATAACAGCAAGAGCATCACCACGCTTTTCAGTATTGTCTACCAGTTCATTTCTCAAAGTGCTATTTGTAAGACCGGGCATACAGATAACATCGTATTGAACGAGGTCAGCATCAGCAGCAAGATCAAGTGCTTTCTGTACAGAATAGTGAGCGTAATGAGAAGAAGGTTCGGAACTATCTGTAATAGCCTCTCCACTTTTGTTAGAGAATGGGTCGGTTAAGGTGATATCAACACCATCAGTTCCACCGAAGAAAGGTGTTTGGAACTGCTTGACCTTCTTGGTTGCAATAAGATATGCTGAACCAGAGTCATAAGTCAAAGAGTTTGTTCCCATTGAACCGGCTTCGTAATAGAAGCGCTCATTTGCTTCGTCCCAGACAATCTCATCCAAAGAGAATACGAAACTTGACTCAACATTATTAGAGTTAACATCGTGAATATTAAGCCCATCTCCGAGAGGACGAAGAAGTTCAGCGTAGTCTCCTTGTCTCCAGATACGAGTTTTATTGATTTCATCGGACTTAAAATGTCTTACTCCAAATACATCACTATATTTGTAGTTATTTTCGTTCTTTGAATTTTCTGTGGTAAGGCGAAGTTCAGGGAACTCGATAGAAGCAGTTACATCTAAGCGGAAGTCTGCCCACTCACCGGCTTTTGAATGACCATTGAATACACTTCCCACAGGAGAAGTAATAGCATATGCTGTTGAACCACCCTCTTCAAGATTAGCGGAACCAGAAGTAATTTTAAAGCTTTTAAGTTTAGCCGGTCCATAGAAGCCAAATGGAATAGCATAAGCATCATCAATGCCTGCTTCCCAATCATCAGCCATCTCAACATAGACATAGTCTGACTTATTTTCATAGTTTCCTTTTACGATGTATTTTTCACGGGCATCACTCCATTCTTGATAAGTGTCGCCAATCTTCTTTCCAACAAAATCCTCTGAGGCTTCGTTGAGAGTACAGTTGGAAAACTGCTCTAGGGCATTACCATTAGCATCTATAATAGAAACGGTAAAGGTAGAATCTGGCTTGGTAGCGGTTCCCAATAGAAGGTCGGAAATGCGAACAAAATATCGCTTTTGGAACTGCTCTCCATCATGTAAAGATACAAGGCGGAAAAGCTTCTTCATATCGGCAGCATCCCAAGAACTTAAGGCACTTGTTGGATTTGGATCTCGAGAGATGAACCAACCAGTTTTAGCAGGGGCTGCTTCACGTTCGTGATTAGCAAGGTTGTTCCCGGTATATAAAGAACCAGAAGTAAGAGGAAGGAGGATAGCAAATTGCTTACCAGCAGAACCTGAGCCTGCTGTTTTAAGTTTTTCATAAGTTTCTGTTTCAAAGGTTTCGCCTAAGAAATATTTTTCGGTATTTACTTGGTTTACACCATTCAGTAATTGTGGATTTGTATTTAATGCATTTCTAATAAAGCCATCTTTATCGTCTGAGTCGAGGTGGAATGGAACCTTGGTGGTATTAACACCATCATCAATTTGCAAAACAAAAGAACCCATTTTGGAACCAGTGCTATCATCAGATTCCATCAAGACGCCAACAGAAGCTGTTGTGTCGGAAGTTCCAGCGATAGTCCCAGTAAGAGATACGGCTGCGGCTTTGGTGTAAAGCACGGCAGCAAGAGTTCCATCAAGTTGTCCAGCAGCACCAGAAGGCATAACGAAAAGACCGTAAGCCGCAGAAGTTCCGGCTGCTGTAGGGGTTAAAGTCTCACCTGTATTCCAACCAGCAGAAGTATAAATTCCGTTTTGATTTGGAGAATCTTCTCCAGCAAGACGAATGTAAGTGACTGGTGATGTCTCTGAAGCGAGCCATGCTTGGGCTGCGTAGAGTCCGTAAGTTGGAAGTTTTGTATTGCCAGCCCTCCAGATATCATCTTTGATATTCATTCCGCTTTGAGGTCGCCCAAAGACTGTGTAAAGACTGTCTAGGTCCTTGATACGAATCGGCTTCATTGAAGGTCCTAAGCGGGCCTGTCCGATAATTAAGACACCATCATCAGCAGTCTCCGCAGGGACTTGGCTTTGATCAACTTCACGAAGAAGGATGTCGGGTGATATAAAATCAAATTTGCTAGGCATTAAATTTCTCCTTAAACTATTATTCTCAAGTAAATAGTATGTTTATGTTTCAAAAGGACTTATTCCCGATAGTCCTTATCTTTCTTTTTCCATGGTGCTTTATCACCTGCTATAACTCTTTCCCTAGATATCTTGACCTCTACAGCATTTTCTCTTATTGTTATTTGAGGTTTATCTCTATTAAGGCCATCTCCCATTAAATGTCCCAGCACTTTTATTGATATCTTTGTCTCAAACATTCTTTCATCTTCATTAAGGTTCGCAACATTCTTGTTTTCAGAGAAATTTTGCTCGATAAATGCTTCATAGCGATGCCCATCTTGTGAAAACAAAAAGGAATTGAGTTGCCCAGTTCTTGTGATGAACGGAGTCATTAGGTCATTCATTTGTTGCTGATATTCTGTGCGCAATGTAATATTGTACATAATAGTAACATAAGTTGGTATAGGTGAGGTAAGCCATTCGTAGACTATTTTCTTATTATCGCTTCTACCTGTGGCTCTTGCGTCTTTTGCATTCCGAGCAAAGTCGGCATTGGCGAAGTTTCTTGTCTTTTCTTGCTGAATTCTACGAACTCTGGTGATTGCTCCGCCTTTGTAGTCGTCTTGTTCGAATAGATGTGCTTGAAAAGAGCCTTTAAAACTTGGATCTTTCGCAATTGACTCTCTGCTGACTGAAATCAGCGGTAATTTAAGCTTTCCAACACTATCTCTGATGTCTTTATTGTTTTTTATCTGGTGTGCTCTCTCTGAGCCTAACCAAAGGACTGGGACTTTCACCAATCCTTCGTTTGTTGTGGTGTGAAGTGCTAATTTCTCGTCCACAAACTTGTAGATACCCGTGTCGATAGTCTCGATGGTTGAGGGTTGCAATTCTATTACTTTATTCGCCATTAAACAGTCCATCCCTTGATCTTATACACTCTGCTTGTATCTCAAAGCGGTGTTCAACTTGCCCAAAGAGCAATCTTGGCTCGATAAGCTTAACAATTTCGTAAAAAACCTCTCCATAGCGAACAAAGTCGCCCTCTCGGACATACAAGTCTTGATCCTCAGACAATCTTCTCTTGTGAAAGTTAACTTTTATCTTTGTGAGTTTGTCTAGGTAAAGGTTTTCCACTCCAGTTGTCTCAATTCCTTGAAATTCAACAAGTGCATGAACCCTTATTGGAGGAAGGAATGTTTTTTCTATTGCCTCACCATATAGGGGGTGGAAATTTGTATGGTCGATATCAATTGGAAAGTATAGTATCTGTTGACCAACGACTCTTTCAATAATTTCGTCGTTGACCTGCTTAACAAGGTCTCTCTCCTTCTTCCCAAAGAACATTGGGGGCGGAGGAGATGCTGGTTTTCTCCACTTATTATCTTCTGACACGTATCTTTATCCTCTTTTTATTCTCTGTAAGTTGTTTCTTAATGTTATTTGTTATGAATTGTTTGAGCTTTTCTTCTATCTTGTCGTTAAGTGTATCTATTAGGGTACCCCTATCTAGTAAAAAAACAGCAGTGCCCTTAAGGACTTTACTCGGGTAATCATTGTGTAGTATAGCGGTTAATTCATATTCAATTTCGTCTTCTTCTTCCGCCATCGTCTTTATTGTTTCGGCCGCAACCTCAACTGTTGGGTTCAAGAACTCTATGCTAATTGTTGGGTGCTCTTTTGGATTCCATTCTTCAATACCCAAAACTATCTTACTGGTCATTTCTTTGCTCTTTTCCATAGTATTTAAGAACTGGGCAATTAATGTATATGCTGGCTTCATAAGATTCTCCGGTGCCTCTATGGAATTTAATATTTCATCCACATAGAAGCTACTACTATCTTTGAAAGTTATGGACTCCAAATATTCTCCGCCAAAGTAATCGTGTTCTTTATATTCTGTTTCTTCTGTTGGCCATTGTGCCCGATCATTTTCCAAGCCGTATTCATTTGAAATAGCCTGAAGTCTATACGTTTCGGATGGCAAATGACCTCTCTTTTCAAGTTCGTGGATTATCAAATTGTATCCGCTATCTTCGGCATATACCTCGAATACTTGGTTCATTTTTCTCGTCGCATCAGACACAGCATCTTCGAGGGCTTCATTTAGATCCCTACATACATAGTCTCCAACGACATCACAACCAGGATAACCAACGAGAACCATAAGTTTTCCATCTCTTGTTTTTCCCATAGTTATATCATCTGTTTCACTGATTGGATAATAATCGCTAGGAAAATATTCTGGTATTTCATATTGTATGATTTCTCGAACTTCATCTTTTAAAGCTTTTAGTTTCATTCTATCTTCAAGGATTTCATCGGGTATGCGAAAATACATTAGCACCTTCATTTTCCAAGTGAAATCAGCAATACCTTCATAATTTTCATCAATACTCCAATCAAAAGAAATACCACCACCAGTATATTGATCAAATATTTCGTTTAATTTTTCATTAATATAGGCTTTCTGATCTTGGCCAAAAGTTTGTTTAATATTATTCTCGAAATCTTGGTCATACATTACGCTGCTGCCTTGTATTCTTAAATTAACACCAGCGGCACTAAACATCTTAGGAAGAGCATCGGAAACACTATGACCATAATCTTGGTAACTGCCACCATATCTAGTAAATTCGTTCATAAATATTGCTTCTTTATTACCAGCAATCTTGCTTAACTTTTCTTTTTGCAGCATAGCGAACTTTTTCATTACAAGATCTTTGAAACCACTTAATTGTGCTCCGTATATTATTGTTGAAGGAACAGCCAGCGCTGTGACTTCACCATCATCATGATGATTAACATTCTTAATTCTAATGCGTGCAGAAGGGTTAAGTTCCCCATCTGCATCGGGCCTATTTTCGTCATAGAATATCTCTTGATCATCAAGCTTATCCAATGATTCTTGAGTGGGTGGAAAGTTTTGAAATTCTTTTACAGGCACAGCATATACAATCATACCATTTCCGTGAGCCTCTGCGAGAGCACAGATATTATGTTCGTTGTAAAAAGTACTTGATTCTGATTCACTATAGTAAGGCATACCGGGAGGAGTATGACAACTCCCCAGACCCTCAAAGTCCGACATTCTATATACATCAATCGGATGTCTGGAGAAGATAAGATAATGCCTCTCCATTTGAGCCTCAAAGTCACTCATCAAACTGTATCGTTCTTTAGGGCTATCAAGTTTAGTTTTTCTAAATTGTTCTAAGTCTCGTGAATAGACACCTTTGTCCATTAGACGGCTTTCAATTTTTGCAACTGGTGAATTTAGTACTTCTTGTATGTTCATACCAAGCCAATAATTACAAGCATCAAACATCTTCATTAAGTTTCTGTAGTGTTCTTTTGATAGTTTAACATCTTTATTAATAATTCTAGAATCTACGCTGTAAAGAAGTTCAGGATCTTCTCCACCTGATTCTGACCATCTAACTAATGCCGGCATCAAATTATCAGTCCAAAGATCTTGAACCTTTTTATACCCACCGTTAATAAATTTAACAATACCGTCAATACATTTGTACATATCAAGCGTAATGGTCTTTCTCGAGACACCCTGTTTGCCTTTGCCGTCAATGAAGTGTGTAACCTTCGTCTTGGTACAAGGTATCTTTCCACCTACAACTCTATTCTCACTATCATACTTTAAGTCTGTTGGAGTATTTACTTCCCAACCAAGTACAGCCAGCATATTAACAATCTTTCCAACATCACTACCTTTCTTAAAAGAAGCCAAAGGCTCTATGATACGGTAAGAATCACCAAATATATCTCCAAAAGGATAGTCTTGTATGGGGATATCTTTAAGGGTTTCAATGTTTGCGATTTTAACAGTCTCAATCTGTTCATCTGTGGCTTCGTTGATTTCCATAGCTCGTTCGGCCAAGAACCTATTCCACTTTTCCATTATAAGTTTCATTTTTTATCCTACAAATATTTTGAGAGGAGATTCAGCAACAATTGCTTTAGCATTATCAATCATCCCCTTGTCTTCGGCTAATAATTTAGAGTATGTTAATTCGTCAAGAATTGTCTTTAATTCGTCTCGTAAAGCGTCTTGCTCTGCCTTAGCCTGTGAAAGCAAGTCGGACGCGTTCAGGCTCACATTCTCCCCGGGAATAGGCACGTTTCCACCAAACTTTCCACGTATCTGTCCCAAGGTTTCTTTAGATAAAGCAAGCGCAAATCTTCTAATCCACTGTTTACCAATTGAATTGATATTTTCATAAGGAATATTCTCAAATGGAATGGTGTTCATGTTGTTTACGCCGTCTTGTCCACCGTTATTATCATCTTCCCAAATATCAGAGTTCTCCACTGTAAACCTAAACCAAAACTTCTCCGGAGATACTGTGGTTGGTATTGGATAAAGACGAAGTTTGTTGTTAATAACTTCATAACTATAATGAGATGTTCTCGTATAGAGGTGATCTTCATATGATATAGCCTGAATCTTGTTCTGCCATGCTGGAATGACCTGAAATGTTGAGTCATCAGCATATTGACCATATGTGTGCATATCCCCAACAACATTAAGTCCACCATAGTAACCATAGAATCTCCACATCTGTCGTGGTGTTACATAGAATACTTGACGGATCTTAACTCTTTTGTCCCCAACAATGCTGGGGAAACTTGAAGATACGATTTGCTGAAGGTCATAATCTTGTTGATCGCTGACAGTATCAAAGGAAGCAGAATAAATGGTTTGTTCTCCACCAATACCGGCTTCTGTCGCAAACTTGTTTCCAATTTGAAAAGCAATCTCAAAGTTAAGCTTGGGATACTTCAAAGCAACATTCTCAGGGCCACTGGTTATTTCACCTTTATGGTCAAAAGACCCTGTGGTGCCACCGAGAGCCGAACCAAGGATATTCTTGGTTTGATGGATGTTGATCAAATAAGAATACTCGAGAACAGCATCTTCAAAGTTTGCGTAGATGTTTTGTTCTGTGAGTTCAATGTCCAAAACATCACCACCAAGCCTCTTGTAAGTAAAAGCAACCTGAGCAGCAGCACCAGATAAGAATTCAGCAGATGAAGCATACACTCCCAAAGGCAAGGAAGGGGCAACATTGCCTATTGTTCCTGTCTCCGGCAATATAATTGCTGATGTTTGTGAAGTTGGTGTTAGTGTTGGTAAAGACATTCATATTCCTCCGAGTCTTCATTAATTAGTTCTCAGAAGACTCTTCCTTCTTTTTGGAACGTCTAGTTTTGCGCTTTGGCTTCTCTTCTGAAGTTTCCTCTTCTTTTATAGCAGCTTTTTTCTTAGCTGCTTCTTCTTTTGCTTTTTTAGCTGCTTCTGCTTTACGCTTCTTTTCAGCTTCCTCGGCAAGTCGTTTTGCTTCTTTGGCCTTTAACTCTGCTAACTCTTTAGCTTTCTTTTCAGCTTCTTCAGACATTTTTCTAAGCCAAAACTTTCTTTTTCTTGGTTTCATAAGAATCTCCTTAAAATTTATATTGTAAATAGTTTTGAAAAAGAAAACCCCCAACCATAATGGAAGGGGGTTCTGTTTGAATCTAATCAGTTAAGACTATGATCCAGACTCACCTAAGAGACCACGAACGATAACAAGACCGTACATATCAGGGCGAACCATTTTCTTCGCATAGCGAGTCATGACACCCTTACGTGGTACGAACGATTCTGGATCGAAGATTGTAGGTGTAGTTTGGAGAGGTACATACGGAGCATATACATATCCAGACTCAAGGAAAGAGCTTCCTTTACGTCCTACAAGAAGTACATTACGTGGGAAATAAGGGTCAACAATAACGTCGAACTTACGGCTCAAAGAACCAACCTTAACAGCACCGATGTCACCCTTGTCAGCATCAGCAGTTACGTTTGCGCGGAATCCGCTGGTGAATTCAAGAACGTTAGCAACTTCAGGAGAACAAACTACGAAGTTCGCTCCACCACGAAGAGTCTTACGGTGGATTTGAGCAGAAACATCATTGATGGTTTCAATGAGAGTCTCATACCATTCGCTAACTGTACCGGTGAAATCAGGGGCAAGAGCACCTGAACCAATTTCTTTACCAGATACACGATCAACGAAAAGACCGGGTGAACGAGACCAGTAGAATGTACCAGCAGTTGCACCGTTTACGAGGTCAGCAAGGATCTCACGGTCAATTTCAAGAGCAATTTGCTCAGAAAGAATAGAAGTCAATTCAACTTCAGCATCCAAGTTGTGATAAGCGTTCAAGTCTTGTCCAAGTTCTGGAGTCCACTTTGCTTTCAATTTCTTGGTGGTTGCTGTGATAGCGGTTGAGTCAACTTTGATGTCGATCTCAGGTATGTTAGTATTGTTTTCTAAGCTGTATAAGTCAGCCGCAACTACACCAGCAGATAAACCGGTTGTAGTATAGGTGTCACGCTTCTCATAAGAGCCAGCATCGTGACTAATTGCTCCAATTGTACCAACATCTAATTGAGTTGAATTAACATAAAAGAACAAAAGGTTACCAGAATTATTGGGGTCTTCTTTGGTCAAGCGACGTACTTGTGTTCCAACTGGACCAGCTATGGCACCAGACAAAGGAAGAACAATTTGAGACATATGATCTTCGTTGAAGTCAGTAATGCTTGAGAAATCCACAGTTCGAACCAACAAGAAAGAGCCGCTGTGTTCGTCTAGTAAATCAGCATCCCATCCGATCAAAGATCCAGCAAGTTCGTCATCAGCAACAAGATCTCCAACAGATGTTGCACCATCAGGAGCAGTGGCTAAGGTAGCACCATTAAGTGCCAATGTAACAGGTGAAAGAGTCAAAGAGGCAGCAGTGATAGAGCCGGTTGGTGAAGAGTAAGCAGAGCCGAAAGCATAAGGCTGCTTGTCCAATTCTTCAGAAGCAAGACTCACACCGTTGATGAGTTCAGAACCAACAACTCCTTGTCCGTAGATAGAGTCTGTAGACGCTTGTCCGAGACGTGGGTCTTGACCAGCAACATCATCAGAGAATTTAAAGTCAAGGAAGAAAATGAGTCCAGATGGAAGGCTCATAGGCTGAACAGATACAAGATCGTTAGCGATAAGTCCGGCGAAAACACGACGAACGATAGGGAAAGCAACAGCAGCAAAACCTTCAACTTCGCCACCAGTCATTGCTGTAGATTCACGAAGGAGTTCCTTCGCTTGGTTTTCGAGCAGGCGAGCCATAGTTGACTTCTGATGCTCGGTTTGAAGACCTTCAAGTAAACCAGTCTTAGTCCATTTGTTAAGAAGAGCAGCGCCTTCTTTCTTCATGTCGCGGTTCACGATGCCTTCTGTAAGGGTTTCAATTATAGACATGTTAATAACCTCCAAAAGTATATCTATTTGATTCCAGCAAGTTTCTTCATCTTGTCGGCGAATGTGTGCTCAACAGATTCATTTACTCGCTGTTTTCTTGTATTGAGAATTCCGGAAAGATTGGACCTTCTATTAACGGACTCGCTTAGGGTTCGAGGAGATTTAACATCTCGACTCGATGTCACCGTAGCATTAAGAGTCTCGCAAAGATGTTTCGCTTCTTCGGGAGTTCTCGATTTTGCGATGGCTTCAACAATTTTTGTCTTTTGTCGCTCATTCAGGGAGGCATCGCTCAAAGTCTTATTTGAGTAAAGCAATTTAGCATTGGAGAGCAGAGTCTCATTGAGTTTCTCTGATAGTTTCTCGACAACATCTTTGTATTGCTTATTCTTGTGTAAAATTTTATTAAGTTTTTCTTGAAGTTTTTCACTTTTTTTCTTCTCGTCTTTTAGTTCTTCTTCCATCTCGGAAGCTTCTTTACGAGCTGCTTCAAGTTCCATTTCGTATTGAAGAGTTGGTTCAAATGTTTCGTGATAACCAGTCTTCTGCTGGCTTGTATCAACGATAAGTTCTTCTTCTAAAACTTCTTCTTCTTTATCACCATCCATCTCATTCATAAGTTTCATAATCTCATTAACAAGATCATCTTCGTTTTTTTCTTCTTCTTGAAGGTTGAGGTCACCCAAGAGGTCTCCTTCATCTTCACCACCGGCAGGCTCTGTTTCTTCTCCACCACCTAAGTCTAAGTCTCCAAGTATATCGTTTGGAGTCTCAAGGCCTGCTTCGTCGACTGGGTCTTCTCCCATTTCAGCTTTTAGTGCTTCAAGATCAAACTCATAAACCGGCTCTTCGACATCAACAGAGAACTCAACTGTCTGTTGCGGGTCGGTAACAGGGGAACCAGCAAATGGAGCCGAGAGACTTGCAGCAGAAGGAGCAGCTGTGCCCCCACCCATACCATCTTCTTCTTGAAGAAGTTCTTCGTCAAGTGCCTCTCCGAGTTCTGATTCTTGAACTATAAAGGCTTTTCCACCTTCTTGTTGTATGGTGGCTTTGCCATCTTCAACCTCTTGAAGGGTGTAATTTTTACCTTCATAAGAGACTGTTGTTTTGGCTGGGCGACCTTCACCTTCAAGTAGAGACTCAACAGCCTCTTTTATCTGTGGTGTAAATTTTTCTATAAGTGCTTGTTCAGCATTTTTAAGTGCTGCCTCTCGTAGTGCTTGTGCATCTACAATGGCTTGTTCTAACATTGAAGACATTAATGCTTACTCCTAGTATACGTATCATTCTAAATAGTGAGAAAATTAAGAAAAAGACTATTTTATCTTTTATCTCTCTTATCTGGTAAAGCTTTATTATGTAATACTCCACTCTATACTGTTTCCACTGGGCCCTTCACCACGAGTGAAGTAGACTTCTACATAAGCAACACCGGTGAAACTAGTAGCATTTGCCTGATTTGGGTTTATTTGCAATGTTGTGACCCAACCAGACTGGTTAACTCTGGTGCTGACATTACTCCCAAGTGTATTTGTTGATGTATTGGGTGAAGTAGCCGATGAGCCATTGTAAGTTACATATCCCACTCTTTCAAAACTACCTGCTCCCACATTACCTGTGCTTCCAACAACATGTAATCTAAAACCGACAACTGCCCAGAAAGATGAGGCACTCGGATCGGTTGTTGTTCCTGTTATATATGGCCTCCAAGAGATAACATCGTGCCAAGTGTTTGCAGCAATCAATCTGAACTGGCGGTGGATTTTATATGTGAAACTTCTATCTGCTTCACTGCCATTTGAAAAATTAGGATCAACTACCTTGACCTCTTCAAAGTTAGAAGAACCTCCACTAACTGATGCGAAAGATAAGTTCCCCGCTCCGTCTGTTTGCAACACCTGTCCATCTGCACCATCTGTTGATGGGAATGCATATTCCTCCCCAATCATTAACCCAGACACCTGAACCCCGTCATTGGTGACACTCATTCTTGTCGAACCAGATGTTTGAAAATCAATTTGGTCTTCTCCGAAATCAATTATAGTGTCTCGCTGTGTATCGTCTTGTGCTTTAAGGTCTCCAATGATTTGAGGACCACTTGAATATTTATATGGCATAACTACCCCTCCAATATTAAATAGAAAAAGGGCCGAGCAATGCCGACCCCCCTAAAGAATAAAACTTAAATGTTAAGGGGATGTATCAATATCCCAATACACTGCTTCGCCATAACCACCAGCCCCTCGACCTAAGTGTAGCTCGATGTAAGCCGCACCTACGAAGAAAGTTTGCCCTGTGCTATTTGGGTTGATTTGGATTGTTGAAGTCCAATCGTTTGTATGTATTCTAAACGAAGGGACATTTCCCCAAGTAGCAATATCATCAGTATTATACCAAGCAACATTGCCACCGACATAGCTTACATGTCCGCGAACAATAATTACACCACCCCCGGCCACACCACCTGTTTTACCAAAAATTTTAATAGTGTAGCCAACAGCACTCCAATATGTACTAGAGCCAAGCTCAACTCCGGGGTTTGTTGCATCCAAAGGCCTCCAAGAGAAAATACTTGACCAAGTATTGGCTGATTTCTGTGGGATATGAATATGGTACTTTCTGGTATGACTAACTCCTTGTTGATAATTAGTAGTATAGTTCTCGTCGTAAAGTTCATTGTAATAAACAACACTACTTGTGAGATCAGAAGAGCTAACACCCCCTCCCCCACTTCCGGTAGCATCATTTTCCCAACTTAAGTTTCCATAGCCATCAGTTTTAAGGACTTGTCCATCGGTACCATCTGAGGTTGGGAAAGCAAAAGCATTACGAATAGTCATGCTATCAGCGGTCAGATCACCAGAGTCTATTGTATTCTGAGTACTGTTTACAATATCTATAACAGTCCAACCAGTACCAGTTGATTCTAAAACCTTTCTTTGGTTATTTACATTCAATACAATACTAGCTGAGCCGTCTATGGTTTGGCCACTAGCAGCATTGATTGTTACATTATTAGCACCAGCATCTCCGACAGTATCTTCAATTGATATCTTACGTACCGAGGTGGGTGCATTGTCTAAATTAATTGTTTTTCTAGCAGTCGAGTTAGCTAATATTCGCCACCCTCCTGCCGGCTCTATAGTCGAGCCATTTCCATCTGTAATAGGCATTTTTTTTATTCACTCCATTTTAAAAAAATATCATTCGATATAGTAGAAAAGGAGTTGAGTTGAACTCAACTCCAATATTCACAGGTGTCTACGAGAGAGTTACTTCCCAATATACACCTTCACCTTTTGATCCGGCACCTCTACCAAAATGAAGCTCAATGTAAGCCCATCCCATAAAGTCACCCCCCGAAGGGTTAAATTGAATTGTAGTAGTCCAACCACTAGTCTGCACTCTCATTGAAGGAGTTGTTCCGAAACTATCTGTCGACAAGTCATTTGCATAATAAGCGTTACTCCCGACATATTGTATTCCACCGATTGCATCGATCATACCATTTCCGCCACCGGCACCAGTTTGGCTTCCGCCAACTTTAACATTAAAAGCAGCTGCACCCCAATAAGTTGATGCTCCCGGTTCACTACCGCGATTTGATAAGTCTAAAGGTCTCCACGACACAATATCGTGCCAAGTATTTTGGGATGATTGTGGAATATTGATATGATATCTTCTACTATGACTAACTTCTTGTTGATCATTGGTGGTGTAATTTTCATCATACAACTCGTCATAATAGACAACACTACTTGTAAGCTGAGAGGCGTCAATACCTCCGCCTCCACCGCTTCCCGTGTTGTCGTTTTGCCAACTTAAGTTTCCATAGCCATCAGTTTTAAGTACCTGACCGTCTGTACCATCTGAGGTTGGGAAAGAGAAGGCGTTTCGGATACTCAAACTATCAACAGTTAGATCCCCAGTGTCTGTTGTGTTGACACCAGCAACCGCAGAAGCAACTACTGTCCAACCAGTACCAGTTGATTCTAAAACCTTTCTTTGATAATTTGCATCCAATACAATACTTGAAGAACCATCAATAGTTTGGCTCCCTGAAGGATTGATTGTTACATTACTGGTTCCTGCATCACCGACAGTATCTTCAATTGATATCTTACGTACCGATTCAGGAGCAGCATCTAAATTAATTGTTTTTCTATCGGTAGAATTAGCCAGAATTCTCCAACCACCAATAGGTTCTATGGTATTACCATTTCCATCTGTAATAGGCATTTTTTTATTCACTCCATTTTGTTAAAAAAATATGCAATAATTGAAATCATCACATTATAGATAGTATTTTTATACTGTAAAAAAGTCGCTGGTTGGTAAAAAAACCAACCAGCTTTTGTTTGGTTGGTTATATTCTTAGAATATTTTCCATACATTTGAAGCCACATAAACAGCCTCAATAGCAGCATGAGAAGATTCAAGAATAATTGATGCTACACCGTCGACAGTGTGAGAACCCTGAGCATTAATTGTGATAGTATAAGTACCATCACAATCAGCAGGAGCTTTAACCTTCACAATATCTCCAACAACAGGTGAAGCTGGAAGACTAACACTTTTGGCCTGTCCAAGAGTACCAAAATAGTTATAGCCCGGAGCAAGAGTCTCGCCATTATCAACTTCTTGTACGCTTTCTCGAATGTCACCAGCAAAATAAGTACCAGATACACCTTGAACACTGAGGTCGGCATCCATAGTTACATCTGCTTCAAAGAAAGCAGTGCTGCGAGCGTAAAGAGTTCCGTCAACAATAACATCAGAACTAAAAAGAGAATCTTCGTCTACGGTAAGACCACCTCGAATGCTAGTAGATACACCACTAGCAGCCAAGTCAACCTGACCAGCAACCGCAAGATCTGCGCCAACGAACAAGTCAGCTGAAGCAGAAATATCTGTGGCGAACATATCAGAAGATTCTGCTGTTACGTCGCCTTTTTGTGTTACGGACCCACTAAGAATGGATTGTCCGATTTGAAATTTATAAGCCATGCAATTCCCTCCAAAAAAATAAGAAAACTTATAATAAAAAAGGGGCGGGCCATGAGCCCGACCCCCAAGAGTAATTCTTGTAACAAAAATTACATTACAAAGTAGTTATTACCATCAGAAATGATGCTAACACCAGCATAAGGTGATTCAAGAAGAATTGAAGAAGCACCGTCGATGGTCTCAGAACCGTTTGGACGAATCTCAACGTTTCCGTTACCAATTTTCTTGAACTTGTATACCTTTCCTTCCATAGCCGATGGAGATGGAAGAGAAAGATTATCGTCAGACGCGAAGTTACAAAGAATCTGTTGGTTCTGATCAGCGAATTGAGAACCAGCAGTGATTGTCTGTACGCTTTCGATGATAGAGCCTTCAAGATCACCATAAATATTTTCCGCAGAAAGTACTTCAGTAACCATCATGCTAGCAGAAACTGGGTGAGAGAACTTGAAAATATCTTCGTCACCAGCTTGATCATCAATGTTTTCTTGAGCAGTCTTGATAGAAGCCCAACCGCTTCCAATAGCACCGAACTCGAGTCCGTAATCAACAGCAAAAGCACTAGATCCAGAACCTACAGTGATAAGTGCATCAGAGATAGCAAGGTTTGTGGTGTTAACATAAGTCAAAGCACCGGCTACAGTCAAGTCACCAGAAACAGTAACGTCAGATTGGAAAGTGCGAGCACCAGCGATAGAACTTTTAAGAGAGATACCACCAGCAACAACTTCAAGAGCGTCAGAATCTACAAGAGCAACACCAGAGAATTCACCTGTTGAAGAGTTGTAGGACATATCGATAGAAGTAGTATCAGCAGCAGCGAGGTGTGCACGAACTTCAGCAGAAGAAGGTCCAGTGTAAGAGATAACTCCAGTAGAAGAGTCATAAGAGAGACTTCCGTCTCCACCATTATCAGTTACAGAAACAGCAGCACGTGAACGAGCGTCTGTATAGTAAAGGTTAGATCCCTCAGCAAGATCAGCAGTATCGAAAGCATTCAATTCAGCAATCTTTGAAGAAGCAATAGCGCCGGCTAACATAGCATTAGTAACACCAAGAGCCTTAACTTGAACACCATTAGTAGCGTCGATTTCGATAGAAGAATCGTCAACAAGAACTACAGCAGAGATTTCTCCGGAAGTTAAAGACATGTCAACAGAAGTACTATCAGCTACAGAGAAGTGAGCACGAACGTTAGCAGCAGAAGCATCAATAACGTCTTGAGCAGAAGCACTGAACTCGGAAGAGTTGATTGCCATTTCACCAGAAGCGAAGTCAATCATTTCACCACCAGAAAGGTGAGCGCGAACTTCAGCAGCGCTTGGACCAGTGTAAGAGATTACACCAGTAGATGAGTCGTAAGAAAGACTTCCGTCTCCACCATTATCAGTTACAGAAACTGCTGCACGAGCGCGTGCATCGGTGAAGTAAAGGTTAGATCCTTCAGAAAGATCTCCAGTGTCTTTAGCCGCAAGAGCAGCATCAAAACGAGCCTGTGTGTAGTAAAGGTTTGAACCTTCGGCAAGGTCACCAGTATCCTTTGCAGCAAGTGCGGAATCAAAGCGAGCCTGTGTGTAGTAAAGATTAGAACCTTCAGCAAGATCTCCGGTGTCGAAAGCGTTAAGTTCAGCAAGTTTGCTAGAAGCAATATTTCCAGCCAACATAGCGTTGGTTACACCGAGATCAGCGATACCAAGATCGCCGCTTTGGTCTTCAAGACCAGCACCTGCGATACCAGAAGCATCGTCAAGGTCGATTGTAGCAGCATTAAGCTGAGAAGATTCAGCAGTAACATCACCTTCTTGAACTACAGAGCCACTCAAGCGAGCAGCACCTAATTGAAATTTATAAGCCATAAAAAAATCCTCCAAGATATATATGACAAAAGACCCGAAGGTCTTCCGTAGTAATTAGTGGCTGAGGATGTCAACGACCATCAGTAGATGAAGAATTTCGAAGTGCCATCAGAATATATGCTTATTGCTGAATATGGGCTTCTGAGTGCCACAGAGGCCACTCCGTCAATTGTTTGGGAGCCGCTGGCAAGGATCGTTATACTGTTTATATCAGCGGCTCCACTCTCATCTTTAACGGTGAAATATTGCCCAGATTCATAGTCTCCTGCTGATGGGAGTCTTATCTCTATTGCGGTTGAGCCAGATACTCCAAGTATAGAGTCATTAACAGATGCTGTAATGGTTGAACTGACGGCGCGCCTTGAGAAACTAATTCCTCCATCAATTGTCACGGTTACATCGCCACCCGAATTAGTTGCCGTCACACCGGACCCAGCAAAGTCGAAAGAGGTCGCGGTTGTGGTTAAAGTTGAACCATCATCCTTAGCAGTTATTGCACCAGCGGAAGCAGAGATGTTAGATATTTTTTCATCCAAGTATTGCCCAACATATAGATATGCTGAAGCTGTTAGTGGGACTTTCGAGGAATCATAATCTTGAATAAAAATAGTACCGGCATAATAATCAACCTGCCAATCTATAGAGTCCCCAGATGTTATCTCGTTTGCTGGGTTTGTTGGATCGCCTTTGTATATCTTCATGACATAACGGTTAGGTGAAGCATTTGAAATCAAAGGAGGTACAAGTTGCAAGCCACCACGAGAGTCGTATACTCGCTTACCATTTGTAAATACATCCATCCCAGCATTTGGGTTTGAAGAGATGGTTTCATAATTTGATGCTAGCTTTAGATAGTACCCATGAGGCCCTGTTGATGAAGCTTCATCTCCACCACCACCAGTATCATTTGCATCATAGGTTGTATCAGATATAGAAACAATGTCAAAGTAAACCTGCTCAACTGTTGCAGGCGCACCAAAAGAAGCGGAATACAAAGTATAAAAATCAGTTCCCGGGTCATTTGGTATCGCTTCAGCAAAAACACCCTCAGATGGAAGAGAAACATTTGAAGGTATGATCTCATTGACATCGGATTTTAAATTTGAAGTATGGGCTTTGCCTAATAGCTTCTTAGCTGCGAACTGCGTTGATGTTAAATTAGTCTTTCCTGTGCTCATTCTGTCCTCTAATATGTTATCGCAATTCTAGATAGATAACCAGTCCAGTCTTTATGAGCGGAAATTTTCACAACAAAATATTGGTTACTTCTAACTTGCTTGCCTTGTAGTTGTAATGCTATGTCTCGACCAGTTCCTCCCACAGTCTGATTAAGGTCGCTACCTCCCCCGTTAAATATTCCAACACCATCAGTGTCAGGCTGTGTTCCGACACTATATGGCTTGATGCAATCGCCCCATGCTGTTGAGGTGTCATCAAGACCAGTAAAGGCCGGATCAAATGGAACCTTCACTTCTACCTGAATATTTTTATTTGCTCCAAGAGTGCCTGTATAGAATGCACCTGACTTGGAGATTAAATTAGCATCTCCGTATAAAGTCAATGTAAATGTTGCTTTTGACAGCCCAGAGTTGTTTCTGAAATATCTATAATAAGTTCTGACATTCTCTGTTAAAGTAGAGTAATTTGGATTGCTACTTGGTGACTGAAGGGTGCCGCCGTCTGCTAGATTTCGTGTGTCACCAGAGTCTCCTATTTGCAAGGGAGAAATGGCATATCCATTAACTGTAACCATTCCGTCACTATGCTCTGGTTCTGTTCCAACATCATTTACAGATATTGTTGAATCCCAAGCATTTGAAACAGAAGTGGCATCAGATTGGTTGACATAGTTACCAGATACAATTCTATAGTCTTCTGTATTGAAGTATTCGTTTGTGTTTAAATTTGTGCTTCCATTGGAGCCTGAATAAACCATAAATGATGCTTTCGAAGCAGTGCCTGTCGCTCTATCGGGCTTAAATGGATGCAACACTTGACCTGATACTGATGCGTCATATTCAGTAAACAGACCGAGGTTGTCAACTATTGACGTAAGGCTGTCAAATAACACTGTGCCTGTTACTTCTATATCCGTTGTCTCGCAACCAGATGTATTATTAAGTGCCGGCATTGCCGCAGAAAATACAGCGGAATTAAAAGTATTGATACCAGAGCCAGTGATACGGATATTTGATATAGAACAGTTTGTTGTTGTGGGAAAACTGATAGATGTTCCATTCTGGTAAACGTTTCTATAGAAATTTCTTGCCAAGAAATTAAAGCTTGCCGATGGTCTTGAAGCAAAATAACCAACACCTGATTGGTAGAAAACATCACTATGATCAAAATTAGTCAAGTCCTCAGCCCCGAGAGCGGTATCTATTGTAGAGCCAGATGGGTCAATAATCCACTCAACATAATTTGTGACTGTGTCCCCACCACCTGTTCTATGGATTAAGCGAGCATAGTTCCATCCAATATTCTGATCTCCGGAAACAACTTCATATGTTCCTGTGCGGTAAGGCTTATTATAATCAGGGATACTATCAGATGTTGTCGAGAAGCCAACAGCACTTACATTTATCCTAGAGCCAGAGCCATTTGTAGTATTTATACCCGATAGCGTACTTTCAAGATCAACAGAGTGAACCTCTTGTCCATTAACTTCTAGTATTAAGTCACCATTGTAAGCATCATTAAATGCTTTCGAAGGATAATCTCCACCACTGTCTCCGGATATAGCATCGTTTATTTCTCCGTCAATTGTTGAAAAAGAAGAAAATATCCCTCTTCTGTCACCTGATACAGAATAGAGTGAGTTGGAATCAAAGTCGACCAAAGAGATAGATGAGCCTGTTGCATTGCTATAATCTGCTATTGTATTTGAGGTGCCAAAGGATAACTTAGCATCGATACCAGTGTTGTTGGCATCTATATCAGATAAGTTTTGAGGAGAAGCAGCCGTTTCAGTCGATGCCCCAAATGTAAATTGTAGTTGTGACAAGTATCCTGTCCATGACTCATCGGCTTCCATCTTTATTACAATATATTGATTGTTCGCAACCGAGGCTGTTCCAAATGTAATATGATGTATGTTGCTGTTTGAATCTGTATCGTTTGCTGCTCCATTGATAAGTGCGCCATCTCCATCGGATATGCTGCCGTATGAGAAGTTCTGTGATATGTCCATCCAACCAGAGACACCGGGGATCTTTATGTAGAAGTGTGCATTAGCCGCCCCAAGGGCAGAGTTGTCAAATGTTGTTCCGGATTTAGTTGATGAGATCTCCATATCATACTTTGTCACACCGGAAGTGTTTTGTACTTTTCTAAAATATGTTCTTGTTCCCGCTTCAGAGGAATAATCAGGGTTTCCACCATCTCCATTGGCCAAAGCAGAGAAGTCACCGTTATTTGGGAGAGCAGAGGCTATTGGACTGTACAAGCGTCCACTATACTGCGAGGTTCCAATTTGGATCAAGCCATCATTGTATCCAGATGTTCCGCTTGATGTCAGATGAACTTCAGAGTCCCATGTGCCATTTGAAGCTTCAAGTTGTGAAATGTAAGAAGCAGAAGTGACACGATAATCTTCATTAATAAATGTTTCAACAAGATTTGTTGTTGTTGGAGGGGTATTGTCAAATATCAAAAACCCAGTTGCAGTAGCCGAGGCTTGGTTGACCAAATTATTTTTAAGAGGGTGTGTGACCGAAATACCTTGCCCTATTGTTTGCGAAGGATTAAGTACACCGTTCAGATTAAATGTTCCTGTTATAGGAAATATTGCTGTCTCATCATTGATACCGGCTGTTAAATCTGTTAGGGCTTGAGCACTAGGTGTTGTGGCTCTTGTTGAGTTAAAAGATATTGGTGTACCAGTGGGATAAACATTTCTATAGATATTGTTAAGGTCAGCCTTATAGCTGGCAGTGAGTTGTGTATTATACCTGACACCTGAGAGATAAACACTACCTTCTGTTGTGATATCTTCTATTCGAGCATTTGTAATGGAGAGATCATTAACAGCACCAGAGGGATCATTAATCCATTCAATGTAGTTTGTTTCGTAATCTGTTGAACCCAAACTGTGTATTACTCTCGCATAGTTCCAGCCGGTTAACTGCTCATTGATGTCAATTTTGAATTTAGCCGTTCTGTGTTTGAATATATACCATTCAGAGTTATTACCATCAAACGATGATGCTGTTACAGAAATATTTGTGAAGCCTGAATCTCCTGTTAAAGAAGTGGCTGAGCCGCTATTGGGATTTCCTGTCCCCGCTAAACTAGTGAGATCAACAGTGTGTATCACAGTACCATTGAGTTCTAGTTTGAGGGAGCCTGTCTCGGCGTTTCCGAAAGCATCATTTGAATAAGCAACATATCCGTTCTGAACAGACTCAACTGTTGAATAGTTAAGATATCCAGTAATATCGACAGTACCATCATAGATGCCAAGTCTAAAGTTTGAACCAGAAGTGTCACTTTCGTATACTTCGCCAATATCCACAGCATCAAAGCCGGCTGCTGTTCCGGAAGAGGTATAATCTGTTATAGGTGCTGATGTGCCAAAAGAAAGCTTAGCAGAAACACCGGCAGCGTTATCATAATTTATTTCTGTCAGTGCTGGTGCTGGGCTTGGTGCAAGTATCTTCAACACTTCATTGAAGCGATCAATAGGTATACCAACTAATGTCGAGGGTGTGAAGTCTGTAAAGAGTCCATCCATGTAATTTCCATCCTCTGCTGGTCCAATACTAGTGGAACCACCAGAAGAAGCATTAACATTAACAGTTACCACATTTCCAACTGCTGAGGCTGTAACAACTGCTCCAACAAAGTTTAAAGTGGTTGCTGTGGTTGTAACATCCGAGCCTTCTTCTTGTACTGTGAGGTCGCTACCAACGTTTGTTAGATTACTTCCGTCTCCGTAAAAGAACGAAGCACTAATATCTCCGGAAACCTCTAAAGTGTTACTTCCAGTATTATATATTAAATTAGGGGAACCAGATATCTCCGTATCGCTCTTCTTTAAAAGCACAGAGCCTGTAGGGCCCAAAGTTCCGGTAACAGCACCTCCGCCTACATACGCCCAACCAAATTCAGCCATTACTCATCTACTCCTGAACCTGTGTGCTCGTACATTCTGGTAACAGGTATGTTTGTTAAATCAGAGTGCAGTGAAAAGTCACAGTCCCCATCGTAAGCAGAAAGATATATCTCTTTCGTTTTTATATTCATTTTTATTTTTTCACACGTGTCTGTTAGTGTCCAATAGTGTTTATTGGACACAACATTTGGAAGAGCAGCCGATGAGCGATAATGTATTCGTAACTGTCCTGTTCCGCTACCTTCTTCTGCTTCAAATGGAGAGTCGGCAGAAATTTGGACAAGGTCGGTGGCACCATTGTGATTATTGATGCCAAAAGTATTGGCAGTGGCATGATTGATAGGGACCTCATGTGAGCCTTGTGTCCTTAGATCGGCCTTAACCCATACTTTCTTTCCAACAGGAAAAGTTGTTGGGTCATAGTAAGCACCGCCATTGTATAAGGTCGTTACTTGAGCATCTGTAAGAGCATCCTCCCACACAATTACATCCCTGAATTTTACACTATCTGCAAACATGTCACCAGCAACAGGGCCGATGAAAAAATGTCCATTGGTGTAATCAATATCGGGAGTGCAATCAGTTGGACAAGCAATATTATTTGATACTGGAATATTATTGTTGAGATAAAACTTTGAGTATATATCACCGGATCCACCCGGGTTAGAGCCACTCGCAACAGCAACCAAGAAATGCCAACCGGTTGGGACGACAATTTGAGATGCAACGGGTGTATTTCCGTCTTCTGAGATTGTAATGAACTGCCAGTTGTTGACCTTCTCTCTTATTATTTGGCGACTGTTTCCTCCGAATGACCATAGAGTTCCATTTTCCCCTAGGCCTGTTCCACTCGCCGAAACCCATAAGCTTACAGAGTAATTCGACGAATTGCCTTCTGCTTGAAATGGTTTGTGCTGTGTTTTAAAGTCGAAGGTGCCGCTAATCTCTATACTGTTAAAAGTAGCACCAGTAGAGGAATCCAGTTGAACTGTTACATTGTTTGTAACTCTAGGAAACTCAACACGCATCTCTTGTCCCGAAGAAATACTTGATGCTGTAACAAATGGTGAACCTGCGACTTGGTATGAACCTACATTGTGAAGTCCGCCTGTATATTTAAATTTTTCACTCATTCTTACTCCGTTACGCCGGAACCAGTGAGGTTATACATATATGATGCCTTAATAGCTGTCAAAGAAGCATATAGGGTATAATCCGCAGTGGCTGATGAGCTTAGAATAATTAAGTTACACTTCACTTCAAATGTCTCTTGGTCTCCACCCGCTATTAAAAACTTATTAGAGTCAGCAGAGTCTGTGTGAAAATATACATATATATCATTTGTCGCATCTCTATTTAACACTGTTATCTGCTTTGTTACTTCCGGAAACTCAACACTAGAAGTATTGGCACTTAAAGACCCAGTCGCTCCAAAAGGACGACCAGATGCTTGATATGCTCCAACATGATACAACCCGGGGTTATAAATATAATTTGCCATTACACACCCTCCAAGCCATCAAGCGAGAACATTCTACCAGCAGGAATATTTGTTAACTCAGCAAACAGCTGAAAACCAGTACCAGTGGAAGCCGATACATATAGCTCTTTACATTTTATATCCATATCTATTTTTTTATCTGCTGGAAGAACCAACTTAACTCCAGGCGAAGAAACAAAATAAAAATGCATATCTTGTGACCCAGTATTATGTAATATAATGTTTTTTGTAACATCTGGAAACTCTACGAGCTTCTCCTCATTAGCTAATACAGAAGCTGTAAGATATGGAGAGCCGGCAACCTGATAGGAGCCTACATTATTTAGCCCCACTGTGTATGTAAAATTTGACATTTTTTCTCCAAAAACTAAACTTAATTAGTGTTTTTCTTTTCTTTTTGCTCGTTCTTTTTGCGACGAGCGATAGCCTTTTGCTTGGCTCTCCTTTTTTTGTCTGATTTCTTGGTGAAGTGTCTTCTTTCACGAACCTCATCCATAAGTCCTAGTTTCTTTATCTTGCGTCTAAAACGCTTGATTAGTCGTTCCCCGCTTTCATTTCGGCGAGGTCTCATTGTAAGTCTTGAAGCCATTAATCTTTTCCTGATAGTCTTTGCCAAATCTTTGATGAATGAGAAGAAAATATACCAGAGATATCAACACCGGGGTCGCTTGGTGCGACACTATCAAGTGGCCCTTGCCCTTGCCCAGTTTTCGGGGCGGGTGCAGGAGTTGTTCCTTCGAAAAGATCAACACCATTGTAAGCATCCTTACCAATTGAGTCAAGTAATTTTTTCTTTCTTGCTTTTGCTTCTTTCAATTTTCTCTCTTTATCTTCAAAGTTTTGTTTTATTTGTCTTGGTCTTTCGGTCTCCACAATTCGTTGAGAACCAGAGGTTCCTTTCATAACTTCTGTTATGACTGTTGAAAGGACACCCTCTTCAAAGATTACCTCTTTGATACACTCTTTAATTAGAGGCTTCAATATTTTCTTTAAATCATTTTTATTGCTCATTTATTCTCCAAAATCTAATGGTACTTGCGTCATTGGGTCTTTAACTTTTTTTCTTCTGTTGTATTTTCTTTTGCCTGATATGGACGGCTTATCAAACTTTTCCAAATCATCCGGGCTGAAAGGCAGTTTGGGCTCTTTTTCCATATTTTCAGGCTCTTCTTCTTGGCCTTCAAACTTCGGTTTTTTAACTAATGATTTGTATTTGCCGTCTTCTGAGGCATAAAAGTATACTTCTTCGGCTCCAATTAACTTCTTCCCATCTACATGAAAGAACTTGTTTTCCCCAAATGGATTAAACCCGAACGGAACAAAGCCTTCAAGATCTTGTTCTTCGTTGGTTTTAATTACTTTACCAGAAACACCAGCAGCTAAAGTTCTGTGTCCGGTCTGTGCTATTTTCTCAGCACCAGTTTCACTAACTTGAAATACTATCGGGTTTCCAAGACGAATACAGTTGGTGTAGTAGAGAGGAGAGCCTTTTCTATTTCCTTTACTATTAACGCCGTAAAGACCAATCATGCCGTTCATTCCTCGGCCTCTATGAGTTCTATTTGTGTGGCTCCACAATCTTTGACCGATAAGATCATCTCCGTCTTTGTAGTTCTCAACCGGCTTTAGTGAGTTATAATACTGCTCATCTATCACTGCCTCTAATTCTTCTTTGACAATATCTCTTATTTGCTCTGATGTGATTTTCACTGTTAGTCTCCCAATATCTTCTTAAATAAATCGTCAACGATGTTTTGCTTGGCTTCGTTAATTTTGTTCTCGTACATTCCACGCTTTGTTTTTGGATATACATAAGCATTTGGTGTCGAAGGTTCGGAGACAATGTCAAAGCAGATAAGTTCAAAATCTTCTTGAACTTCTGTTACTCCGCCCATAGATTCCTTTACTGAGCCGAGACCACGAGATGAGATTCCAAGTTTAACACCAGCATTGATCAAGTCTTTAAGAATACGACCAGAAGGTGTATCGAGAACTTTGATCTTGCCCATAACATCCTTTCCTTCCCACCATACAGAAGTTACAATGTGAGAGACATTCTTTAAATTAATAACAGAGTCATCCGGATGATCAAGTTCTCCACAGGCACGGTTATCTTTAACAATTTTTTGATAGTTATTAATTTCCCTTTTCAATACCTTAAATGGATAAGATCTTCCGTTGCCGTTTTTTCTATCAGCGGTCTGAATACGACCGGATAAGAAAAGTGCTCCTTCTTGAACGACTTGTTTCTTTTCTCCTTCAGAAAGGAGGTCAAGGCATATTCCGTCCTTGCAAAGTTCATAAAATTCTGTTAGTAATTGCTTTTTCATTTAATACTCCAAATAAAAGAGCGGGCGCCACCCGCTCGAGTCAGCTTCCTGAGCAACAACGTCTTACAGGCTGTAGTGTAAATTTCTTAATCCAAAAGTTTTTCTTGATCATTCTTAACTCCATTTCTAAAACCGAAATCATCAACCAACATCGACAGAATGTATGATGTACCCGCAGAGATACAGCCGCACAAAAATGCGTTAATCAATGAATATTCAAATGTAAATAGTTCTGTTTTCCCGTTTATCGCCCACATAAAGACACCCGCCCAAAATCCAATACACAACGGGCAATGAAACAAAGTGTTCCATTTCTTCGTGTAATCTTTCTTGGGTCTTATGTCTTCGAAGATCTTTCCGTGAACAAGGATAAAGGTCATACCATAACAAGCAAGGATAAAGTATAATAATTCCACTTTAGCCTCTAGTATGTATAACGTCCGTAGAGGTAAGGCGCAAATAGGTTCTTTGTAAGAATAGAGCCCTTCTCTTCCTCGTGAGGCACCTCTCCAAGTTCTGTTGTATATTCATCATCAGGATCTAATATATTCCCGTGCATCATATCGTCGTGTGCTTCAAGAAACTCATCGCTAGGCTTCTCGAGCTTACACCATTCATGAATTTGAACAAGAGCAGATTTCATTGAGTCATATTTCTCTGAGTCCAGCACGACCGCTTCCATTGAACCATATACATTCCCGCCTTGAATAGAATCATATTGAATGATACCGGTCTTGCGAAGGTGATCAAATAGTCTCTTTTCAGCGCCATAGACATTATCGTTTAGTATTTCTTTCGCAAATGCCACCACTTTTTTCTTTTCTTGCATGATAACGATATCAATATCTTTGTGTTCAAAAATCATAATGTCTCCGTTTAATGACTCCCGGGCCAACATATTAAACTTATATGACGATAGTCTGCTATCAGTTATCTTGACTCCAACGGTGGGTTGGATATCAATACTAACATCTTGTGAAGTTTGGACCTCGGGCCCCTTATTAATTTTGATACTAACAGACATTATATTTCCTCCACCAGACCTTGAATATAAAATAGTTTCTCGACCATTTTGCCATCCAATGGTTTCTTGGTAAATTCTTCTAATATTACCGAGACTTTTTGGAGTTGAACGTATTTTCTTTCTTCCAAGGTGTCTTTACCTACCGAGAGTTTTTCGGAGAGTTTTTCCTTTAAAACTTGGAGTTCTTCGTTAATAAAAACTTTAAGACCAAGCCCGTTGTCTGAAAACGATGTTATGTAATTCGTAAGAAGGTTCTTTTGGTTTTCTTGGAGGGTGTTTTTGTATGTATCATTAAACTTTCCAACGAATGTTTTGTATGTAAGATTGTCAATGTGTCTCATCTCCCTCTCTTCTTTCTGAGCTGGAACAAGAATTTGTTTTACCTTGGTCTCGATGATAAGACGATTCTTTGCTGTGGACTTGTTATCTTGGAACCACGAACCAACAGTTGCAATCTCTTTATAGTTTGGCACGAAATTTGCAAAAACATTCGTTCCAAGTTGCTTGTTGATTTGGCTAATCAGCTTGGTTTGAGCATTGAATACGGACTTGCGATCAAGAGCATTATAATCTTTCTTTGTCTCAACGAGAAAACGATCTGTGAAGTCCTTGGTCATCTTGTCTTTATTTTCGAGGATTGACTTGTAAAGTTGTAAGTCTTCGTGGAGCGGAGACCCTTTGTGGAAGTTCTCCTTGAGCATTCCGAGAACAACCTTTTTTTTATTTTCTTGCTGATAAACAACAGCTTTCGTCAATTCCTTTACAAGAGATTCGTAAAGA